>Ga0065711_1007963_pt1 | contig 13756 bp, 8 predicted proteins | sample Hoacrofraction12_FD_59098 | JGI IMG/M metagenome (GOLD analysis project Ga0065711, IMG submission 59098) | Hoatzin crop microbial communities from Cojedes, Venezuela - Epithelial fraction 12 v2 (version 2) | ecosystem: Host-associated > Birds > Digestive system > Esophagus > Crop | place... | reverse complement strand
TTTTTCTTTTTCTTTTTCTTTTTCTTTTTCTTTTTCTTTTTCTTTTTCTTTTTCTTTTTCTTTTTCTTTTTTTCTTTTTCTTTTTCTTTTTCTTTTTCTTTTTCTTTTTCTTTTTCTTTTTTTCTTTTTCTTTTTTTCTTTTCCCTGGGGCAGGTTATTATTCTTCAGCTCCCAGCAGAGCCACACAGATAGTTTTATCAGTACAGCTGAGGGCTGGTAGCAAAGAGAGGAGCAAAACCACCTTCAGACATAAGCATTTTCTACGTGGAATTACAGTCCGAGGTGCAGACTAAGCAAGGCCCTGTTTGACAGGAAAGGCTGCAGCATCAAAAAACGGTCAAAAACCCAGTATCTTGCACTTCTGTTGGGTGCCACAATCTGCCCAGTCCCAGCAGATGATGGCTCGCTGCAGGTTGTTCTGCATGGCTTCTCAGCGTAAGAGGATTGTGCTGCTGCAGTTTGACTGCTCACAATACACTTGGGTGGGCCCTATGCAATGTGCCGAAGGCCATGGAGAAGGTCTACAGCTCAACTAGAAATTGCAGCCACTCCTCACAAGCCCTGGGCCAAATTTTTGAGGCTTGAGTACGCTTCCAAAGAGCTATGGCTTCTCTTGGATGCTTTAGGCCTGCACTTTGACAGTGATGTATAAACATGGCCAGCCAAGGCATGGATTTATGTTTGAAAAGAGAAAAAGGAATGACAGCATCAGCCTGCACATTCAAAATAGTGCTAAAGGTCTTATTTTGCGCAGGGAGAGAAGAAGGGCGCAGTTATCCATCTTACACACCCTGATTCTTCCTTTCATAAACAGCATTGGTCATTAAAGCAAAACAGTTCACATTGTGTTTTGAAGGTACTGTGCTGTGGGAAACAGGAAGGGTTCTGAATTACGATTCATGGCTTCTCTCACAGCTAGTTTTTAAAGACTTGCCAGATAAATGGACAAATGTATGATAAGAGCACATTTAATTAGCTCTGTTCCCTGAAATGATGTGCAGAAATAAAGTATAGTTTGTACCATATTCTTTTTTGCGATTCCATTAAGTGTATACTGTCTGATACGGTAACGATAAAGAAGTGAGAATTGTCCATAAAAAGTAATAGGCTGAATAAAGGGGAATGTGACAGGGAAAGGTATTGTGTTAAAATAGTCTGTCTGACCTTAATCACAGTTCTAGTCTCAATGCAAACTGTCTCCTTAAAAAAACTTTTATTTTATGTGTGTTGCTTTAAGATTTTCAGCTAAATGTTTTCTTCAAATTAGTGCATCTGAAGTTTCTGGGCATATTTTTACAGTCTGTCTGACTTCTCCTCATCCAAAGCTTCTCCTAAATAAAGGAAAGCTGAAAATACTGTCTATGTTACAGCTTTCTTCTTCAGCAGACGGAGCAGCTCACATTTCTGTGTGTCTACTGTTTGCATATGTTTCCTTTTGTCCGCAGTACCAGCCTATCTTTCTTTGTCTTCAAAATCTGTATTAAATTAGTATAAACAGTGCTACCAAAGGCTGGGCATTGAGCACAAAGACAAGCCAGTCATCTTTAAACACATTTCCTGTTTTAGTTCACATATGGTTTTATTGCCATGGCTTATAAATTGTCACCTGTAATGGTGAAATAGGGCTCCATAACCTGAACTTACACTTCAGAGCCTAATCTTCGTCTCCAGCTATCCCTTAAGAAATGGTGAGCAAGTGGCCATTTATCTCTGTATTTTTTTTTGAGTACTCTGATACAGATTTTATATTAACTCCAGAATTACAATTTGCCTTGAAGGGAAAGAGGAGAAACATGATACAAATTTGTAAATGAACTCTTGGTCCCAATACGGTAAGCTTGTTTCCAGATACCAATAGACTTTATCCTGCCAGCAGGTTTTAAATTCAAAGTTTTGGTAATATATAAAACATTTACCTTTCTCAAAGCCAGCTTTGTGACACTCCATTACTGTAATTTCCATTTCCAGCTTGGCAATACCAATAAATAAAAATGAGAAAATGCTTCGGTCACCCGTCTCTCCCCTCTCTGATGCATCAAAACACAAATACTCCAGCGATGATTTAACTTCCTCCAGCAGACCTAATGGCAGCAGTCTATTACCTTCCATCTCCTCCAGCAAAAAACATAAGGGTGAAATCCAGTCGCAGCCACATCCTGGAGACTTCAATGTAAGTTTATGCTGTTGTTCACAATATAAAGCCTCACTATATATTTTTCACTTTGTATTGCAGTCTGTGATAGTTTTGCAGAATGTTATGCAAAAAAATTGTAATCATGAATGTTGTGTTGTAAGTTCAGTTTTTCTGGTTTGGAGTTTAGCAAGGCACAGAAGAAAGGAAAGAGGGCAGGCAGTAAAGCGGGCAAATAACAAAGGCTACATAAGCAAAAGGTAAAAGCTAATGGCCCAAAACAAACGGCTTTAGTCCTCCAGGGTATTGCTTGGACACGATGCAAGCCCCCTACATCCAAAAGTGTGGTACATAAGGCCTCTACTCTAAAAAGCCTCTACTCAGCCACTGCCTAACCAGGAGTGTGCTTGCAGACAAGTTCTCCTACATGTCTTACCACCAACTTTCTCAGGCAATTCTACTTACTCTTGATGCTGGCAAACAGCTTAGCACCAGCCTCACGTCTCAGCTCCACCACAGCCCAGGTATTCAGATACTTATCAGAGAGTCTTGCTCACACTGAATGTGTCCAGAGCGCTCTTCCAGATAATGCCATATTACTACACCAAGTGGTAGCCACTGCCTTCAGAGCATGGAGAGAGGAGGCGATGCTGTCCCCACTTATTCATGAGTTCTGTGATTAGGATGCTGGCGTAAAGAGCCTGTTAGCTCTTCTGATTGAGGGAATTCACATCTCTCTCTTCCACCTCTCAAAATCATATCCTGCCCTCCAACCTACAAGATACTGCCAGTAGGAGATCAAGGGCAGAATACTGTCATGTACTCCCCTTGACGCTGTTCTGCTTTGCGTGAAATACCTAGAAGAAGCAACCTGGGTACATTATATTGATGTCCACTGCTGGAGTATCTAGTCAAGCTGTTAGGGCACTCTGCTGCTGCCAGAAAGGCCCATGCTCCTCTCCTTGCTACAAAAGCTGTTTCTGTATTTTATCCTGTGTCTGTTTGTTGTGTATGTTATCTGATACATAAGAGACTTCAAAAGCCTAAGTATTAGTGCCTAAGCAACTTTGAGGAAAATAAACTACCGGAGTTGTAGCAGTGGCCTTGTCCACCCACTTTTGCTGTGGGCTTAACTGGCCCCACAGTATGTGTTAAGTATATATGTATATAATAAAATATATATTTATTTTTTTCAGAGTGGAGGGCGTAGTAGTAACTATAATCTTGGACACTTTCTAAAAAACAAGTTATCATAAATTGTATGTTTCAAGAATGTCTCACAGATGCTTTTGGCAAATTGAAAAAAAATTAATTACATAAAAACATTCCAATAAAAAGGCATTTTAACATATCATAGTCATTAATTTATTTTTTTCATGGATGTATCAGGTTTGTGTGGCAAACACAATACAATGGATTACATGTAAATTTTTATATATTTTAACTTCTAAAATGTAAGTTTAGAGGTCAGAATTATAATGGTACAATTCTTCACTGGGTGTCTTGAAAACAGTTTCAATTCCTTCACAGGCAAATGTGCTGGAAATCAAAAGTGAAAGGTGATTGCTTTATGATCCACACCCTTAGCAAATGCATTTCACTGAGATTTTCTGCATAGCCTGGCAATGCACCATTTGGTCAACATTTTAACAACCTCTGCAATAAAATTCTTATGTATGTGGTTATTCATCTGAAAACTTTAGCCTGCAGAACTGATCTGCATGTGCCATATAGAAGATGAGAGATCATGAACTATAAATGTTAAAGTTAGCTTTGTTTTATCCCATCTTCCCATCTGGCACTTAACTGGCATGCCCAAGTGGTCCTTTGAATTTCTGTCAGAGACCACAAGCCAGGGAGTGGCTTTTTTCCGTTGGTAGCTTTTTGTTCCGTTTCCCTATTGTCGTTTCTGTCTGGCACCTGAAGGAGAAAGAACAGTGCTTTCTGACAGTGGTTATCAACCAAAGCCAACGTGGGACCCCCTGCTCTGCACTGCACAAGTGCGTGGTAGCCCACACAGCAGGTCACTCGGTGGGATGAAGGGCTCATGAGGCCACCTGAAGAACAGGGCTGCAGCTGAGGGAATGCATGAGGCCCTGCCAAAAGACATGTGCTTCCGCTGTGGCATAGAGCAGTGATCTTTCAAGCTGATCAGGGACCCAGAGCAGAAAGAAACCTGGACCCTGGGCTACAAATTCATACCATGCAGGCACATCAGCTGTGCATCGTGAAACGAGTCAAACAAGCGAGCCTTGCTCTCCCAAGGCAATGTACAATGCTAGTTTGGAAGCGGAAGACTAGAGGTATAACTTGATCTTCTAAATGACCACAACAGATCTACTCTTTAATAATTTCATTTACTGTGTTTCACAGTGTTTTGATAGTTACTAATAGTTCAGCTGCATTTCTTCTGTATATCACATTGAAACTTAAGCCGTTTACGAAGTGCTCTGAGCAATATCTGTGAATTTGTGGCTATCAGTGACAGGACAGTTACACATACGCGCTGCTGAAATAGTAGAAAAACCAACTGCCAATTTACAACACAATGCAAAGATGGTCTGTTGTTTATTAGTTGCTTTTTTGAAGTTAGTAGCCAATTCCTCAATGTCTTCTCTGCTGTTTGTTGTCTAGAAAGCAATCCACATAAATTCAGAAAATCTTCTTCTCTGCAATAAGACCCAGTCCCAAACAGAGCCTTGGTCACCTCTGTCCAGCACACCCAGGGACTGCAGAAGGACAAAGCTTATCTTTGATGATATGTAAGTAACATGACTTTAAAATAAAGAAAACAATGTCATTTTCTGCATTTAAATACACAAAAATACAATTTGTCCAACAGGAGCTGAAACGTGGTCAGAAGTGTTATAGTAAAACTGTACATTGAGCAATGAATGAGACATGCTGTATACATTCTTTCATTTTTCATCATAAATTAAGCCTCTGATCATCAGGGAGCAGTGAGGACTGGCTGTTCCCTAAAGGACAGGGAGCCAGGAGCTGGGGGCAGAACACGGCTAGCGGGGCAGGGGCCCTGGTACCCAAGCAAAGATGAGCAGGGCAGGCCTGGGCATGGCAGTCAGGTTCAGCCAAGAGCCTGGATCCTCAGGCAAGCCCATGGTGATGAGGCATGCCCAAGGTCAGGCCAGGATCGGGTCTGGTGAGGGTCTAGACACAGCCCAGTGGCTGCCAGGCATGCACAGCGACGAGGCAGGTCTGGGGACTGGCCGGGAAGGCAGTCCCCAGGTCAGGGCCCAGATCAATGGGGGCCATGGCCAGACACCAGCATAGCTGTGAAAGGGCTGATGACACGCACACTAACAATGAGTTGGACAGGGAGTGAAGGCCCAGACCAGAGCTTAACTGGATTTCTTCAGCCCGTGGGCAGAGGGGAGAGACCCCACATGAGGCAGATCAGGGCCATTAAGACATCATTAGTACCCTTGAGGCTCTGGCATTAATTATGCACACACCAGACTATTAATATATACAGAACTATAGCAAGGCAGAGTGACAGGGGCACCCTTCTTGTGCACCCATTGGAGCAAGGGGAGAGAACATGTGGGACCCTTGCATCCGTGAGCCTTGACAGCTGCTGCTGTCATTGCTACTGCTGCTCACAAAAAGGTACTGCAAAGACAGGGTGAGTAGGAAGCAGCAGGGGTTAGCATGAGTACCTGGAGGGATGTCTGGCCCTCCCCACCTGCAGTACATCCTTCAAACATCCCCTGCTCCCCTCCTCTGAAAATAATTTCATCTTGTAATTGTCTTTCTTTTCTTTTTGGTGAATTAAAATTGCTGGTTTGTTTTCCAAGGTCATTTAGGATGTGGTATTATTTAGATAAGGTATAAAGTTGAAACTGAAGGTTGAAATCCTAGTATCTAGAAAATCCAGATTCTTTTTGACTGGTAATGTTCTGGTCTGAAAATACTGATTTTTTTCTGGCTAGCGTAGAATTGGTTCTGTTCAAGCTATGCCTCAGACTGCCTGCAGGTCTGTAAGCTGTGTGACCTTGATGAGCCTTTCGTAGTCCCAGACTTCCACCCACAACATCTCTAGTTGTTTATACCAAAGGAAACCCTGGGATAACATCCTTGTGCCCTCAGGAACTGCTTTCTACCAGAACTTGGATTTAATAATAATAATAATAATAATAGTAATAATAATAATAGTAATAATAATAATAATAAGGTTTGTTCACTCTACCTGGTCTCAGGGACAGCTAGAGGGATGGCAGCGTCTCATAAAGAGAATCCAGGTTTCCTGGATAAAGAATTCACATAGACTTCAAAAAGATGTAACTGTTTCATATGTCAAGAAAAGAAGGCTGGTGAGATTAATTTCTGTGTGTATTCATGGCAGTCATAAGGAGGTGTAAGTTGAATAAATGTAATCCATTTCTCTGCCCCTTTTAGAGAATGCCCTCCCATGTGTATATATCCTTATTTTCCCTCCTTCTCCACTTCCCTCCATGTTAATTTAACTCTTCCAGTGCATTTATTCAGCAATCACCACTGAAGAAATCTGTAGCTGTTTAGAAGTACTACCTAACTCTTCATATATTTAAAATACTTTATCGTCTATAATTTACTTACAACTGTTCAATTTTTCTACAGTTTAACCGTGTACATACAAGGCAGAAACCTATCAGTGTGCCTGATAAAAGTAAAAATTCTAGGACGTGCTTATCTGTTTGGATTAGAAAAAAACACAGAAACAGCTACAACAGAACTAGAATATCTTCATCTGATTTTCTCTCAAGATGCTGGCAAAAAACAGGGGGACTGCTTTGTTTTGTTTTTCCCCTAGAATACTGTTATAGGAAAACTGCTTTTTTCACTCTCTCTGTCATCCAAGAGGCTTTTATCACTTGCTTTCACCATTAGTGATACATGTGATTTCTCTGGCAGGCATCTTCAATAAAACTGTTTCACCTTTTCAGAGAGAGATACCATTAAACTGTGTATAGTGCCTTCCATGTAGAATGTCCCCAAGCAACTTGTGGCCCATTAAAAAAAAGCAATCTAAAAAGCCAAATAAGATAAAACACAGAATCGAATATGTCTTAATTTGCCCTTGAAAACCAGGAACGGTTAAATGCCTTTTGTGCTAACTAGAGGAGGGAGATTTTCATGTGCTACAGCTGTCATCCACAACCTGTATCAAGGAAACACCACCAGAAGACCAGCTATACTAGACCTCGATTCTGAAATTACTGTGCAGAGAAGTCGCTGAAATGTAGCAGATTAGACTGGCTGCAAATGTTAAATGTCAACAGATTTGACTCACATGTTAGAAGGATCCAATTAAACATGGCAGCCAGTGTCTTTCAAAATTGTACACTACCACAGCAGAGGACTTGAAGAAATGCAATAGTAGGTCTAAAATGATGTAGTAATCCTAATGGCAACATTCTGTCCAAAATGATGCCTATGAAGTATTTCATCTCATAATCCATGTTCTAAATTACTGTAATTCAGCCATGGCTTTAAAGTCTTCATTTTAATCAGAATCTACAGTTTTTAAGAGACTAAATCCCTTATATTTGATTCAAAACAACAACTAATTTTTTTGACCAATCGGTGTCTCTTTGCTTTATTCTCAATTTATTTTCTCCAGATCATTGACAACAGCTGTCACTAGCAATAAATTGGAACACAAGTAGGTCAATAAAAAGTATATCTTGCTTGGCAGAGTGCTGTATACACATACATCGCAATATAAAAGTGAATATAGCTAACAGTCTTCAAAAGGCAGGCAAAATCCTCCTTCCCCTGGTTTGCCATTGTTTACTGCCTGCTCTAAACATACTTTGAGGTACCCAGCATGGCACATGTGTAAGTGACATCAATGCTGCTTCCAGTATTAATTCTTAACAAGATTTCCTGGATTTTTGGCCATTTCTGACTCTATGAAGAGAACATTTTCAAGGCTACATAATAATGCTTCAAGCCAAATTCAGTCCTGCTGTAATTTCACTGAATGATAGAATTCCCAATAACCGCATTTAGGAACAAAGTCTGTTGTTCTTGAAGTGATAAGCACAGACATGCTGCAGGTGCCCAAGGGCACAGGCCCACACCCTCCTCAAAATACTGCATGTGTGGTATAAAAAAGAGCAGAGTGTACCCAGCTTCCCAGTTTTCCTTATGGCTAAATCAGAACATGCCCCTCAGAATTATTGTCCCACTTGCATTGTGGGTTACCCTTTCAAACTTGGGGTGCAGTTTTTTTTCACTTACATTTATTTTCCTTTTTTTCTGGCCTCATAGGAGCAAGATGATACATCTTCATCAGCTTTTTTTTTTTTCAGTCATATTTTGTTGAATGTTTGTTCTACCTTCATAGGTTTAGATGCTACACGCACCCACCAGCTTTACATTGTCTAAGGGACATATCGTGCTATGAGATAGCATTCATGTGTGTGTTTGTCAACCAGTAAACCATATACCCAGAAAATATTCAACTTGTAAAGGTGTTATGCATAGAGCTCATAAAGAGCTCAAAACATAACTTCTTGGAGCATCTCTGTTTTGGCTTGAACCCCAGGTCTCTCATTTTCAGTGTCCTCTTCCTTGTTCTGCTGCCTCAGAGTGGAAAAGTGCTCTTGGGTTGTGACTCCCATACAACATCTGAAAGTCATCTTGCTTTGCATTGCTCAAAATGCCTCAAGGACTCCTGGTCTTCTGAAGTACTTAGAGAGACTTTAGTAGTGCTGAGCACATCTTCAGGAGCACAGTTAAGGAAAAGAGCTTGGGTCCTCTTTCTTCTCATCAGCAATGTGAAAGATCACTCATCAGATAGACCAACATCTACTACACTAAGTTCCTCACAAATTCATGTGCTTACTTTGGGCTGTTCCCAGTTTCTTGGCTTTGGGGGATTTCAAGATTTCATCTGACCATCCCATTCTTCCTCTCCTTCCCTTCTTCCTTGTGGCTCTCAATTTTTTCATGTCTGCACTACCCATGAGAAAATAATATTACACTGTCAGATAGCAGACACTGCCTCCCATGATTAGATAATTAAGCTGCCTGATCTCTGCAAGACCGCCTCCCCCCTTTTTTTTTAGGGGCACTTCATGACAGCGTGGTCTGGTGGGAAACAGATGCTTAATCAGCTCTAGCAGGAGATTCTCATGGGGTAAAAAATTTATAGCCTCTATTCCCTGTCATCAAAGAAAAGCCAGAGCTGTGGACCTCATTTGAACTCACAGGCTACATCCGTGCCCCTCCTCTGTTCTGTGGGCAAGTGGTCCAGCACTGCTTATGTTTATGTGATTAAACTGTCTTCACTCCTCAAAAAGAAGAACACTCACTGATTCCTGAGAACAGTCCTTGGCCTGTGCTGTTCCCCAGCTGTGCCCAGGCTTTGCATGGGACCAGGCTCAAAACTGTGCCAGGGAGAGTATTAGCAATTAAACAGCATGGATGATGAAATGATAGAGCTGTTGTCCTTGCCCTGTTTATTTCACTTGCACAGACATAGCCAAGGAATGGTTTTATTGACAGACTCAGATCTGAAATAGTCTCTGATAACTTTGCCACTCAAGAAAGAAGATTTGTTTGCGTCAGTCAATTTTGATGTGCCTTTTTCTTACTCTGCAGCATGACTAGAAAATATCTTTAGTCCACAGTGAATCATAACAGTGAGCAGGACAAGGGTCTTCTAATCAGGCTCAGCAAACCCTCCTACAGGTCCCAGCAGCAGAGCTGAATCTCTCAGAGAGGAGAGGACAGTCTCTCCCACAAGTGTCTCCCAGTCTTTCCTCAGCTCTGGGACTGGTAAGCAATGAGCCGATGCCTACAGCAAGTGATGAGACCCTCCAAACCCCTGTGCAGCTCTTTGAGTAGTCTAGGTCTTGTAATGAATATGAGGAAGTCTCATCTAACCTCCCATCGTGTTTACCATTCTACCCTACCTCTGGTTCTTGACAGAGCCTGTTTTTGTCAAAAACAGGTAGCAAACATTGGTTTGTCCTTGAAGAGCTAAAGTCCATCCCAGTGTAACTCATGTTTTGTCTTCTTGTGCTGGACCAGAGAGCAGTGTGGGTTTTCATCACCCTCAATGCCAGGTGTGGTGTGTAAGAGACATTCTAATGCCTCTACTTGCAGCTTAATTCTAATTCAGCTTTGCTGTCCCTGTGGCAGTGGAAAATATCTCTACGTAAGTTTCAAGAATGTGCTTCAAGTCCATTTTCCACAGTATAATTACGCAGAAGTTCCCCCTTTGGACTAGGAAGCTCACTGTAGTGGCCCTAGGGTACAAAGGCTCTGACCCCCCAAGGAAACCTGGGACCTTTCCTGATCATTCCTTCAACATATAAAGGATATTTTCATCTTTCAGTGATAACGAACCACAAATGATCATAACCTCTTTAGCCTAGAGAATCACAGATAGGCTGTTCAAACTCAGTTTTAGCCTGGGAGTACCCTGTTCATCTAGAGAATCAACAATCAGTGACGGAGCTGGAGACGGGCTGTGATGACTTAATGCACATGAGGAATATGAATTCTTAAAATCTCTATCAGATGCTTTCCTCATCTTCCAGTGCCTGATTATGATTTCTTTCAAATCCTATGATTACTGAAGGTTCTCAGAAAAGAATTGCTGAACAAAGCCCAAGTGATTCTGAGTATCTTAGTTGTGTCTTTGTTTCAGGATCACCTGCTCCTTTCGATGTAGATACCCCATTCATTGACTCAGGTTTCGCATGTACTGTCACTCAACAGTTTCACCAACACCGTGGCTTCCCACTCATCAGAGCTGGGAACATCGGAGCTGTCTGCCAGGTAGACCCTTTCCCAGAAAGCTCTTTCAGTCTTTGGTTTTCAGCTGCCTCTTGGGAATTCCAGGTCTGATTCCATGACATTTTAAAATTATATAAACCTGGACTGCTGTAGTCCTGTCCCCTCTCACTACTTCTGACTGTAAAGGTTTTCACCCCACCCTCAAATAAAATTAGTTGATTTCAGAGTATCTATTTAACGTACAAGAAAAGAGACACAATTGTAGTTTATCTGCAAGGATGTAACATTTTCCCCCCTCTGCTTTTAATACAGGAGCTCAAGTGCCTATTGTTAATACTTCTTTCATTCCTCTCTCTTCACATGTACACTTTGCCCTTGCATGTTTTAGTCTAGATATTGATTTCACATGGATATCTCTAAGTCATGAATCTGGGTCATGCCCAGGAATTTGTGGTGGACTTTGACTCTTTCTTTTGATCTCTCTTATTTCACTACATTGACATGGTTAGTCTGGGGATTTTGCATTTTGCAAAATAGGAATCCTCACTTGTTTTATCTTTTGTCATTTAAATTAGGTGCCAGGATTTAATTTTGTCTGCTATTTTTTGCAACACTAACTCCCTCTCTAGATATCTGTACTATTCATCGATTCATCTAATCTAAGCTATTGACCTTGTTACACTACGCCCGACAAGACAGCAGCTGTGTAGTTGTGTGATTGAGGAAATTTTTCTTACATTTGACCTGACTTCTATCAGATCCCTTGTTCCTGCCTTTCTGAAATGCCTACAGCATTACCATTTAAATGGGTCACAAATACTCTCTGTGCCCTCTCCCCTTGCATGCTCCTCTGCTGAACTCTCCAGACCTGCTGGGTCTGCCATGGTGAGCATAAGACTCCCATAACTGGGTACCTACCTTGTACAGTGCCATGGACTCTCACACACCATATGTGCCATGCCCCAGACATAGCAGTGCCGTGGCCCATAAACCAGCATTTATTTTAAATTATGGAATGTGCAGGAGGCCATGATACATCAGGGGAGATCACTATTTTGTATAATAATACCCGGTCCCCAGCTTCAGCTGTCCTTTACCCCCAAGATGACCACCTTTATCTGTGACCCAACACATCAGATGTGCTCCTCACACATGTACCAGGATGAAGCAGCAAATGGGCAGGGCTGTATACACCTACCTTTCACTTTACCTGGTTTTCTTGCTCTTAAAGGATTTTCTTCTTTTCTTGGACTGAAAGCTCAAGGCCTACTGGCACAGCTTCAAAACTGGACATGGGCTAACCCTGGCTATGCCAGTTGCTTCTGATTTGCCCCTAGCTCTGATCAAATTTTTAAGTTGTTTATTTCGCTTTTCTGCTCCCTTCCAGCACACTGACTTTTTAAGTGTCTAGATTACTAAAGTTGTGAAACTGGTCTTATATTTAGAATTATGATTTAAGCTGCTTTTATTACATGCAATTGTTGTACACCGAGGAAGCACTAGTTTGGTTTTTTATAACACTTCAGCAGCATTATCTCTGAAGGGTATTAAAATATGCACTTGGCTACATTTATGATGTTTAATTGAACTTTTATTAGTTTTTTTTAATGTATCCTCATAAAGCACCCTACCACAGTAAGAAATAATGTACAAGTGGTAGATTATGTAAATGAAGCAGAAAATGCTATGGTTTAGTATTTAGTTCATATAAAATATAAAAATTAGATGAAAAATGTGGTTTTGAATGCAGTTATAATTAAAATTGTATATTGGAGTCTAAGCTGCACCGTACTCTGTAAATACGAGCGGTTGTGCTGAGTTCCAAGGAGATAATGTTGCAATAGATGCTGATAAATTAATGTACGAAGTAAGGCTTTTATTGATTCATTTTGTTTGATTTTCTTCCCTTTTTATACTGCGTGAGTTTACATTTTTGCAATTATCTGCTAAACTGGAGTAAATTAAATTCAGAGAAGGCAGCAAAAGACAAAGGTGGCAGAGATGCACTGTAATGGCATAGAGCTAAATGGGATGAGAGAGAAACATATACACACACAGGCATTTCACCTGGGTAATGGTAACACCACTCTCAGGAGCTCAACAGCCCAGAAATTCTGAAAGGCTGCTTCTGGAATGGGAGTAATTACCATGCCCGCAGCCATCTCACCTCACGCTGGGATCCCGCGCAACATAACAAGCAATGGAAATGCTGTCTTTCCTGCTGGTTTTCAACAAGCTCCCAGAGAAAGTGGTGGCAAGGCGAGGGAGAGAAATTGTGGACAGTAGCGGATTGTTTGATAAATTTCATCCTGGATTCAGCCCCAGCCATGCCACTGAGGCTGCCCTTGTCAAAGTCATAAATGGTTTGAATGCCACTGCTGAAAAGGAAGCCTGGCCTTGTTTGTACTATCAGATCTAACCATGGGGGGGTTATTCTGTAAAAGGCTGGGTTCTGTTGCAGTGCCTAGGTGACTGGCTAGTGTTGACTGAGAATGCGTTGAAATGGTTCCAGCGGTACTTGATTGCTTTCCCCAATCAACATAGTAGGGTAAATTCTCCTCGAGAGCAGCCAGTTTCACATAATGACACTTGATCCCAGGGAGAATTCACCAGTGGCCTGACTTAGTTGGCACTGATGCTTTACACTCTTTCTCTTGCCTTTCAGAGAGATACATGAGATGCATTAGAGCAGTGTATTAGAACTCTTTTTTGGCTTTGTTGAAGAGGACTGTATTTCTAAAAGTACCAACAATCAGATATTCAGAAACAAAAAACTTTCTTGTGCAGTCAAGATTATTAATAGAGATAGAACACTGGTTTGTACCTGTTAATTTGAAGTCAGACTTCTTTTTTTTTTTTTTTTTTTTAAAGCGG
>Ga0065711_1007961_pt1 | contig 13756 bp, 8 predicted proteins | sample Hoacrofraction12_FD_59098 | JGI IMG/M metagenome (GOLD analysis project Ga0065711, IMG submission 59098) | Hoatzin crop microbial communities from Cojedes, Venezuela - Epithelial fraction 12 v2 (version 2) | ecosystem: Host-associated > Birds > Digestive system > Esophagus > Crop | place... | reverse complement strand
GGCGGGCGGCGCGGTCCCGCCGGGCCCCGCTGCCGGGTGCCGGGGGGGGGCGGTGGTTTCGCTTCGCAGGGCGAGGTGCGGTTTGCACACATGCGAGGCACGGGCGGACCGGGGTTCGGCCGCGTTTGTTCCTTCCAGGGCGGGCAGCGGGTGTGTGCCGGGCCCTTCCCTCGGCGGCGTGGCTGCGCGGCGCAGACCCCGGAGGGGCCGAGGTGGCCGGGCTGGGTGGGAGAGACCCCCACGGGGGCGGCTTGAGCCGCTCTGCCGCAGTGTGACCCCCAGCTCAGCTCCGACCCCCGCGACGACCATGAACGTCGTACGAGCGCAAGCCGGCCGGGGTCGGTTTATCCATCCCAGCTCCATCCCAGCTTTGTCCATCCCAGGATCCATCCTGGCTTTGTCCATCCCAGCTTTATCCATCCCGGCTTTGTCCATCCCAGGATCCATCCCAGCTTTGTCTATCCCAGCTTTATCCATCCCACAGCTTTATCCATCCCAGGGTCCATCCCAGCTTTGTCCATCCCAGGATCCATATCAGCTTTATCCATCCCACAGCTTTATCCATCCCAGGGCCCATCCCAGCTTTGTCCATCCCAGGATCCATCCCAGCTTTATCCATCCCATAGCTTTATCCATTCCAGGGTCCATCCCAGCTTTGTCCATCCCAGGATTCATCCCAGCTTTATCCATCTCAGGATCTGTCCCAGCTTTATCCATCCCAGGATCCATCCCAGCTTTATCCATCCCACAGCTTTATCCATCCCAGCTTTATCCATCCCAGGATCCATCCCAGCTTTGTCCATCCCAGCTTTGTCCATCCCAGGTGCCATCGGGCTCGTGTTGGCAGTACCCAGCGCTCCAGCGTGCTCCCAGCAGCGCGAAACGCAGCGAGAAGCCGTATTCCTGCCTCCATTTTACAGGCTGCCCCATCGGGGCGTCTCAAAGCAGCGCGCAGACCAAGCCCAACGCTGTCACCGAGGGGGGGGAAACTGAGGCGTGAAGCAGTCGTGGGAGTAAAATGCAGGTCTCGCGGGGGGCTGGCTGTGTGCCCTCGCCCCTCAGCCAGCGTGGGCCGGGGGGTCTCTGCGTGGCCTCGGGCAGTGGGGTGTGCTGGCGCGGTCCCTGTACCCACGCCTCTGCCGTGAAATGGCCCGCGTCTCCCAGGCGGGAGGGAGGGCTGACCCGCAGCAGCAGCACGAAGGACGCGGTGACTGCAAAACCGCGTCAACTCTGCAAACCACAGCACCGTCACCGCCGCAGACGGTTCCACCACCGCCTCCTCTTTACAAATGAGTAAGCCAACATCCAAACCCTGGCTTCCAGGCTGCTCATCCGCGGGGAGGAGGCAGCCTCTGCTCCCCGGGCATCTCGCGCTTCAGCTTCCCGGTGCTGCCCCTAGCAAGGAAGCTCGCTGCTAGGGAGCAGAGCCAGCAGAGCTTTCCCTGATTTATGCTCCTTCTCCCACTACAAGCAGCTTCTGTGGAAGTTCCTGTCCTACCCCCAAGGAAGGCGCTGGCTCCTGCCAGGCCGAGATAAGCTGCTTGCCAGTGTCAGCGCTCTGGAGATAAGTAAACAGGAGGCGTAATTTGATTTGCACTGATTAAGCTGCTGGTGGAGGTGAAATCTAGCAAACAGAATAAGCCACAGTGAGGACACAAACATTTTCTCCTCATTAATACTTCAGGAGCAGCAAAACTGAAAATATTTGCGTTTGTAAAAGTTTCCAACCAAGAGGTGGGGTTTTTTTTTGAGGGGGAGGTGTGGTGTTTTTGTTTCTTTTTTTGTCTCTATAAAGAGGTGTTTGGAAGGAAGCAAGGGGTAAGGAGGGCACTGAGCTGCCCCACACTCTGGGGCTGTCTGCATTGCAGGAGGGTAGGGGAGGAGGGGGGACAGGAGGGATGGGAAGCTTGAAGGGCTGGGTTACACTGTCCTTAGAGGATTATTTTATTCCTCCACTGGAAACATTAATCACCGCATGAAAATTGTAATCACCGAATGAAGCACAGAAATACCCACTATTTTACCCACAAAGGGAGGATAGACAGGGGGTGAAAGGGTTAAGCTGGGAGCTGAGGTCCCAAAGTGAAGCCTGTCTCCCCTGCAAGCACCCAGTGAGCTGCAGCCGAGCTTCAAAGGCACAAAAAGGAAGTTTGGGGCCTGAACGCCCACTGGCAACGACCGGGGTCAAGCCTGAGACTGCCATGTGGGCTGCCGAAAACATCCCGCCGTGCTTCCAGATGCCGGTCCGCAAGGCGCGGAGGGTAGCGCGGCCGTGCCGCACGGCATGTGCGGAGGACGTGTCTGGGAGGCGCTCAGGCATGTGGAACGCACAAGAGTCTGAGAAACCAGCAGATCACACCCTTCAGAAAATATCCCTCTGTCCCCGCGTCCCCCGTTGTCATTTATGACTAAACTTCGGTGTGGCGCAGAAGGAATTTGAAACTCTTTTCTGGGCTGTTGGCAGCCGCTCTCCCCCCCATCCTCCCCCCTCGGACTCTGCGGGACCGTCCCCTGCGCTCCAATCCTTTCCTATTTTATCCTCTCTGCTACCAAACCTCACCGTGCTCGGTTCGTTAACTGCAGCTCCGTTTCCCTTCGATGATTAACTCCAACTGTCCAACGCACGGGGCTCTGGGGGAGCTGCTCAGGCGCCCAAACGGGGGTGTCGAGTGCCATTTTCCGTGCCCTGGGGTACCCTGCCTGGCCTCGGGCTGCTGTCCCAGGGCTGCCGGGCCCGCGCAGATGTCTTGGAACCCCAGCACTGCCTAAAACAGCATTAGACACCTACGTTTTGGGCACCAGAGCAGCTCCTCAGATGGTTGAATTTTTATTTTTAGTTTCTTTGTTTTTCTTGGCAGGGTGTGAGAGGAGCCAAATCCAGACTCTTGGGAGGGAGGGGGTGAAAGTGACCCCACAACCTGACTTCGTGTCTTTTTTTCCGTAGCCCTGTTCTCCAGAACGTACACGTGGAGTTTTACCGTTGCTGTAACTGTGCTCCCTTTGCCCCCCAAATGTTATTCTGCAGTCTCTCACCCCTTTTGCCCACATTGATCTGAGAGGCTTCACCCTTCCTACACATAGGGAATCCAATACGCAAAAATGTGAATACCCACAAGAAAGTAACCGCTTTCCTGCTAGCCGATCACAGCCCCTCAGGAGAAACAAAACCTGAGGTCTCCCTTCAGCCAGACCTCCTAATGTAAGCAAGCTGTTCCCTTCACCAGTTGCCCAGCTTATGTACGGTTTCAAATTGATGTTGTTAATTCAGTGACAGATGCACAAGGTGCCATTAGTGGGTCTTCTTAAATGGAAGCATAATTTTTACCCATCAAGATCCTTTTACCGTGCTGATGCTTGCAGCCTTCACTGGGGAATACGAGCCACAGCAGGGAGCTGGTCGTAATTTCAACAACCTTGCAGAAATGCAGTGACAACAGATGCGTGCTCGTTTTGGGGCTGCTTCGAGTCAAAGCATCCATGTTTGTGGCAGGTTTGCCTCTTCCTACACCGAGTCTGCGTCTGGTTTTGGGTTGTTTGGCTTATGAATGTCTTTGGTTGATTTGCAGGGCTGAATCCAACACCGGCCCTTGTGGGTGGGACAATTCGGAGTGGCTTTTTCTGGAGTTGTATTAGGGGCGTAGCGACTTTTGCCAGAGAAAAGGTACCTCGCAGCAGTAACTGGGACAGCATCTCCCTAAACATGCTGGAAATGAGGCTTAGGAGAAAGTCACTTGGTAACACAAGCTGAGACCACAGTTTCCCTGCCCTTGAGTAGCTGCCTTCACTCAGAGCCCGCAGACAAGGGGACAATTAGTGGTGCTCGCGGTGGGCTGAGTTTCTGTGATGTGGTGGTTTGCCTTCTTCTGAGGTCAGCAGCCCATTTCAGATCATGCAGCACTGGGCAACTCTCAGATGGGAACAATTTTTGGTAGTGGCCATCATTACAGACTGCATATGAGATCATTTAATCTTCAATAAATACTTAAGGAAGTCTCCCTGAGAGTGGCTTTTGAGCACAGCTGCACACTCACGCATGCACGTAAAAGGGGAAGGGGCTACTAAAAGAGGGGAAAAGAATCACCCTTATTCCCTCCTCCTCTGGGGAACCGTCCCCACCACGGGCTCTGTTTCATCGCGCCAATAAAACTGGAACCAACACCATCACTTGAATTTGCAAGACTGCTTATCAACCCACGAACATTCAAGAGAATAATTGTTCCCTACTGGACGATGTGTACCATTTAAAATGCGTTGGAGTGAGTGGGGAGGATATGGTGGGGAAGCCAGTGCCAGAAATGGCTTTTCTGCAAAGCTGGCAGCTTAGAAGAGGAGCCAGGGGAGAGGTCCGAGTGCTGCACGGTGCGCTGCGGAGAATTCAGGTGCGAGCTACAGGAATTTTCTCAGTGGAAACCCCTTCCATGAGGTAGGCCAGCTTGCCAGGCACCAGATGTTTGCAACTAGTTACAAAGAGCTGCAGTCAAAGCCCTTCAGACGCAAGCTTCTTTTGTGAGCACGCTTGTGCTTTGCTGGCTGCTCCCTAGTTAAGCTGAGGCTGGAGGAGAGGAGGCCCAGGGACCTGCATCCGTTTCAGCCATGTGAGTCTGAAGAAGGTTTTTACCATTTTTATTGACCGTGGGGCCGGTGCCATGGAGTTTGCACACAGCAGGAGGTAGGGTCAGTGTGAGAGCATTTGAAAAATGCCAGAAGCTCCTGATAAACAGGGGAGGGTGTTTTGTGAATGAGACATAGAGGAGTTGTTTCTGGCTTAGTTGCTCATGTCCTGGGTGACCTGGACTTTGCCGAGGTGTGGGGAGCTGAGTTAATCTGTGCTAGGCACTGGGCCATGCTCTGTCCCTTTGTGCTCGGGAAGCCGTACCTAGGTGTCCGGTGGAGGGACCACGCCATGCGTTTGGGAACCCCTCGCAATAACAAGGTTATTGCTGGCACCTGTGTTGCTCTGCAGCTCAGGGACACGACGGAGAGGGCTGCTGAAGGGCAGCACTGGTGGTTGGTGCACAGTGCCCTCTGCGTGACGGTACCCAGAGGAACATGCCCGACTAGTACCTTTTGGAATAATTCTCAGGCTTCTCTATCCTGGGGTTGGGGTACTGGGTCCCTGATACTGTCTTCTGCCTGCTGTGCCCACAAGAGCTGGACTTGGCATTGAAGTCAGGTCAACTGGGCAGTGTGCACTGTGGCTGGACGACCATGTTGGGGATACAGTGTGAACCATTTTGCACTGGGTCTATTAAGAATCAAATATAAACGCCCAGGTGTTTGGTGGCTCATTTTCTTTCCCTTTTCTGTGTGCATGTCTTCCCCTGAAGCACATGAGACGGGGCACAGGCAGAATAGGGTTACTCAGCGATGCACATTCTGTCAGGGTTTTCAGGTGTCACACTTGGTGGCTGTTCAGAATCACACCGTTTGTGGATGTCTACAGAGGATCTACCCGCTGTTTGTCAGCTCTCTTTGGTAACCTGAAGGGGATTTACACAGGAGATGGAGACAGACTTCTCTTGGAGCTGCTCAGCAGAAGTATAAGAGGCAATGGACACAGGTTGCAGGGTTGCAGCAAGGGAAATTCTGCCTAGATATATAAAAAAACCCCAAATCCCAAACAATCAGTGAAGGTGATCAAACACGAGGGCTGTGAGTAACCTGGTCGAACTCTGAAGTTGGCCTAACTTTGAGCAGGAGTTTGGGCTAGAGACCTCCAGAGGTCTTTTTGACCTGTATTTTTCTTTAATTCTAAGCATCTAATAAATGATCAACTGTAATTGCTGACCTAATTGGCGTCTGCCAGTCCTTCAAGTCTTGCAATTTCTTAAATGATTAATGCTTTGTTGAATCATACTATGTGGAAGGAACAATCATCCCTCCAAATTCATGGACTACCACCCAGACTGGATGCACTGAAAGGCTTCTAGGAAAGGCAGGGGAATAACGTGGCACATTTCTAACAGCCCAGATCCAACCCCTGCCCTTGCCTACACTATGGGCAAGAGCCAACCATGGATGACATCCCGAGACTAAAACTGGTACAAAACAATGGAACTAAACAACGACAGTATTTTCACACAGCTTGCATGAGTACAGCTACAAACTCCCAAGTCTTTTGTTTTGCAGTTTAAAGACAAAACAAATGTAACAAAAAAATTCCTCCTTGGAAATGTAATTCCCTCCACCAAACAAACCAGCAAGCAAAATTCTAGGGGCTGAGTTATGCAGGAGGTCAGGGTGGAGGTTGTGAGCAGTCCCTTTTTGGCCTTAAACTCTATGGAAATCACAGCTCCAGCAAAGTCAATGGCAGTTTTGTCCTAGTGATTTCAGTGGGGCCATGGTTTCCGGGCATGGATTTGTGTTCTGCCTCAAGCCAACCCCGCTCCCATCAATCATACCTCTGTCAAACTAGTTAGAGTGAATGAGGAAGGAGTTGGTCCAGGCAGAACAGCACCATCTCAGCTCAAACAAATGGACTCTTGTTTCAGGGGCAGATTTACCAAGAGATTTCCGTGGGCTGTCACCTGTGAATTAGTGTGACCCATTGCTGAGGGTGCCCCCAGGTCATGAGATGGGGATGCTGCTGCACCATAACTCAGACTTCCATCCTGCCACACTTCCATTCATTTCTGTATTTCTATTAGTTTGGGTATTTTTTTTTCTGTTACTTCCCAAAACAAAAAAATAAAAGATTTCCTGTTTGATTTGATGTGGGAAATAACCCTGCAAATGATCTTCCCAGAGGCTTGCCATCCTCCCTTCCCCCATGGAATGAGAGAGTGGCTTGGCTAAGTGGGACTTTCAGTGGTCTGTCAGCAATCCCAGCTCACTATCTAATTACTTCTTCCCCTCAGGCTTCAGGACTCTTTTTTTGCCAAACAGACAAACAATTTCTGGTCCAATTTGAGATCCTTTTTGCTGTGTACTGTTCTCATGGGACCACGCCACCCCAACAAACATTTCTGGCTTGACTAAACAGAAATAGCATCTAGATCTATATAATCACCGCTATGCATTCATTTCCATTATGGAGAGACAATTCCCTATTAAATTTCAAAGTGGTTTATTGGCTCAGAGAGACAGCAAAGCATCAGATCACAAAGGGAAGAGCCGCTATTTTGACAAAGCGTTATTTGTCTACATAATGCAACTTTGTATTTGTGTCTATAACTGTATACAGATTGGGAGATCAGACTTTGACTTTATACACAATTGAAGGCACCTTTGCCACACATATGTGTCTGGTAGATGCAGTTAGATGTCGTATTCCTGTCACCACGGTGGGTGTGTCTAAATTAATATGTCTACAGACAACTATTTTTCCCTGATTCTCATAAGTTAAACTTTCTCCCTTATATCCTCTGCGGGCAAATCAAAATTACTAGATCTTCCTGCACTGAAGATCTCTCCCTTCTGATGTAATATACTATGTGTAGATAAAGGATGCCCACCCTATAGCCTATGAACCAGCTGTGGCACCCTGGAATGATTTAATGCCGCCCACAAATCGTTCCTGCTTCTCTCTTTCCTAAGGATCCTTTTGTCTTCTCTAGCGGCGGGACTAAAATACATTTATCTTGGAACCAAAACAGAGGAACTGCCATCCCCATCCCACCCGGCTATGACGATGCACATACGTATTAGGCTGTGTGACTAAAAATACTCCTGTGATGCAGGGTGTCTGCATGTGGGGTGGCACAGCAGTGGCAGTCTCACGTACACAGTCATGGGCTGCAGTGCCCGACCTTCTGATGCTCCTGCCCAGGCCACTGACTTAAAGATGCCTCATATTCGTAGCCGTTGAATAACTGGGCCTCTGCATGGCTTCATCTGGTGATAAAAATGCCCAGGCCTTTGGAAGAGTGCGTCCTGGTGAGCTAAGAGACAGCATCTGAGAAGGGTGGGGCATGCGGGGAGCCTGCTGCCACTTCAGAGCCAAGCACAAGAGGTTTCAGTCTCGCTCCAGCTCTCCACCCTAACTCCAGGGCTACTGAGGTCCAATCTGTTTCACTTTGTGCTGTTGGAGTGATTTGTCTTTGCATCTTGTTGAAATTCCTGCTGTGTGCTGCAGAATCATTTAAGACTTGGCTGCTGCTTTTATAGAGAATTACCCTTTAAGACCTGAATATGACAAAGCACTTAGAGCAAAGGAGTTTTACTTTGATGGGACTACTCCTATATTTAATGGTAGCCATGGGCTTGACTTGGCTGGATCAGGGGATGGAATGTCATGCTCTAGCCTTTGTGAATGCAAATTCTTACAGAAAACCCTAGGGACTGTATGCCTGATGGTATCACCACATTACACATAACACTAAACCACCAAAATAGTGCTGGTTTCCTTATAAAACAGCAGTGCTTTAGACTGTGTATTAGAGTTTACAAGCATTATAGTCGATCAAGCTACTTATTTACCTAGATAATGGAAACTGAGCATTGCTGTTCTATGATTTTAAGAAGTAACTTTACCTGGATAATTTAATTAGTGGTCTGAGATCAGCCCTGTTTGGGAGAGATACTGAAGCAAACTTTTACCAGCTTATCTGACAAAAAGTTGTAATGCTGGCCCATACCTAACTGTTAATTCATCCTGGTTCAACCATGGCAAATGCCATGCAGTCAAACTCCTTCCATCTCGTTCCAAGCTATGGAGCCCTCGTCTCACTCCACAAAGTTATTGTATAAGCTAACGGCAGTTTCTTTCTCTGGCTGCCATGATTTATGCAGCCTGGACCCACCCATACCCAGCTCCTACAGCTGTGCTGTAGGATACTGATTGCGGGCCAGATGGTGAGTGGGATTGGGAACTGATCGAGGTTAAAGGTAACCACTTCTTTCGGCTGGGTTATGCTGAGCTCTGATCTCTTCTCTGGAGCAGTTTCCTTCCCGGCCACACAATTATACCAGCATGACTGAGGAAGGGGCCAAGGGAGGAAATGAGCAGTGGTGGCAGGACTGCGATGGAAGAGGAGGGTGGTGAAGGCCGCTTCAGCTGGTACAGCTGCCAAACGAAATGTTCCCTGAATGACAGCCCAGTAGCATGTCCAGCCAAATCCTGTGGAAATCCTCAGTGTCAGGGACAAAATCCTATTTTCCAGCCCAATGTGCTCTGATCTGATTTGTTCATCTCTCAGTGCTCTTGACAGCTTTTTGGCACAAGGAAGTCCAGTGGTAAGGCATGGAGTAGTGGGTGCTAAAAGGGGAAGAGCCTGGTGCCGCATAGTAGACAACGTGAGGGCAAGCAGCAGCAAAAAAGGTGCTAGTGAGAACGTGGTCTCCTGTGTAACAGGTATGGAACAAGACATTTCAGCAGGGGAGGATCTTAAGCTATGACTGCTCTTCAACAGTCACAGGTCTGGGTCTTAAATTTTCATATGGAAGGAAATGGGGTGAGCAACCTCTCTCATAGAAGAAACAGCATGGTAAGGAACCTCGCTTTATATATGTCTCCCTCCTCCAGTGCTCCACATTTCTAAACACATAACCAAGACTGAATTACTGCACTATAAAATAAGTTGAACCCGCCGTGACCTGAAGGCTGGTTCAGTTTACAGCCAAGTCCATAATCCAAAAAGCATGAAGGATCAGCAATGGGAAGAGAAATAAAAGCGCTGAGCAGAAGGAGTCAGCAGGTAGTCCTTAACAGTCAGCTAATCACAGTGAATAATTTATTACAGCAATGCCACTGAGACTCTGCTAGCTTTTAAACCAGTACTTCCTGGAAATGTTTTCTGTTCCTCTTGTATCACTTGTAAATTTGAAATCTTTTATCCCTGCTTGCAATGCAAAGATGTTTGCAAAGGTCTTAGGATATGATGCTGTTCCAAGAAGACTCCAACCAGCCATGAGTCCAATACACTGTCTCTGACCCCACTGGATTCTGGATGCTCTAGAGAAAGGCCAGCCCTTTCCAGATACACTCTGTGGCTCAGTGGCACGTCAGTGAGAGGAGTGTTACACATGCTCCATGCCTCTCACAGCAGAAACCAACTTGCTGCCAAATCAAACACCCTTCTTGAACATCAGGGTTTATAACCCCTCCCAAAATCCTGTTTGAAAACAACCAATTTGATGTTATAACGCTGGATGGAGGGGTCACATACACACCTGTAGTGCCGTCTTAAATCCTTCAAAGCTCTGGATCTCCGTTGTATCATGCAGCAAGGAGTTAATGCAAGTGAATTGGACTCCCTTTAGCTGATCTGAATTTCGTGTTTCTTTTGCCTTTTTGACTGTCCTGATGTTCTGTGATCAGTCAGGATAGAGACCAATTTGTCAGCTTCCTCCTCCCCATCATTCACTAGTTTCTATACCTTTCACATCAATCCCTGCTTTATGTTTTTTTAAGTTACTGGTCTGTCATTCCTTCACCACAGGAAGCACAAGTTTAACCACTCCATCAATGCAATTACTGACTTGACAATGCTTCATTATGCCCTAAAGCAGAAAGGATCTCTATTTGTTCTGCAATAAAGCAGCTCTTAATTAGACTATTTCTCCTCCTGTGTAAATATCTCATTTTGCCTCTGGAATTGGGAAAGTTCACTCTATCTCTTGCTGTTTGGAAAAGACCAAGTGACATCACACAGCAATCTTTCTGGACACAATGTGCTGATTACTTTGCTCATGCTCTCAACAAGCAGGTGATTTCTCTCTGATCTGGTGCTTAAAGCTACTGATTTTACTTGTGCTTTGTATTACTTGATAGCATGGGTCCAACTCAGCTCTTGTTTTTGCATGTTTCAGTGGGAAGTCAATCCATTACCATTGCTTTGGATTCACAACAATACTACAAATTAAATTCTTCTGTAATGAGAATCCATAGAGCATTGTGGAGAACTTATGGCAAGGGACAGAGTATTTTCACAGCACGGTTCATTTCATCTCAGAGAAAGGACAACGCTAGGAAGAAATGGCAGAAATGGATGTTTGGCTGTCACAGGGAAAATCTTTGTCAAGTTACATTCACAGCTGATGCCTCACATTTTATCTTATTTCCAAAAGTCTTTATTTGCCTTGGGTTCTCTTCAGTCAGCCAGAGAATGTGAACACTAATAATGTTTATGAGCCTGAGAAAAAAGGCTCACCTCAAGTTTCATTGCCACTAGCCTTCTGTGGAAGAAGGGGGGATAACACTATACAGTGTTGCAAAAAGAACCAAAACACTACCAGACTCTCCTTTAAGGTAATTGTATTCCTGGTGATAAGTTAAACAATTTCTCTGTTTATTTGCCATATGGAAGTCCTTCGGCTGACTTTGTTAATCATTCACTCTTCAGCTTGGCGTTAATTGTTTACTAACTGTTAAACTGTGTGCACTGAGAGATGCCTTTGGGCTCTTAAATCAGTGGGAATATCTCACTAGAACAACAGAGACATGCCTAGTGCTACTACAACTGCTTGAGCATGCCGGTCTCACAGCTCCAGGCTATGCTGCTTGTACTTCATGTACAGGTCTCTTGGGATGGAGGGGAGTTACATCCCTACCTGCTGGTTAAAATGAACAAACACCACTCAGAAAATATAGTGACATAGATGGGGCTGCAGTGCCTTGGTCTTTCTTTCCAATTGCATTGGCAAGCAAAAAAAAACCCCTAAAGACCCTTCTATGAAAAGGATGAGTTTGGTCACTGCAGCCTCAGCAGCCTGTGGGAGAATGGTGCTGGCACATCCTATCTGAAGACCTGGTTACAAAGAGTTTGCATTGGTTTATCACAGATATTGGATGGTGCTGACTCAAGATGGGTAGAGCCCAGCAGGACAATGAATCTTTTTTTGCTGTGATTTTTCAAGGCACATCAAGCCTTGAAGGGCCTTTTCACAGGGAAGAGTTTGTAGAAGCTAAGTCTAACATAGAGGGAGATAAATTCTGCCCATCCTAGATGCTGTGCGCTGCTGCTACAAAAAATTAAACTGGTTCTGCAAGCCACTAAACTTCCAGAATGCCTCAGCATATAGTTAGCAGGACAGCAGCCATCTTTCCACTCTGGATACTTGCTGCTTCTTGTCCAGCTGCAGTGATGGATTTTGTAAGGTATACTGAAACTTTTGCCTTTATTTAATACCTAAGAATGAACAGCTGCCAGATCATAACTGATATGGACCAAATCTGGGTTCGAACAGGCAACATTCATGAGGAAGCCTTTGGCAGGGCTTGCTGAGTCTGTGAGCTAGCCCCTGAACATAGAGGAGAAAAACAGAAAAGAGAACGATAAGCCTCAAAGTGATGGCTTTGGGTAGCTTCAGGGCTTCCACAGAATTCAAGCATTGGCAGGAGGGAACATAAAAATAGAAGTACAGAGTCACGCTGGGCTCTGCAGATCAGCTGCATTCCAGTTTAGTAGCCCTGCATTCCTGTCTGAACCACCTCGGACTAGGTGCCAGATACCCATCTCAGCTGCATCCCCAGTAATGCTGGAGGACTTATGCCTGAGTGAGAATAGCGCAAGCAAGATCAGGTTCTGGCCCTGCGTCAGCCTCAGTTCTCCTCACCCAACTCATCCAACTTGCTGACAAACCTGGTTAGTTTTCTAGACACATGGCTGATTTACTCCAGCAATTTAATAAAAACGTGGTTTTGACTGACTGCTAATGGGATCGCCTGAGATAGGCTCAGCTGCTTAGTGTGGGTTACAGTTTTACTTGCAAGCACAATAAGCATGGAAATCTATCTAGGATGACATAATAGGAAAACATTACAATCTCCCTTATAAGACAAGCAAGGTTTCTATATGCATTTAATATAAATGTCTTGGTTTCAGCTGGTTTCTTGCTACAATTTTCTGCTTGTGTTTCTTCCAAGGAGATGTATTTTTCCATTGTAATTTTTCAATTTGTTTCTGGCATTGGCAATGTGCAGGAACAAAATCATAAAGATCAGAAAAGACATAATCGCTTTCCCCCTCCTCCCCTGATTTTTCCTTGCAGAAAGTTCAGTGGGGTTTACCCCTCCCCTTCACACAGCAAAGACTTGAACCAGCCCATGCTGGTATAGTGAAATGAATCAGATACTGTGGTAAGCTTCCAGATACCAGGGTTACCAAGCGCAATTTTACAATCTAATTAGCAGAGAATTAAACACTGCATCTTGCTGAGGGAGTTGGGCTGCCCTCGCCAGAGGGGTTTTACCACCTGTGTGGGGTAAGAAGTCTCTTTACTTGCTCTACAGAGTGTAAAAGCACACAGTGGTGAAATAATGAAGCCTCAGCCACTCTATCCGAGTGATTTAGGTTGAGCATTTTGGTATAGCCCTGCCAACAGATGGGGTTTGCAAGCATCATGCAACAGAGAAATGCTCATCTAGGCTGTCTTTTCACTGCTGTGGTCTCTGGATTATGGCAGTGGACAAATTCTAGCCCGGAAATTCCTGTTCTCCCTTCCCACCCAACCTTCCCTCCCAGATTTATGACCACTTCTGCTAAGCCACAGAAGCCCTCAGTTGTTTATTCATAAGGCGGCACCATTGTTTTGGGTCTCCTGGATTTTGTGCATAATTTGCTGAGAGAAAAAAAAAATAGTAATTCCCAATGAAGAGAAAACTGGCACCCTATTTTTTAGGGATACACTTGGGGAAAAAGGGTAGGATAGCCTATATTCCCTGATTCAGGGGAACAGAACAGAACGGAGCTGGCAGGTCTTTAAGGATGTATTCCACAGAGCGCAAGAGCTCTCGATCCCCAGGTGTAAGAAGTCGGGCAGAGAAGGGAAGAGACCGGCATGGCTGAGGCAAGAGATGCTGGTCAAACTAAGGAAG
>Ga0065711_1044987_pt1 | contig 13757 bp, 8 predicted proteins | sample Hoacrofraction12_FD_59098 | JGI IMG/M metagenome (GOLD analysis project Ga0065711, IMG submission 59098) | Hoatzin crop microbial communities from Cojedes, Venezuela - Epithelial fraction 12 v2 (version 2) | ecosystem: Host-associated > Birds > Digestive system > Esophagus > Crop | place... | reverse complement strand
TATTCTATTCTATTCTATTCTATTCTATTCTATTCTATTCTATTCTATTCTATTCTATTCTATTCTATTCTATTCCATTCCATTCCATTCCATTCCATTCCATTCCATTCCGAGGCTGTGAGGCACTTTGCTCTTTTAGCAGTTCCTGACGATATCTGGCAGATGAGACACTCTTGCCCAGATCAACCTGGAACACTCGCAAACAAGAAACTGCCTATGTTGGCTGTTGGCAACATCAAGAGTTTCCTTGGATCTATGACCCAGCAATGTCTTACAGACTAGACAGATTCCTTTGCCCACAGCGTATGGCTTTAAACAACATGAGGCAAAGAGCGATGTAGCCTACTCTGGCCTCCTGGACAGTTTCCAAACCAAGACAGGGGCTTTATGAGTAAGCACTATGGTTAATGACCCAGGCAGCTAAAACACAATTAGCATCCATCCCTCTCCAGCTGACCCAGCTCCCTGCAAAATGTCCCAGAGACCAATTCTTCTACTGAGAAACCAAAAAGACAAACTGCTTCCAGCCTGGGACGGCTTCTGCATATGTCTCAATGCATGCCACGTTGTTATCTCAAGAGAGATTGGGATTAGAGAGATCATGTCTTGGCAGAAGGAAGGGAGAGGGCCTGTGGGTCGCTTTTGCTATCTGTCTCCAAGAAGCGACCATACTGGACTCTCCCACAGTGTTTCTGTGTCTTTGTCTACCAGGCTAGATCCATTATGGCCCAGAAGCAAGACACTTCTGGGACGGGTGCAAGGGACCATGCACCAGCTCATCCCTTTGCAACACACAGCCATTGCACTCCAGAGTCTCTGCAGAATGATTCGTGTACAAATGAAGATCGTCCCAGCTGCCGAGCATGTTGGGAGGCATGGCAGGAGGAAGAGACCATCAATGCTGCGTTCATCGGGCAGCTCTAGGAGATAGGTGCTGCTGGATGTGGCAGCCCTGGGAGGTGTGCTGCTCGTGATGGGGTCCCATACAGCACCCCAAGGAGCATCGCGAACACCAGGCAGCCTGTGACTCCCCATCCCGTGTGGCATTTTATTTTGATAGTTTCCCAGCGTGTGTGGGGTGTGCTGTAAGACCTAGACAGTTTGGACAGTCAGGAAACCTGGCCACAAAAGCATCACTTCAGCGATGTGGTTTTAGTGCAGCTTGAGCAGCTGAGGATAAAAAATGACAGGATCTGTATGTGTGGGGCTGAATTTCCCTAGCTCCGCTGCATAAAGCTTGAGTAGCATTGCTAGTTCTTTTTTTATTGGGTTAAGAGCTGCCAAACATCTTTATTAATTGATATTAAGAAGGTTGCTAGTTTTCCCTAGCCCTGCAGATGCCACAGTATCTCATCTAATGGATGTGGTACGTGTGGTCAGATGTGTTCACTGAAGGGATTTGCATTTTCACTTAAGAGGATCATGTATTTGTCCTCTATTCATCAGGTAGAATTAGGAAAGTTAAAGTAAAAAAATTTTCTGATTGAAGAGGATTGAAAGGCTGAATTGGAGTTGTGCAGGAACATGGCCTTATTATTTATCTGAGGGTTGGTTTTTACTTTCACTTTCATCTTTCTGCTTACACTCTTGCAAAATAGAAACCCCCTAGAGTTATTCCCCTCTCTCATAGGCAAATTTTAAGTGTTGGGGTAAAAAATTGTCAGAAATTTGACTTTCAGACGGGCCTCACCGTGCTTATGCTGAAGCAGTCTGTTCCAGGGCTGCACAGTGTTGTTGACTGTTTTATTAGTAAAGATCAGATGTGCTGTCACTCCGTGACTCCAGTCTGCCTGGGTGCTGTGGTTGAGATGAGCAAACTGAGCTTCAGCTGGAGGACGACTCAGAAACCTGAGCGTGGATTTGCATGTCTTACAGCTCAGAGTCCAGCCAGGGGTGGGTCTTACAGGGAAATGAAACCAATTTGTAAAACTGAAAGTTATGAGCCTTTCCCTAGCCTTAGCTGCAATACTCGTTTCTGACAAGGCGAGGTACTCCTGAAGCAATGTCTGGGGTTGGAGGAAGGAAGGAAGGCAGCAGGTACAGGATGGCTCCTGCCTCCAATACCCCGTTTTCCTCTCACGGTTACCGCTGGGATGGCAACAATAAAAGAGAGAAGGCTGAAAACCCTCAGAAGCTGACAGCACCCGAAGACGAGCAAAGCGGCCAAGCAGCAGCCTGCCAACAACAAGAAGAACAGCAGTAAGTAGCAAGGAGCCTGGCTGAGGTGGTGTTGCATGCAGCGGGTGCCGGTTCTCCCACCTTACTCGAGGTGTGCACCTTTGAAGGCAGAAATACTTTATAGCGAGCCTGTGAATGGGACTGGGCACACATGGAGCTTGTCCTTGTGCCCTTGGAGCCACTTACGGTCAGCCTGAAGCCTCCCTATGAATACGCTTCCTCCATGGGACCTGAGTTGTGCTGGCAGGCTTCGTGATGGCGTGGCATACCCCTCAAGCTATAGCGACTGGTTCTGTACGTTTGGTACCGCCATACATAGTGTCAGTTTCTTGGCATCTTTTTTCAAAGTGAAATTTAGAGCGTGCTTCTAGCTCCCTGTCTTCTGTCTCCTAATATTTCATCCTGGAAAGTCTAAAAATACTTCCTTTGGCTTAAGAGATAGACAGGGGCTGTGTTCCAGCACTGATCTGAATGCAGTCCAGGACACAGAGCAGCTTCCAACAACTTCATGCTGACAAAAGTAAAGCCAAAGCTTCAGCCCTCAATTTTATTTTAGGCTTTATTGAGATCTATGCTCAGTCCATCTCTGATTTTGCAGTGACTATCCTTAGATAGCTGGTATAAACTCTAACTTGCAGATATAATACAGGATGGAAAGTGACAGCACTGCACATGTATTTTATGCACATGTGCTTAATACATATAGGCTTAGCTGACCGAAGCAAATTGTTTACAGTCTTTTTCTCCAAATGTGCTTTTTTTGAGCTGTTAGGAACAGTGCATGTAATGCTGTTATTATTATATGCCAAGTTTGCTTAGCTTGCCTTTTCTCCCCGTCTTTCAAAGTGCAGCTGACAGGAACTGAAAGCTGTTTCAGTTTCCTTTCCCTTCTTTCTGGATAAAGAAGGGGGAGCCACGCTGTGAAAGAGGTGGCAGGCTGCTGGTCACAAACAGCAATCAGCAGCTTTCCATTGTAACCCATGAATACTTGCCTACTAGGTAGTAATGATACAGGGACTATTAAGAGCTGGGTAGCTTTGAAATCCGTCAGCGCTTTAGTGACCGACTTGCAGGAGAGCAAACAACCATTCCTGAGTTAGAGTCTATGTTTATTTTCTGCCACTTCCAAACATGAAAGACCCTCTGTCTTTCCTGCCCTCATGCTGGCATATATCCACAGTACTGTGAGAGCAGCCCTAGTGAGCATACATATTTGTGTTATGTTAATTTTTTTGCCCCCCCCCCCTTTTTGGGGGTTGGCTGGGGAGTAGTGGGAGTTTTTGCATTAGTATAACTGTCTTTGCTCAAATTTTGTCTGGGATGCAACCTCCCTGCTATATGTTAGGTAAATACTTAAACAGTTGGTTAACCTGAGCTCCCCACAGAGTTTAAGGCTGGAGCAAATATATCCACGCAGACTCTGGCCAGATGGCAAGATCCCCCGTAAAACTAGGTAAGCTTTCTGGGAAGAGTAATTTAAAGGCCTGTTCCTTGTTTTCATCTTTATATGATGCTTGCAGAGAGAAAGCTGTTGTGCATCTACTGCAAGGACTGTGCGCTTCATTTTTTTTGCTATGTGATATGGAAGATTCTCTGTGTCTTCATGAAGGTGTAACAAATATTTCATTCGTAAGTCTGGAGTGTACAAATTAAAGTCTGCATTAGTATGTAGTTAGTGAGACAGAGGGATAAGGGAAAGGCAGGTTCAAACAGAAACCAGGTGATATGAGTGGGAAACAAATACTCATAAAAAGAGATGAACAAGACTGGGGTTTGCTCCCTTTCCTCGAGAAGGAGGATGCTAGCAGTCAGTCTGAAGGAGATGAAACCACTTAGAACTGTGATTTCCTTAACTAACCGAGGTTAAAGTCACAGAAGGTATATGAAATGCTGAAGCAGAGAAGTGGAGATCTTTATTCTTAATACACAAATTAATTGCTACTTTCATTGGTATATATTTGTGCTGCTATCTCAAGTTACATTTCAAGAAAGTTCTCAGATTAAAATATTATTTTAGCAGTGATAAAGCTGACTCAGCCTTTTAGCCATCAATCCTTTTGAACATGAGCTTTAAAACCAAAATGCTTAGACACCCTCAGAACAGTCCAGGTTTTCAGGCTCTGGGATAACCAGGGGCTGAACAGAGCAGTTGGAGAGCTGAAGTTATAGGGTGTCAGTAGAAGAAAAAGTGCAGAGACTAACATTAACCTAGAAGGCTTTCAGGAATATGTGTAGCAGAGGGAACATGAGGGGCCCAAGCAGGATACCTGTGTGCCAAGGAGTGGCTCTGTTCCAACTTGTGTGCTGCTTGCTATTTTCTGGAAACAGCCAAGATACGGTTTTGCTGCCAGCACAGCAGGAGTCAGAGTCTCTTGAAGTCTCTGTGTATATGTGTGAGTTGCCTCCACAAAAACTCTCAGTCCTGGGCTGTGCTTCAGAGCAATTGAGAGTGGGAAGACACCTTAGCAGCATCTTAGGGTGGGATCAGATGACCTTTCATGTAGACTGGGCACATGAAATGTGTGTGGGATGTGGCATATTGTAGCCTCATCCACTAGTCAATATTCAAGCTCAATCCTTTGAAAAAGTACAAGGTGGGCAACTGATATTAGAGGGTAATTTTTCTCATGCTTTGGATAAGTCCTTATACGATATGTCGAGGCTGAGAAGTGATAATAAAAAGGTCCTAATTAAGTTAAGAAAAATACATGTTCAAATGCAAAATTGGAATGAAACTTTGCTTATCCCCCTCCACTTTCAGGCTGGGAAGTAGTTTCAGGCTATGGAGAAAAAATCACCAGGACAACAAGTGCTTGCTAACAATAATAACCTTGCATTTAAGTTACTTCACTTTTTCTGCTAAGTGCCATGAAATTAACTTGTAGGAAGTGAATTCCCAAATTGCGCCTGTTCATATCTATTCCGAAACAAAAGTCTGTACAGAAGAAAAGATGGAGGAAGGCGGGGAAAATAGAGGCTGAACTCTAGCTAGTGCTTGAAAAAGAAAATTCTGCCCCCATTCAGCAGTCTGTCCTTGGCACCTTTAAGGCTGGCAACAATAACATTGGTTCTTATAAAATCCATTTAAAAAAATCAAATTCAAAATAATAAAATCTGAAGATACACTGTCACACAGCTGGTAACAGTCCCTCATCATTTTGTGTGAAAGAAGAGCAGAGTTACTAGAATGCTTGACTCACGAAATTGTATTCTTTGACTGTAGGAGCCAAATCCATCAGGGTTTTCTTTCCATCCTTTTCCAGTCTTCATTCTGAATTAAAAAAAAAAAAAATCTATAGAGTTGTAAGACCTCTTAGTCTTTTGCTTATAGAGTATACTTAGCAGTTCTACTGAAAATTTATTTTCTTTCACGGTCTGGAATTTCTCTTTAAAAACACTGAATTAGTTTGTGAAACTGGAGATGCTTGTTTTGCCCACTGCCCTGCCACTGGTGGAGAGTGCTAGAAAGGTAATTTGAATTATGGACAATCTGTTTAGAGTTGAGCTCTGCATTTGCTGCATGGGAGGAATCTCCCAACTCTTTATCTTTCAGGCTGAGGGACAAACCTTTACAGCCCAGTGGGGCGATTCAGATATGCCTGGCTTCGATGTGGTCAGTAGCCAGTGTTATCTCCAGCAAAGTGTTTGGTGGCTGAGTCCATGTGAGACGATAACTATGCAGTAAGATTTCTGTTGCTCTGGATGATGAGCTTTGCTGTGTTCTTCATAATGTGCGTCTGAGGGGAAGGAAGTCCTTTTAACCCCTGTATTAGAAGGCTTTCTTGGAAGAGCATGGTTTGCACAAGCCCTGACATGTTCCCTTGGTTCATAGCTTGATGAAGAGCTGTGGTGAGAGGATGAATAAGGAACATATGGGAGGATACTGTGTTTGGGCAGGGGCAATAAAAGAACAACAAATACTGTGCCGCAGAGGTAGAGAATGAGGAAATAGATTGTTGAAAAGAAAGAGAGGGAAGCAGTGATGAACGTGCCACTAGCTTAGGTCTTAATCTTCGTGTGATGCAGTGTCTGACCTGCTCAGCTCTCCAGGCATACTGGCAAGCGTGACTGCCAGCACACGGTCACCTCTGCGGGAGGCAGCTTGGCTCAGCGCTGGTGTTGGCAAGCCCAGCACCTGGCCTGCCCGCTTACGGATGCTCTGCGCTCCTCACGGCTGGTGATTACTGGGGCTCCAGCTGGCTCTGGCACGCTGGCCACATCCCTGGCACTGTGCTGCGCACAGGAGGTGACTGAGCTGCATTGAGACCTGGGGATGGCACTGACTTCATAGACTTCTTCGGGTCCAGTGTTAGTCTACCACAGTGCCACAGTGAATTCTCTCACGGTGGTGTAGTCTACCCACGAGCGTATGCCGACTAATGGCATGTTAGCGTTTTCAAGGAAGGAAGAAAGCTGTGTTGCAAGCTGAGTTTGGGTTGAGAGCTATCCCTTGGCTCCCTGCTTTGATCCATCACTGTGACAATTTCCTTGGAGCTTTAGAAGGTGGTTGAGATCATCCAAAATGTTGGCTGAAGCACCTGCTGTTCTCTCCGCTGTGCTATCGCATGCTGAGCCCAAACCAAGCTGCTGAATCTGAGCCTCATCTTAACTCTGGGAAATTCAGTTCCGAGTTTCAGTTTTACTCTTTGGACCAAATTTTAACTTCAGCAATTTCTCCACAAGCTTGTGGGTACTGGAGAATTGAGATTTGGGTGCCAACAGTGGAACCACAGGTCTGTTGCTTTCCTGCTTGTTTCTGACTCATGCCTTCTCCTGAGCCTCTCTCTGCTGCTGTTTTCCTTCTCACTCTTTTCCTGTGCAAGTTCACTTCTGCAGGATTTAAATCTGTTTTTTTTTCTTTTTCCTGAGGCCTCACCTTGGCAAAAATGTTGGCTGTTTTAATGAAAGCTTTAGCTAACCAGAGGGACCAGATACAGCAACGAGTTACCCTGGCTTAATAAGCTCCCAGACATCAGCTGAACTGTGGTAATTAAGTGCACTCCTAGCCTGTGGCAAACACAGGACAAAATCCATGAACATAGACTTTTGATGATAAACATTTTCTGCTAATGCAGTTTATTTTCTGCCTCTCGTGTTAAGAGCACACACGCAGCTAGGATGAATCAGACAGTGTATAATGTTAAGCCCCAGTAATTCACTTTTGTCTCTGAGCTGCAAACTGGTAAGACTCTGTTGCTGATCAAGTTGGAAAGCCAGAGCCCCAAGCCTTCACGCAAGGTTTGTACACCCTCCCAGAGATCCACTTATGGCACCACCAGGGCACAGAGCATGTTGCTCGACTGAAGTCTAGGGCTGTGGCTGTAGGTTATCGTTAACATCTGGCTGTGTATGCATTGCGAGACAGGGTTACCTACAGGAAAGTTGTTGTCTGCTCGCTGGGGTTTGGCGTCTTGTGGCCCCCTGATTTGGCAGCTTCTGTGGTGCTTAGCGGCATATGGCTGCTTGGTCAGGCACGGGAGCCTTGGTGAAAACAGTGCTTTGTGGTGGCGTGAACTTGACTGCCCTTAAAACAATTCCTGATAGCTGAATGCAGAGTTCAGCTTAGCGCATCTTTGAAGGAGATTCAACCATTGTCTTTGGCAGTTTGGACCCTTCTCTCTTTTACATTTAGTCTTAACTTATTATTTAATGCAGTATTTCACCTGTATCTTCTCTTGAGTCCTTCCTGCAGACTGAACCTGCCCAGGTCTTTTTCCAAAGTTTATTCATTTGTTTTGCTCTTCAACTACACTCTCTTTGGTTTCTGCCTCTTACACAGAGCACATTGCCCAGCAGAGCGAAATATTTAGCTTTCAGCTTCGTGGCATTCATGTACCAATGCATCCACAGTATAAGACACAGTGGAACTAGAAATACTTCATAACAGCCATTACTTTTGTAACTCTTTAAACTATTTCACACTTCATTTGGAAGCCTCCCCAGTGGTAGATGGCTGGAGCAGGCTTGAGGAAAAACTGAAGGGCACAGCTCTGCAAAAAACATCATTGGTAAATGGCAATTCTCATGTGTTTATTCAATTTTAGAAATAAACTATTTTATACAAACCAAAAAGAAAATAGAACAAAGGTTTCTGTGGTCTGTACCCTGGAAGCACTGGAAATGTGTCCTTCAGCAGTGCTAGTTAGAATCACAGTTAAACATGGGCTTAAGAATTTAAGATTGCAGACACGATGTTCTCTGTGTTGCTGATCATTCAAACTGTAAACTATCTTTGCAGATTTTCTGTGACTGTATTTCTTGTTTCTCCTGACTGAAATGTTTCTATATCTATCTATTTATATGTATTGTTATATGGGTATTTATTTTCCCACTACTGTGGTATTCAATGTCTTATCTGTTTGAAAAATCACAGGAGGTTGCTTTCGGTTTTTATTTTAATACAGATACATTCTCTTAGTGGGTTGTAACTTTCTTACTCACATTAATATCTGTTCAGTCTGTGTAAACAGTCAATACATTCCCATTTTCTGTGGAGAAAATAAACCAAAAAAAGTCTCATCAAGATTAATGTGATCTATAAAGGCAGAAGTTGATTTGTTTCTCTGTTTTGAGGAGCTGTAACCTGGGCAAGAAGTTCTCCCTCCACCCTTCCAGTGACTTCTGTATTTTTATTTATAAAACAACCCTACCTCAAAGATAGGCTTAAGTAATATAACAATAAGAATCATTATTAGGGAACCTGAAAAGTTAAATTCTGTATCATCTTTTCTGGTTGTGAATTTTGAAGCACTTCGTATATTTGTATAAAGTACAAAAAGTCTGTACATCACTGATAGTTTCACATCTTCACATTTCGTTAATTGCTACCCAGGTAAGCAGGATAATTTGGTCCAGACTTATGGCTACTGTGGCAGCCTAGAAGCTGACTGAAATATTGAATTGGCAGCCTCTAGTGTGTTTTATAAAGTTTACTGGATCAGAGGTTTTGTCTGAACAAAGACATGACATGCAATAGCTTGCAAACTGGCTAAAACACGAGGTGAAAGCTGGTCGTGGGTTTTGCATTAACTTTCTTTCCTTCAGAAAAAATCACAAGAAAATGAGGGGTGCTAGGTGGAGGGTTTAATTTTAGCATTAGAGCTGGTAGGACAGATGGAGTCTCTCAGGCAGCAGCTCATCTGGCTCCTCTCTTGCTGTGGGCTTGAAAAGCAAGGACCGCTTCATACCCTGACATTCACCCACCCCACAAGAAGTTTACCGTGGGCTCACTTTTCCTTACCCGTGATCCCAGTACCCAAAGCTATACTCTTACACATCCATCTTTCCAGAGACCAAGGTGAACACTATAAAATTAGGTAAATCCACTAATGCTTTTTTTTTTTTCTTAACTTAGACTAAAACAAAGCATGTAGTATAAGTGTGGAGTAAAAGTGCTTCGAGATCTTATTGCGGCCTTTCAGTACTTAAAGGGAGCTTGTAGGAAAGATGGGGACAAACTTTTTAGTAGGGCCTGTTGTGATAGGACAAGTGGTAATGGTTTTAAAGTAAAAGAGGACAGATTTAAAATAGATATAGGAAAGAAATTTTTTACGATGAGGGTGGTGAAACACTGGAACAAGTTGCCCGGAGAGGTGGTAGACGCCCCCTCCCTGGAAACATTCAAGGCCGGGTTGGACGGGGCTCTGACCAACGTGATCTACTTGAAGATGTCCCTGCTTATTGGGGGGGCGGGGGTTGGACTAGATGGCGTTTAAAGATCCCTTCCAACCCAAACAGTTCTATGACTCTAAAAGACAACCAAAAGTTGATATCCTGTTCTCCCTTTCCCCTCCCCCACTGGAGACTCAAAATCCTCATTTTATTTTAACTTTGCCGTTATTTCAATAACATGGAAGCCAGACTGGCCTTTCAGCAAGCACTCTTAACAACAAAGGCTCTTACGCTGCCATTTGGAAAACAGAGCAGGGTTTTCCCTGACGGTAAGTGTAGTGTCACCTCTACCCCTTGCGTAAACTGGTTAATCTTTACTATATTTCATGTGCCATCCTTCTGAGCTCCCGGTCAGATGTCGGAAGAGTGGCCACCAGTTGGCCTCCTGGACTCAAAGCCAAAAAACAGAAGCAGATAAAGGAAATTATTCACGGCGTAAGGGCTGGATTTGATATCGTGATTTCTCGTACATGTGCAGACACGCAGAGGTCCCTGCTTGCTTTTAAATTAGATTCCCAATTTAAAAAGTCATGACCAAATGAAAACTGAAGCCATCAAAGTGCATCTGATGATACAAAAACTATTCTGCCCTCTAGTGCTGTGAAGCAGTGGGATGTCAGCGATGCACTGCTGTTTTTTGGGGGGAAAAATACATAGTCTTGCAACTCATAATTCCAGCCATTTTTTTCATTGATAAAGGGAGGAGAGTGTAAAAGGTGCTTAGGAATTTTTGTGTATGAACTCTAGAGAAATATGATCTTAATATATGAAACACCCAAGAAAATCTACTCCAAAAAAAAATCTTGAAACTGATAAACTGTACAGCAGCTTGTCAAAGGCAGTTAGGGATTAATTGTAAATGCTACTACTCGGTCAAATAAAGAAAAATCTGAAAAACCATCAGTGATGGGGAATGTTGTGCCATAAGCCAGGTGGGTTGTCAACATTTCTTTTAAGTAACTGTTGCAGCTGTGCTGTGAATGCCAGAGGGTAGTTGCTGCTTTCTTAGCTCCTGCCTTTGAGGGTCTGGGATTCGGTGGAGAGGTGAAGAACAATCTCACGGGTACCCGAGTAAGCTGTCGGGAAGGGAAAGGATCATATTAAATGGCACCATTAAAGCTCGCAGCTCTGTCTTTACTAGTTTAATCTCATAAATTAATCCACATCCTCCTAGAATAAGTCTTCAAAGAAAAAGAGGTAATTGGATATAAATACTTTCATTCTCAAACCTTGAATTACAATGATAAGGCAGCAGTCAGCTTTTTGCACTTTGATCTCTTTGCATGATTTTAGCCTTAGTCTCAGGCCTCATTCTCTCATTACTTTTTCACAGCCAACTGTGCTCTCTCTGCTGCCTAGCTTGTCCTCTAGCCACCACCTGTGGCCCTTTCTTCTTTTAAGAAGCTCAGCCTTCACCCCTCATTATTCTTTGTTTTCTACTCTTCTCCCTGGGCCTTCTCCGCGATGAAGTCAGATGAAATGTTTGTGCCCACGCGCACAGATAAAACCCTGCCGAATGCTGCAGAGAGATGTGAGCTTGCTCTGATACATGGAGCCAACTGCTGCTTAGTGCATTTCTGGGAAACCTGCACCCCAGTGGCTTCACTTCTACTCAGCGGGAGCAATGTGAACTCGTACCCACACAATACGTTGGGTAGATAAAGCTCATTATTTTCTCCAAGTGGAACTGACATGTTTTCATCACTTTCGATCACCTTGAGTCTCTAATACACTCTGAACCCTGTCCTGCTTCTTTGCTGTCACGTTAGATTGATAGCTCCTTGAGACAGCAACTGCATTTTGAATTAAGTCTAGAAAACCAGGGCCTTTGTCCTGATCCAGTGAGTCGGACCTTAGGCATCACAGAAAGATAAATATGCCCAAGGAATTCCCGGTGCCTGACAAATGCAAGGCTGAGAAGGAAACCGAGGCTTGGGCCGAGAGCAAGTCACCTGGGTCCATCACAAACAGTACGATTTCACACGCTCCTTGGACAACTTTTGGGCAGACTGCCTATCTATGAGGTGTGTGGTGCCCTCGAGGTGCGGGGTGGGACTGCCAGCCCCAGTGCTCTTCTCAGTAGACAATGATCTTCCTTTGTGCTTAAGCAAGCTGTGAAAGTAGTCGTCTACCACATGGAACTATTTGATTTGAGGAAGTGATTTGGTTTGAAACGGCTGAGATTAGAGGTCAACAATTTAGAGTGAGGCTTAAATAAGAAAACTGAAGATTATGCTACAAGTGTCTGAAAATGTTATCCTTGGTATTTGTAGCCAATTCAGAATATAACAAGTATTTCTAATTACCAAAAATTCCTGAAGAGCTGAATCAAAATAAATACTGCTTTTGATATGAAGTTGTTTGCTAAAGAAGCAGAAGACTGACCTTGCTGATGAGGAAACCTCTTCCAGTCCTGTTTTTCTGTAGACAGGAAAAGTAAGAGAGTGTTCTCTTTCATTTTAGTGTCGGACCATATGTCTTGATAACTCCAGATGAAACCAGAAGAAACCAGTTGCAGCAAAGTAAGTCAAGTTGTCTAATATGGTAATACATTATTTCTACTTGAATAAGTTAGGGCTTTGTGCACGTCATCGCCCTTGCAACTTTCATCCTCATTTTTACAGTGCTTTTATGTGTGCAGCTGTGACAGTGAAGTCAGTGCTGTGAGCATTCTCCATTATTGTGTAGGCTTTTCTTAATAACTTCTTAACTGGCTGATCCTCATGCAGAATAAGTCTTGTTCAGGAAAAGGTTTTTGGTAATTGCAGGGCTGGAGTTATTCTGGCTGTCTTCTACAAGACTCAGCTGGAATTAGTTCTATCCCACTTTTACAGGGTTGGATTCAGGTTGGAGAACCCAACTTTGAACACTGTCTGGGTTAGGGGGAGGAAAAAGAAAAGTCTAAGTAAGAAACATTTTTGAATTTTTTTTTGGAGACTAAAGCAGCTAGAACCACTGTTGGTTCTTGAATCTCCATTTAAGGACTGTAGGTGGATCTTTTAGTGAAGATGTGAAAGATCATTTTAGATGGAAAATATAATAACTTTTGATTGGCTTCAAGTCTTGGTGGTGAAAGTAGCTAAACAGGAACACCTTGATCCTCTACCAGAAATATTAGGTATGTGTTAAAAAGCTTTCATTGCCAAAAGTTACAACAAAAGAGCCATGAAATAAATTCTGTATGCAGGGGCGACCAAGCACTGCAGTCCTGCACTCCTGGCTATTTGTGCAAGATGTGAAAGCTGAAGGAGTGTCGGTCAGCATTCCTCATGTTATGAGCCCTCAAGGAAACAGTGCAATAAAAACATTTCTTCTCATTGTGAGTTTGGCTGAAATGCTTCACCAGCAGACTGGTGTAGGGTTGGGTTACCTTTGGTTGCGAGAAAGAGAATGGACTTCTCCTGAACCAAATCGTAATCTTCTGCAAGGAACAATAAAAGCAGACCATCATAGAGCTGACCGATGCGAACAGTAGGGATGCTGCTGCTCTAACAGAGATCTGCTTTCACTTTGTGCCATGCAAGGTCTGAAGCATGCCGAGTACTTCTGCCTTGGATACTGGCAGAAATAGGGCCTCATTGAATCCAATCTCTAACCAAGTGCTTGTTTTAAAGATAGAATAACAAGCTGGTGTATGTCTTGGGCCTCTTTAGGGACTTGCCCAGGAACGGGCTGTATCTTGTTAGAGGAGAGCTGGTGTTAGCGTCTGATAGCTGTAGCCTGCCATTAGAAGATATTGCTCTTACTGGTTTTTGTATGAGTGACTTAACTCTTAGAGCAACTGAAGTACTACTCTGAACAGAGCACTGGAACAGGCTGCCCAGGGAGGTTGTGGAGTCTCCTTCTCTGGAGATATTCAAGACCCGCCTGGACAAGGTCCTGTGCAGCCTGCTGTAGGTGACCCTGCT
>Ga0065711_1007962_pt1 | contig 13757 bp, 7 predicted proteins | sample Hoacrofraction12_FD_59098 | JGI IMG/M metagenome (GOLD analysis project Ga0065711, IMG submission 59098) | Hoatzin crop microbial communities from Cojedes, Venezuela - Epithelial fraction 12 v2 (version 2) | ecosystem: Host-associated > Birds > Digestive system > Esophagus > Crop | place... | reverse complement strand
CGGGGGCCGGCCCTCGGGGCGGCGCGGCCTGCTGCGGGCTGCCTGCCGGGGAGCGCTGCCCTCCCGCCGGGCGGAGCGGGAAAGAGCCCGGGGAAGCGCTGCTGGGCTCCTCTCTGCCGGGGCCCTCGGGTGTGGTGCTGTGGCCGCCCTGAGAAGGCTTGGATGCTCAGAGCGAGCGCGGTGTCGAGGGGGATGATGCCCTTTTCCACCAAGCCCTTTCCACCAAGATTTGTGTTTGCCATCCAGAGGGACCTGGACAAGCTCTGGAAGTGGGCCCATGTGAGCCTCACGAGGTTCAACAAGGCCAAGTGCAAGGTCCTGCCCCTGGGTCAGGGCAACCCCCACTATCAATACAGGCTGAGGGATGAGGGCATTGGGAGCAGCCCTGACGAGTAGCACTTGGGGGTACTGGTGGATGGAAAGCTGGACATGTTGCAACAATGTGCGCTCACAGCCCAGAAGGCCCACCGTATCCTGGGCTGCATCAAGAGAAGCGTGGCCAGCAGGCTGAGGGAGGGGATTCTGCCTCTCTGCTCCGCTTTGGTCAGACCCCACCTGGAGTCCTGCGTCCAGCTCTGGAGCCCTCAGCACAGGAAACACATGGAGCTGTTGGAGCACGTCCAGGGGAGACCACAAAAATGATCAGAGGGCTGGAGCACCTCTCCTGTGAGGAAAGGCTGAGAGAGTTGGGGCTGTTCAGCCTGGAGAAGAGAAGGCTGCAGGGAGACTTTATAGCAGCCTTTCAGTACCTGAAGGAGCCTATAGGAAAGGTGGGGAAAATATTTTCAGCAGGGCTTGTTGCAATAGGACAAGGAGCGATGACTTTATACTAAGGGAGGATAGGTTTAGACTGGACAGAAGGAAGAAATTTTTTGCCATGAAGGTGGTGAAACACTGGCCCAGGTTGCCCAGAGAGGTGGTAGATGCCCCACCCCTGGAAACATTCAAGGCCAGGCTGGACGGGGCTCTGAGCAACCTGGTCTAGTTGAGGATGTCCCTGCTCACTGCAGGGGGGTTGGGCTAGATGACCTCTAAAGGTCCCTTCCAGCCCAAAGCCTTCTGTGATTCTATGATTCTAAGTGCTCCTGAGGACAATAGACTTGAAAAGTTTTCCTAAAAGCAACAATCTGGCTCTTTTGCTTGGTCACTTCTCTTACCTTGAGCATGGTTATACCCTGCTGTCTTGCTGTGGTACATGTTCAGAGACCTTTGCTGTGGTACCCAGTCATATTGTTAGGTTATTGCTCTGGAAACCTTGTTCAGAAGGAGAAAGTTTGCTCCGGGGGTAAGGAACTAACTTTCTGTCAAAAACTGTATTCCTTTATCACCTAGGGGAGGTCTCAGTTGTTCTTGTAGGAATGACAGCCTCATAAAGATGTGTTGATACTTCAAAGATTGATGTACTTGGATACAAGACTTTGGATGTCCAAAAATGAGATTTGTATAAAGTAGCAAGAACTTGTCCTCCTAGTTACCAAAGGAGTAGAGACAATATGTTCTCCATACTCGCTGCGTTGTATGGCAGCCTCGTGATACACTACGTGTGCCTTGCGTCCTGTTCTTCACATATACAATGCATGAAGTGCCTGTATCGCTGTACCGACTGCCAATGCTCTTTCCTAATGTTGTGCCCTAATGCATGCATGTTCTCTGGCGCTGACTGTAGCGTTCTGTGGAGTCACTATAGCCTTTCAGTTTGTCACCTATTTTTTACACTTCAGAATGCATTCAGCTTCCTATGCACTCATCCTGAATGCGTGATAATCTGCAAAGGGTATATGTTTTCTGTTTTGTTGGCTCAGTCACTTTCATTCTTCCAAGATAAAATGGATAGCATTATTTGCTAGGATTGATGTCTTCATTCGAAAGAGATACCCATAATGATTTGTGTAGGGTGTAAGGTAGAAGATAACAAATTTTTGGGGGCACTGGGCTCCATAAGGACTATGTGTGGTGCCTGATAGTTTTGTTTTCTCTTTATGTAGAATAAAATGATCACTCTATAACACGAAACAACATATAGTCTGTTACCATGTTCGCTTCTCAGTTTTCTGTTTTCTTGAATGCAGTTCAGGGGGAAGAAACTTGCTGGATCTCAGATACATGTGTAAATATAATAATACACCTGATAATTTCCATCAAGCAGACAGCGGTAACAAGACCCAGTGGCAGTTGAAGCTATTCATTTTCAGACTGGCAGCAAAGCAAAGAGTAATTGTCCCCTAAAACCAGTTTCATCTTGGGCTGAGAGCTGTTTATAGATTCTTCAAGTGCATATTTTACAACAGTATTGGATATTTTTCTAAAAGTTATGCTCTATTTAACTCAAGGAAGTGATGTGCCCTGTGTTAGGCTGAAAGTCACACTTAGAGTCAGTGGGACAGATGGTGTATTTGACCTGCTGAAACAAAGTTTAATACAGTGAAGTCCTTAAATCGAAGCAATGAAAGTAGTTCTACAAGCAGAGAAACTGCATTCTGGAATACGTAGCTTAAGGATTGAGGTCAGCGAACACCAGCTGAAAGTGTAATGCCAGAGAATGTAGAAAAAGGCTAGTGTCATTCCTCAATGTACAAAGAGAGGAATCAACAGTAGTTAAAAGGTAATTGGCCTCCAGTAATTAACATTTTAAACCAACTAGTGGGACACTGCATATAATGCTATTATACATTTTGATAGAGAATTTGAAAATGGGATAGGCTGCATGAAGAAGATCAATGGTTTGAAAATAAGAGATAGTTAAACAGATTATTTGTTTAGTTTATTAAAAATGGTTTAAAGGTGATTACAGTTTACAGGTTCCTTACAATGAGAAAATGCTAGGTACTAAGTGGCATTTAAATTTAATGGGAAAAGCTGTAACAAGAAGCAATGGAGAGAAATTAAAGCCACAGGAATTCAGATCAGAAATGGAGCACAAATTTCTGACAGTGAAAGTGGGAAGTGGTCTCCATTTTTTATGCCTTCAAGTAAAAAGCTGATCCAGTTATTCCTGCCTTTCTTTACATGCCAGTTGTTCTACACCTGTCTCATTTTTTTCCTTTCATTTGAGCTGTCTCCACTTTGTTTTTCTTCTTTTCTAAATGTAATGCCAGATTTAGAACTCAACAGCACTGAATGGAAGGGAATATGTGCCTCTCCCATCTTAGAAACACTCTTATGAGTGTGTACTAGGATTGTATTTTCCTTCTTTTCCGCTAGCAATATATTGCTGGCCGCTGCAGTTTAAGCTTCCTGTCTCTTTCCTAATTGACTTTTCATTTGAATTTCTGCATTTCCCCTTGGTCTTCAAAATAACTTGATTGAAGTTGACCTATTTTCCTTTAATGATTAACTGATGTTTGTTTTATTTTAATTTTGGCATTATTTTGTACACTGTAAAGATGTAATTAGACATTAAATGAGAATGTAACAGGAATCATAAACAGTTGTAAATCAGTGAACTGACTTACCGGTCCAAGCACCAAAGTTCTCCACTCAGGATGTTGCTTCTCTTCAGAACTATGTCTTCAGTCTGAAGTTGTGTATTATTTTTTCAACATCTAAGCACCAATTCAGCACACGAGCGGTGTATCAGGATGCACGTTCTCCAAGCAGGGTCTGCTTGCCTTCAGAGAACGTGCATTCCACAAGCCCTCCAGGACTCACTGGGCAGATCCGCAGGCCGGCCTGAGCCATGGTAAAGGAGCTCCAGAGTGCAGTGGTCTGGATTCTCCCGTGTGGGAGGCTGACGATACCTGCCAGGTGCCTTTGGACGTCATGCTCCTCTGTGACTACAAAACTAGAAGCAGCATAGAGTGTGGCCATGTTCTTCTCCAGGACTATAAAGACAAGTAAGGGCTCAGCCCATGTAGTTCAGGCAGGGAGAGATTTTGCATCCAAACACTTGGCTTGTAGCAGCAGTCAGTCTGCTACACCTTGGTGTCATCATGATAACACAAGGGGAAGGATGGAGGGTAAGTTTTAAAAGTAAGATTACTAGTAAGGGTCAGAGGAAGCCAAAGAGGGGAAACAGAGGGCGGAGCAGATTTTTTTAGAGACTTAGTTGGTATAAGTGGACGGATTTGGAGGTAGCAGTCTTTTTCTCAAAAACATTTAATAAAATTATTATCTGCAACATCTAAATGGTAGCTGTGTATTTTTTGAAGCATCATCTCTTCTCACATGCAAACTGTCCTCCCACAGTAGCTTCCAGAGCCCCTGTCATCTGGAACTCATAGTAATCTGATGCTCAAAATCAGCTACAGAATTCTGGCCGGAGCACATCAAAACACGTTGTCTTGAATGCTGCCCCTACCATCCATCCAGCTCCATCAAATATGGTTACAAAGAGGCTGAACTCACATTCGTTACCAGATCTCCCTGAAGTATGTGAAGCACTGGGAAGGGTTTCTGTAATTCCCAGATGACAAGAAAGCTTTGGACTGACATACCATTTGAGGGCTTCCTATAAAAATATGGACTTTCGCAGTTGCAATTTCTGTACTTGACTCTAACTACTGCATTGCCGGACAGAGGCGGCAGAGGTACAGCTTTACTTTGCTAAACTCAGTTGCAAAATAAAGGTGCTGAGTAAACTTTTTGTTGTGTTGTTCCTTAGAGAGTCTTTCAGCAGGAAGGCAGAAAGCTAGGGCTCCTTTCAGGTCAAAATAAAGCCAGCTTCTGACCTCAGTAGCAGGGTTCCCATTAGCTGTGTTGTGGTTTGGGGGGATGGCTTTTCAGTGAGGAAGATCAGGGGAAACTGGTGGTGTCTTCAGAGTTATTAGACAGCACAAGAGGACCATTTTAGCCTTAGTGGAAGCAAAATAATGCAAGTGGAAGGCAACTGTAAACTGGCAAGTTCTGTCAACAGATACAAGACGGAAGGAAGTTTAGGAGATTTAGGGCTGGATTTCTATACAGTTGTTAGAATTGAAGCAAGACAGAGCAAATTGAAGAAGGGGGAAGTTGCCAGGAATCAGATACTTAACAAGAGTTGTCGTATTCTGTTGGAAAAAGGTCCAAAAAAGCAATTAAACATTTTAATGTGCTCTGGGGTTGCTTACATTCCTGGCAATAAAAAGCATCTTAGCAGATAAAGGCCAAGAAGCCTCAGTTATGCTGGTGGATCTATGAATTTTCAGATTCAAGAAGTCTGGTTTAGTGTTCTGACCACATCCCTGCTTCATTTCAAGGGAAGACCTGGGCATGAAGTACCTTATAGTTGCTGTGGATCAATACATCAAGTCATTTTGCTGTAACAAAATGGTTTACTGGGGTTAAGTAGCTTTGTCTTGACTGTTTTGCCTTTTGTTTTTTCTTCTCAAGTTGACCAATGTCCAAACATTCCTGAAAATTCTAATTACATGATCTTAGTGCTGCACTCCTTTGTTCCTTGCTACTTGCATTGTTAATCTATACTTTAGTAATACCCACCTACCATAAACTAAAATAAAATTGGCAAAAACATTAGTAGTGTAAAATTAGTAGTGCTAGCCTGTCCTCAGTTATTTTTGCTACTAACCTTCTATTTGACACATGTATATGATTTGATGGCTACGCCAGTCAAGTACAGAGGAGAGGAGACTTTTCCACAGCTTCTGGATGATATGTAGGACATTTCACATGAGAATGTGTTTCATTATAGGCACTCAGAGCCGTGGATCTTACTCAAATAAATAAAAAGGAAAAATTACGTTAGCCATATCTGGTGGCAACTTTGTTCATAGTAGTTAGCAATGGTTCTCTATCCAAATGAATGTATTTAATAAACCTCTGTAAAGTCTATCATGGGTCTACTTCTTTCCAGTATTTTCATTAATGAGCTGGGTGATACTCATTACATTTTTGATTGATAGGAAGCTGGGAAGGACTGGCAGCACAGTGGAAGGCAGTCTAATTTTAGCTAGGACAGTAGCATCATGTCACTGCAAAACAGGTGAACATCATACTAGCACATTTAAAAAGAGTATCTTGAGATGGAAAAGAAACGTTACCCTCTTCTTGGTTCTGAGAAAGCTTCAAAGGATGATTATATACAGTTATGGGAGCTCCAGCAATTTGTGGAACAGTTACAGAAAGTTGTGTTTCAAGAAAGTTGTAAAGCATCTAGGTGGTTCAAGGAAAGTTAAACTTAGCAAACAATTAAAACAGCTGGGGAAGGACTAAAGGAATAGACTTCTTAGACTGAAGAAGAAAGGACTGAGGGAAAAGGACATTTTGAAGAATGTCATACGCTATTGCAAAGAGGAAGGGGAAAATTTTTTACCTGCATGATCAGGTGAAAAATTGAAGTAAATTGATTCAGCTTTGGCAATGGGAAAACTGCTCTTACAGTAATGATAAGGAAGTTTGGAACAGATTACCTGGTGAGGTTGTATATCAGAAATAAAATAATTTTGTTGATCCTAATTCAGGTTCTGGAAGTCGATCAGATGACCTGTTGAGGTCCTTTCCACTTTTAGGATTCTATCATTAGTTCCATTTACTGTTCAGGGAATTACAAAATATTTGCAATAAAAGTGGTACAACCTGTAGTTAAAATGGGAACAAATAACAGTTTTCAGTCAAAGCAAAATGTCTTTCATGTAAATGTTGATTAATAAAAAGATTACTTCACAATAACCTAGTTATTCAAAATACTCAAGCAGTTCTAGTGACTGAATTCCCTTTAAAAATCCATTGAACTTCACTGTTCTTTTTTTTTGGGATGGAAGGTTTTAAGAGTGGAATAACAGACTACGAGTTAGTCTTCACACAGCTGATAGAGCAACAGGTCTAGAAAGAATCGTATATTTTGTTTCTGTATTCAGTAACATCTTATAGACTGGTTCTGGCAAATCTTTGTTTATACCAAAATGTTGTTTTTGTTGCAGTTTTCTGACACCAGCCATTATATTTACAAAAAATCAGGTTTTTCGTAGTCTTGATAAGTCATGGCTATGGAAATAGAATTCTTCATGATTTTTGTTTTGAGTAAACATCTCAGTAGATAATCCCTGGCTCCTCTTCCCCTTGAGTACAGCTCTTCTGACATCTTCAGTAGTATTGTTTTTCAGTCTGATTAATCTTTTTTGAATTTTTCAAGATGTACTACCAGAAATAATGTTTCACTGTCAGTCTCAGTGAGAGAAGGAGCAGGGCTTCACTACCTGCATGATTACATCGCTTAGATACCACATATGAAAAATTTGCTTTAAATAATTTTTTAATATTTGAAGTTCAAACTTTAATGAATGTCCATGTAACTTCTGAACGCAGTTTTCTTTTGAGGTTACTTCATGCTATGTACAAAGAAGAAAACAGGACAGAAACTAGAGCCATGACTATTGCCACTTTCTAGAAGTACTGTTTTTTAATTCCTTAAAAAGATGCTGTTTCTAGCACCACAGACATTCTTTTTCCCACAAGAAATGTTGCAGACAGGAAACATTTTGGGTAGCGTAACAACATTTCCCAATAAACATTTTATCACAGCTTGATAACCCATTTCCTGTTGGTAGGATTTGTTTTAACTCTGGTTATTTCGTTGTCTTTCTTGCTATAATTAATGTAGATGCATGATCTGTCTGTGTGCTCATCCTGTCAAACAAAGGTTTCAGCAAGTCAGACGTTTAGTTATAATGTGGTGTAAGGTTTTATGTTGGTCGTTTCCCTTCATTTAAACTTGGCCTTGAGCAATAAATGAAATAGCAATACCCAGGCAGAATTCTGGGAACTGGGAATTCCCGGAAGGGTGGAGTTCAGTGTTTCAATTAGAGCATTGTCTGCTGTGGTCTCAGTGATTTCAGTAAGCTTCTAAAATAGCTTTAGATTAGAAGGTGGGACTTCATGGAGGATCTAATTGTTCAATGCAAACTTGGACTTGAATTGTCCTGGGAAGGGTGGCAGAAGAAACTTGGCACATTCTAAAGAACTTTAAAGCATTGTCCTAGCAAACTAATATTAAAATGAGACTGTATTCAAGAATTTTACTCTATCAAAATGTCACATTTTCAGTCAACAGAGCCACTTTTGCCGGTTTTGGAGTTACCTGCTTACTTTAGTGGTGAGAGACAGGCAGTATCACGTACATACAGCTGATTCTGGTTCTCATTCACACAAAAATCGGACCATATTTGATGATACCTCTACTAAATAGTAGATGGCCAGGACACAGCCTCTGGCCCTGAAGCCTAGAGGCATAGCCTAGCTCATGTCCGTGTTATTTAGTTTACGTTATGTTATTTTGGTTTTATGTTACGTATTTCCCTTAAGATCAGACTGGCCAATCTATGCAACATAGCTCTTGGCCCTGGCGCAACTCTGTGCTGTTTAACATCCTGTGGCCTTCAGACATAACAGTTATTTATGTCTGTGGGGGTTTTTTTCAGTTCATTGTGTTTGAAAGTGACTGTTTATTACCTTTTGTTTAAAAGTTTCAACTCCACAGTTTTCTTCCCCACAATTTTTCAAGAAAAGTAGAAATAAGGCATGTTACTGAAAGCATGTAGTGTTTGGGGGTGCAAAGCCTGCTGAGATAGCATGGAAGGAGTCTGTAGGGAGCAGACTTCGAGCAGCGTTGTCCATGGAGCCCGCTGGAAGCAGCGCTTGGTGTCCCCCCTGAACTTCCCGAAGTCTGCCGGGAAGTGAGCTAACAAACAGTCTGGATGTTCAGAGGTCAAGTGCTCAGTCTGTGCCTCCAGGTATGATGAGTTTATGAAGTGGAACTAAGGCTTTGCCCTAAGTTTGATTTCTCTTGGAAAGGCCCGAGGAAAGAAGAATCTGGAGGTCAAGGCTTTAGGCAAAGGCCTATATGCATAAGGCTAAATTTGAAAAAAATATGATTATTGGTGTATTGTGGGTAGGTATACTTTGCGTGCATGTCCTGAAGATACCCAAGGAAACAGAATATGAAACAGAGTGAAAGGTGTGTGGGTTTGTTTGGTTATTTTTTTAAATTAGGCTGGAAGAGTGAGAATAAAGTATTCTTGCAAAGAGCTGATCCAAGTCATGCAACCCAGTGCTGACTGCATAAGCTATTCAGGCGTCTGAAAGAAGGTGACATTGATGTAATCATCTATGTTACTCACTGAGGATGTGTGTAAAAATTTGAAGTGTTTGTGGAACAGGAAAATGAACTTGCACTCTTGATTTATAATTCCAAAATAAACCAAAATTCATTACACTGAATCCAGTAATGGCAAGGATAAAGTAGATTGATTTTCCATTATTGGACTCTAGCAACAAATTATAAGGAAGGCAGTGTGAAAGCTATATATGGATGGTGTATCATATCCCTTATTATCATCTGCTTTCTATAGAGCAGACATCTTAGAGAAATTTCCTTTGAGCCTAATGAATAAAGCAGTTTTAAGGTTCTATACTAAAAACGTAAAAATTATGGTAGCATATTTGTGATGAGGTGTAAATTTTTCACTAAATTGCCTTTAGTTCTGTAACTGTGTTGTTAAGAGACAAGGTAATTGCTAATTTTAAGCAAAAGCTTTAGCATTGATCTTAGCTTTCTGGCAAGGAATATATGCAATAACCTTGTAACAGATCATGACATTGATATCTCAGGTTTTGTGGGATTTATATTACTTGACATAAATGGCTTAAAAACAGTGTGCATTTTTTTTTCACTGACAGTAATTTTCAAGTCTCTCTATGGGCTGTTGAAAAGCTGAATAAAATCAAGCAATTTCTTTGGAATATATGTAAAAAACAATATAGCTGATGGAACCATGCTATTTTATCAGAAGCCAAGAGCAATATTGTATTATTTATGATTGCTATCAAAATGTGAACTTGTAAACCTAATTGTCGGAAGAATATAAAACCTTTTTTTTACTTCACAGCATTAGTCCTAAGAGTTCAAACAAAAAGAGGTTTTCCTCTTGCAATTCAACCCGCAGAACTTCCTGTTACAAGATTCTGCAAGCGCCGTAAGTTTGCATGAACAAGTCAAGGGGGAGCGATCAACTGAGGTTGCTCATCAGAGTCTCCAGCTCAGGAAGTCTCTGAGCTACAAATGTTTGAGGGTTAGGATAATATTTAAAGGAAATTTCATATTTACTTACCCCTTGCTTTTCTAACACTCCCTGCCAGGGAACAGATTTCATTAGTGGTGGGGAGAAAGCACTTGCTTTGGTAAAACTTTGGCCTGACCCCTTATGGTCCTTTTTCCATTCTGTGTCCTTATGTAGAGGATGTTTAATTGTGCGTCTAGCTTTTGAGATAACACTGATATGCACTTTTTACTTCCTGTGAGGAAATGCTCAATGCTTTCTGGGATTGGGGTTTTTTTTGTGTTTGGTTTTTAACGGAAACATTGTTGTTATTTGTTGATGTGGGGACTGTTCTCTGTTAAGGTCAGAGGGACTGAAGATTTTGAACTAGTGTAGGGAATGTGATGCAAGACTAGCTGGGAAGCTGGGCATGCCCAAACCCACACTGAATCTAACAATGAGCGTGTTTTATATGTACTATACTAAAACATAACAGAAATGAGTAGCTTAAAAAAGGAAGCATATAATGTATTCTGTATAAATGTAAATTATTGTATTACCATTACAAATGTTGTAGTATTACAGTGTATACACATTATAGAGTATGTACACCATATATAGATGTTGATACACTTAAAATACTACACTAATCTGTGATATATCAGCTCTAAAGATGACTTACAGAGTGCCATACATGAGAGAAACAGAGGGTCATATTTGTTAAGCAACAATGTCAAAAGATAAAGCAAGAATATGAAGTGAACGTGAATCAATTAAGCAACAAGTCTGGGTCTACTTGAGGAAGTGAACATCCCTAAAGCATCTGTCTTTATTATCAACCTTAAAGTTTTTTTTTCCTGGTTTCTTCATAGCCTGATTAACCTGCTTTTTGAGAACAAGTGAACAGGCACAGAAGACTTACCTGCTCTGTTACCTTTCTAATTTTGTATACCTTAAGCATATGCCTTGTTGTGCAATTTCTGTTTATGCTTCAGAATCTTAATATATCCAGTGCGTTCTTACTTATGTTAAAATATTTTCATCCTATCCATCAATGACTTTAAAATATTTAATTAGTTCCAGTAGTCCAATGTTAGCAGATGGCTGTTGAGTCAATGTCTCTGTAGAGTATTTAGCACTCTTTGGAGAAAATATGACATAGAAATATAATTGGTTATTTGCTTTTAAACTCCTGTTGTGTTTTCCCCAAAGTGGTGTGTAACTATTAGTTCTCATAATATATGGAGAAAGGAAAATAAACAAGTTGCTTGGGGGAAAAAGCTGGACCTATAAACTGGAGTTCCTCAGACCAGCCACAGACAATTTGTGTTCTCAGTTTCATTTGAAATATTTCTGAAACCCTCAATCTTTTCCAGTGACAAGGGTCTCTGGACTACCACAAGGTTTTCAGTGTTCTATTTTGTAGACTGGGGAGTAGCTCACACTGCATTTCACAGCTTTTTCATATGTTTCTGTAACTGCAAGTCATGGTGTGTGACAGTTCATCTATCACACTGTCAGTTTCTCTTCCAGTGGAAAAATGAAGATGACTCTAAAAAGCGTGATGGAAGCTCTGCCATTCAGGGAAGTGTTTGCGACTGGGAGAGAAGTTGGAAGAATAAAGAAGCCTTGCCAAAATGCTCATTTTGTCCTAATTATAGTGTCAAAACCCTTTAATGTAAGTAAAATTAATAAAATTAATTGATTGGAGTTGTAGATATGAATTCTGCTTTAAAGATTACAAATGGAATAGAATAGTTCATCTGAAATTCTTGATTTGCATGAAAAGCGAATTCCATTTTTTAATTCCACTTTTAACTTGTTTGTCTTTCAGGGCTATGGTTTTTCTCTTTCATTACTGCTACACATTTTGTACACCACATGTTCCTTTTGTACACCACAGTATTCCTTTCCTCTTTTTCCCCCAGCCCCCTTCCTCTCAAGTGTTCTATGTCTTCCGTGAAAGGAATCGGGTGCTGCCAGCAAAGCCCAGTGTCATGAGGCAGAGCTGTGTGCCTTTCTCCCACTCCAGGGATGGGATGGAGGTTTGGGACCTGATCTTCCACTTTCCTGCGTCTCACAGATGGGGTGAAATTGCTTCATTCCAGTCTTGCCTGTAGTCTAGTCATTAAACACCCAAAGCAGGGCTCCAACCACTCTAATACAAAAAACTTAAAAACAATAGATGCAAAATCCAGGAAGCACTTCTGATACGTAGATCACATTCTTCAGCAGAGTGCCTAGCCCAGACCTGTAATTAAGCACCAAGACAGAGTTACTATTTCAGATGTTGCTCCTCCTTGTTGCTTCCTCTTGATGTGCGCATCATGCGTAAACATGCTGTATGGTATAAACCTCAGGTTTGGGGCTCACAGCTCTCCTGAGTCAATGTTCAGGGAATACAGATAGCTTCCAAACAATGGTCAGTTCCACTTCTTTCAGTACTAGAGGTCACACAGCTTTGTGTACATCACAGCTTTACTGGCAGTTGGTGGTCTTCTCTCTTTAGTGGTTTTGAGATAAAGGCAGAAGGGTCCCATTTGGTCCTGACAGTTCAAGAAATGTATCTGAATTGGGATCCTCTGGAAGAAGTCTAATCAACTGAAGTTAAGTAACCTATTTTCCGTCAGTGGATTAGTAGTTCTTGTTATCTACAACATTTAGATTCTACAACGTTAGACATCCTCACTGTGAACTATTTCCTCTCCCTTCTTTTTCAAAACTGATACAGAGACTAAACCAGAAAATGCATTGGACAAAATAACGAAGGGTTTCGGATACAGCCAAGAATGTAAAAAGGCCTCCTGAGGAACAGTTCAATGCCTTAAATATACACTGTTCAGTCTTTCCTTTGTTTTCTAACTTCAGAAAAGAGTTATCAACATCTGTCACTCTGCTTGGTTATGCGGTTGTTGGTTCTACATATTAGTTTGTAAAGAAGGCTAGCAAATTAGTACAGTTTTGGGTAGTGGATCCAATCAGCTTAGTACAGAAATCCTTAAGATCTCCTGCATATATGAGACTCAAAAGTTCACCTCATACAAATGTGTTCCACTGACTCCATTTTCGAAGGGCAAACTTGTGTCACTCCTCCATCCCCAGACCCTTCTTATCTGTAGATCTGCTGTACCATCACTAAAGGTATTCTGTTCAGGTGAAGGAGGACTTCTGTGACACAACAACCTTTTAGCCCACAGCTTGTTAAATATTTTTTAAGGGGGACAGATTAAAAAAAAAGTACCCTAAAAATACGTGTGTATAAAAGCTAGCATGTGCAACCAGATGGTAGGACTCCAGTTGTTAGGCAACTGGGTGAAACATCATGGCAATGTGTTAGCCCTGAAGTTACTTGACCCTATCAGATAGGAACAGCCTCCTCCAGGAACATCAGGACAGAACTGGAGCACATCTTGATTTTCTCTTTTCTGCCAAGTCCCAGGGTCTGGGTGGATGAGTTGCAGCAGATGGTGGTCAAGTGGAAAAAAAATGCAAAGTTCTCACTGGAGGAAAGGGGATAAGCAACAGAGTGGTGCCCCATCCAGCTGCTGTGCTCTAGCCACTGCCACCAGGCTCTTCAGGGCTCCATCACTGTAGGGGATGGAAAGCATGTGAGGAGAAAGCCTCATCTTTGCTCTGCGGAGAGGGACCTGGGTGTCCTGGTGGACGACAGGTTAACCATGAGCCAGCAGTGTGCCCTGGCTGCCAAGAAAGCCGATGGGATCCTGGGGTGCATCAAGAAGAGTGTGGCCAGCAGGACGAGGGAGGTTCTCCTTCCCCTCTACACTGCCC
>Ga0065711_1044986_pt1 | contig 13758 bp, 9 predicted proteins | sample Hoacrofraction12_FD_59098 | JGI IMG/M metagenome (GOLD analysis project Ga0065711, IMG submission 59098) | Hoatzin crop microbial communities from Cojedes, Venezuela - Epithelial fraction 12 v2 (version 2) | ecosystem: Host-associated > Birds > Digestive system > Esophagus > Crop | place... | reverse complement strand
GGGAAAAAAAAAAAAAAAAAAAAAAAAGAGAGAGAAATGCTTTAGCTTAATTTCCTCTGCAATTAAGATCTCAGTCCAGGCATTATAACTTCACTGAAAGCAAGAGAAGTTTTCACAGCAGAATAAATCAATGGTTCATCTAAATCTGCAACCACCCCTCTGACAAGTTAGAAATACATTAAGGTAGGCCTAAAATGTATCTAGTTGTGTGTCATTAATATATAAGCTTATTCTAAACCACAAGTGTTGACCAGTCCTTGTGCTCCATAACATTCAGCCCTTCGAGCTCTCCTAAATTTTTGCTCATTAAACATACAAATGTCTTTAATTATTTCACGAACACTTACATTCCATTTAGGAATTTGGTGAATGGAGGAAAAAAACCCCATAAGAAAACACCCCAGTGTTATATAATGAAGAGAGCTCTGAGAGAAGGCAACTGTGGAAGACTTGTTCAGAAAAGGATGAGACATTTTATGATAGCCCTATGAAAACTGTAAGATACTATTATGTTACAATAGTTTTATAAGTTTGTCTCCTTTTTGCTAAAACAAAACAAAACAAAACGTCACAGTAAGGATACATATAATTACCTATAAGCTGTCAAGTTAAAATACACTTAAAGAATTCCTTGTTAGGACTGAAGACAAATAGGACAAATAACAGCCTCAACCATACTCATTGATATTTTCCCTTCTTCTCTGGCAAGTTTACAATTTTAGCTCTGAATACAACTGCTCAGAATATAAGAATTACAGATAAACTTTAGACTTTGCATTTCTGATTTCAAAAAATATATATATATATTTATGTATATGCCAAAGAGCAATACTATTAGATTTATAGTTGTCTGGACAGGATGAAACAAAAATTTCGATCCATTTGTCAGTCTTCATTATCAAAAAAACAACTCACCCACAGAACGTTCAACACATGTCAGTGCTTTTAGGATTTGATCCAGACTTTGCGATAAAACAATTTCATTAGTAATACTTTCTTCAGTCAAGGCAGGGTAGCAAGCTTGCAGAAGGTCTACAATACTGCATCGAAAATGACTTCCTATTTTCTCATCTGAGACCTCTATAAAGAGGGAAAAAGAAAGAGCAACTAAGAAAAAGTTGCAAACAGCAACAAAGACAAATATTTTTGCACAGCAAAAGGTCAACAGAACCAAAATTATATTATAATACAACTAGTTTGCCAAATTCAAAGTGTTCCAGTTTATTCAGAACTGAGCTTGGGTCCCCACCCCTAGTCATCTTTGTTGTAAACACTAAGCTAAAAAATGGAAAGTTCAAATTTCCATTGCAACCAAAGGCAATAATTTGATTTAAGCACATTTCAAGAGAAAATCTTCTCAGCAAAGTGTACTACCTGGCTTGGATTGTCCTGGTGATGCACAGGAACAGTTGAGAATTTTACTTATTTGTTGGAGAACTGCTGGGAAACCCTTTAAACCCTCACAGTGCAGCAAAACATAGTCAGATCGGTGGCCTGGAAAAGTCATTGTGCAAAGATGGACAAAATAAAAGTTAGAAGTGGAAAGAGGAGAAACTAACATGAAAGTACAAAACAAGACTTCATCAAGACTCAGGTGTCAGTACATACAACACAGCATAGAGAGGCTTTTTCTGCTCCCATGCCCATGTTGATAAACACAAAAATCAAAAGCCTACCCCGAATTTCAAGGCTGTTGTACAGTCTTCTTTCTGCTGTTTCCAAAAGCTGTTTGCATGTCTTCCAAAGATGGCACTGAGTACAAGCTAGGTCAAATGCCGCCATTGCTGAAGGACTGAGGTCCTCAAGGACTTCCCAGAGAGGATCAGTATGCTCCAGCTGGATGTTGCTGATCCAGAAGTTTTCTTGGAGAGTAGGGGCAAGAGTTCCAGAAGTTGCAAGCAATTTATCAGTAACATCCGAGATGGAGTAAAATACCATACCTACATGCATCAGCAAAACACACAATTACTAACTAAACAGCATATTTATCTCAGATCCTGTCATGGATAATTATTCACTAATCCTTTAGGAAAATAATTCAACAGGTGGCCTGTTTCATGGAGCAATTACTGCAGAATAAAGCTCATCAGGCATCAAAAGCAAATTTCAGCATTCTTAGTCTCTTTTTAAGTCAAAGAACCACCATTTACTCATCTGAACAATTGTTGCACTCATGATGACAGTATTCAAACTGCTTTCTCCTGTTTTCCACTTCTCCCTCACCTTTTACGAGAAGAACTCAAAAAACCCAGTCCTTACCAGCTGCTGCGGCATTCCCAATAGCTTGCAGTGTCGAACGGCCACTGCCAGATTTCCTGATGCCTCCAGTGCCATCTGATGCTTGATTCTCAATATTGTGCTCCACTCTTGCCATTTCTCGTACTGCCTCTTGGTAGCGCTCCATGAAAACCAACTCACCGTAGCAAGGTGAAGTATCCAGATTAAACATCAAAGCCACCTTCCAAAAATAACAACAGATACAATTACAGAGGATGTCAAAATTGTTTTTCAAAGGTCAAAGAGTTTGGGGGCTTTTTAGAGGAGATGAGGGAACAAATTAAAACAGGTATTTTAACTGAAAAACAACCCCACAGACAGAGAAGACTGAAATAGTGGGGGTTTTTTTAAGAGAGTTTCAAGTCTCTGAAAAACAGGACCTTAGAGACATTTTTCAACTATTTTTTATAAAGCTCAGCTATTATTGGCTGCAAGACCAGAGTTGAACTAATTTTCGTAAATACACCTTTCAGAACTATAGAACGGTTCGGGTTGGAAGGGACCTTGAAGATCACCTCGTTCCGACCTCCCTGCCATGGGCAGGGACACCTTCCACTAGACCAGGCTGGATCAGAGACAAAAGAATGACTCTTCGCGATTTCAATACACTACGTAAAGAGTCAAATCTATCAAGTTGGGCCTCCAAAGTAAATTATTTGAAACAAATTACTACCAGCAAGGAACACCTTCTAAAAATTTAAACACAAAGTAGATAAGCACAGCTGTGCAAGTTCCTGTTATCAAATCAAAACCAGAACCCAAACCAAGCTGGAATTCTTTATCATCAGCGATACTGAAATTCAAAGTAAAATAAAACAAAATGCTTCTTTTAGCCTTGTAAGCAGGGAAAAGATGAAGTGGCATGTCTGACATCAAACAGAGCTAATAAGTTGTGCAGTAACCTGCTGCTAATGCAATGCTTAAATGATATTAACTGCTTCGATATTGTTATCTGAAATTCGGCCAGGTCACTGTTTCTTGCAGAGGATCCAATCACTGATGTGCCTCAAGATGTTTTTTCACAGCATCAGCCCAAAGGCCACACAGAGAAAGGTATGCACAGCTGTGAGGGAGAAAAAGAACTGCAAGTGTGCAGACTGTCAATTTCAAGTCTTTCTGCCCATTTTCAATACCATGAATTTAGCCTGGAAACACAACTCCTTCAAATTATTCCGCTTTGGGTAATTTTGGCCAAGCTTACAAATGGCAGAGCATGATGGTTTTGATTCACTGACTAAAGTAAGCAGTTCAGATGCTGCTTCCTCATGAGGCTTCACATGGGCTCTTTGTGTTCCATTCAGCTGAAACACTAAGTTTGGCCAGCTTTCCTCAAACATTTTCACACTTTGAGAACTCAGGTTTAGAGAAAGCATTTTTATGTAACAAGGAAGAAAAACCGCAGCATCCTTGGGATGTTGATTTGGAATAAGTTTGTTCCTTTCTATTCCTTCTACTTCTGAAGTGACCCTTTCACTTGGAATGCAAACACTTCAGCCCTAGGCCTGCTAATGCAGAAAACAGTGGGAATTTCATCAGCTATCACAATCAAACGTCAATACCGAATTACATTTTTAACTGCACAGAATACATGCAACTCACTTACCTGATGGGCTTCTACGAAGTTTCCTCTCAAAACACAAGAAACTAAAAGCGATTCTGGTGGGGAAAGCATCATAGGAATGAGGGGGTTTTGCCGATGTGGCCTCATCCTGCTTTCCAAATCACTTGAGCCAGACACATTACTGGTACTTCCCTCTGCAAGACAACAGAATTATCAGCATACTATCACGGAAAAAATATTTCACCAGATAACAGCCAACTATCAGGTAACAGTACTTCACATATTTAACACAAAAACATAGAAGCAGAGTCCCAAGGAAGTTTTACAGTAAAAAAGTCAACATAAACATCTTGTTAAAAATTTCCGTAATATTTCACTACTGGGTCTGAACTTTCAGTTTGGATCTCATCCAAATGTAACACTGTTTAGTGGCTACATAATATGGATGCAATGCTAGGGCACTGGTTCAATATGGATAAAGGGAGAAGTCTTAAGTATTGGACTTATTAAATCATTTAGCATGCTAACCATGTTTAGGTTACATGACTACCAGTCTGTTAGGTGTTTTCATAGTTTGCATGTCACTACATTGCATACTGTTTCCTGCAAGACAAAAACAGCAAGAAAAACCTAATTTTCTTATTTCAGATGAAGAGATATATACTATTCTAATTAGAAAAAAGTCAGCCAAAAATGAGAGCTCTGAGAAGTGAAAAGTTCTAATTCTGTCCTGCACAGAACAGTAATTCACATTAATTAGTCAAGTAAATATGAAATCATCAGGCACACTGACAAGACAAAGAAATACTACTTTTGTAGCTTAATACCTGAGGTACTGGTGCTTAGCTCGCTACTTGTACGTTCTAACGATGGACTGGAAGCTCCCTCTTTCCCATCTAAAATGGAAACAAATCAAAACCAGCACATTAAATGCACTTTTTCTAGGCAAGGTAATTAAAACTTACTGCAAATAACACACCAGGCAACCACAAGAGATCTTCAAGAGTATCGCACAAATAAGCCATCACTAATGCCTATGATATATGCAAAACCTGCTGATTTGAATAAAATGCTAGGCAAAAGACTATGTTGGGGTGGCCCATCAGTGACTCACAACAGATACTTTAGAGCTTCTTATTTTGGAACATCCCACTCCAGAACCAGATGTACCTTTTAAAGGCTAAATAGAAAAGGATGAGGAACTAAATTTTCTCCTAGGACTGCCAGTTTAGGCCACAAATTCCTGCAAATTTACATCCTAGATACTATTGTGATAGGAATGAAAATATACCAGTCATTGGATATAGTGGAGAAGGGGAACAATTGGTACTGTAGTTGCCAAGTTCTCCCCTGCCCCAAATCAGACTATGTATGAAAGAAGTTATTTTCTTACCTGAATTTAAAACTAATTATCCTTCAGTCGTGCAGGTCAGCTTTAGGAAAACAACCTCAATCCAAGTAGAACTGGATTAGGACATTTCAAACCAGTTAGAAAACTAAAGGAAATAAATTTAGTTCCCTACTCCTAGTCTATTAAATCTAATTGCATCCAGCTATAAGCTCAGCAAAATTATGCACGTTTCAGAGATGTCTTCTCCAAGTCACTTTTTCAACCCACCTGCCTTGTACCTTTGAGATCTACTTCGTTTCTTAAAGCTGGAGCACCTGATTAAAGAGCAGTATCTCCTGGAAGTTGCGAGCTGATGTTCTGCGAAACATTTAAGCAAAAACATTATGAAATTGCTGGACAGGCCACAGTTATTTGCCTGCCTTAAAGAATCTATCAGCACATCTACACAGGTGGAGCTATGATGCCAAATCTCCAAAGGAAACGCAGCTGATCTCAGCTAAGAACTCTTCTGCAGTAAAGTCAGCAGCACCTTGAAGTGATTTTGATGCAATTCAGCTGGTTTTTTCACATCCACATTTAATGTTGCTTAAAATGCACTATACCTTCTACACACCCCTGATGACTTCTCAGGGTCTTTTCCAACCTAAATGATTCTATGATTCAAACTACACAGTAAGATAGGTAGAGTCCAAGTACATACACAGCTAGAAACAAGGCAAAAGTAATAAAAATTAAAATAGTAAAGGAGGGAGTTTGATTTGTCATTAAGATTTTGTTGAAACAACTGGGTTCTTCAGTAATGCACAGCAGTATGAACCCCAACTCAGTCAACAATTCTGGAAGTGAGTCAGTAATGGGGGCTCCAGCCCTTGAGACAGAAAATCCAAGAGATACGCAGTGTCAAGAAAAGCCAGCCACCTTTCTGTGAAAGATGTTCCCTGAACAGTTGTCTTCACTTATGAGAAGTCAGGACTCAAAAGTACAGAATCCCACAGGAAGCTGCTGCCTGTCCAACAGAAACTCCAAGGGCTGCCTATTCAAATGTAAGTCCCACCACATCCCCTCCTTTACAAGGGGAGACCTGAGAAAGAGCTGAACACGTTTGGAAACTTCAAACATTTAAGGTCCATACTGCCCAGTCTTTCCTGGAACATGGGCTTTGCGTGGTCTGAGAATCACAATAAGCCACATCATGATACAAGCAGAAATACGACAGCAGCAGGGCTAACAAGTTATAGGATATGAAGAAGGGTGGAAATAGGTTCCCGAGTGTGTTGTTCTAGCTACTCCTGAGAGGTGGTCTGCCTCCCAGAATAATCCAGCTTCCTCCGATACACATCCGTAACATGTTTCCAGACCAGGATAAAGCAACACTCTGTCCAGGAACGAGCTGAGTCTACCAGGCTCGCACTGGATCACACACCACCACGTCCCTTCATATCACTGCACTGTCAACATAATTTGTGACGAAGGGGTTGGAGAAAGACAGGCGAACTGAAGCAGGGTGTCCACAAAGGGGAGAAAAAAAAGAAAAAGAAAACCTAAACTTTCTGATTAGAATAAAGATCACTACTACTGGAGAATAGTGCGAGAACCAGGTGATCCCCAACTAGGTCACTCTCCTAATATCTGCCAAAATGTGCTCCCTCAGTAAGATGCTCAGGGAAGTTAGTCTTGAGACCACTGCTGATATATCAGAAAGTGCCAAATACAAAGCCTACCTGCATTTCTGTTACTCATCACCACCTTGTATCGCCAGTGAGCTTCAGAAAGGTATTTGGAAAACTGTAACACACGACTTCCAAAGGCATCTCTGCTTCCAGAAAGATTCAAGCACTCAGCAAGCTCCAGCTCTTCACGAAGCACGTTACTAGAGTCCCATGGGAGTGAACTCTGAATTTCTTCCAGATGGCTGAGAAGCAATGTGAGGAAGGCATCCATGGCCACATCATCCACTAAAAACCCAGTAACACCACTAGTGAAGTGTTTCAGATCCAGGCAGCTCAGCCTAGAGGTTTCATAGGTTTTGCCACCTAACATAGAGTCATGAAGATCTTGGGTATCCGTGTGAACTGTCTGAGCAGCCAGCAGATGCCTCTCTAACTTCTTTTCAGCCTCTTTTAGGTGCTGTGGACTCTCCGAGGTGGAAGACCGCCGACTAGCACTGCCTTCTACACTCATAGTAGTACTCTTTTTGTCAAGATCATCATCCTCTGCATAGTCCTCAGGTAGAAGAGTCTCAGTATGCAGGTCACTGTAGGAAACAAAAAGCAAGGAGAAGATGTTCTCCAAAACCTCCAGGCGCAGAGGAGCAGGAATGCTCCTTAAGAAATGCTGACACTTCACAAGGTACTGAAGAAATACTGAAGAGCAATCTGAATAATTAAAAACAAAAATAAAGAACATTTACAACATTTTCCAGGAGTTCCTTCCTCCAACTTTTGCCCTTTAAGAAAATCCTAGAAAAAGGAACTGTCCCAGAGGCTCAGAGCCAATCATTCTTCCATAAATCAAGTAAATACATCTCCAACATTTTACATTTAAAAAGGTAGCACATTTTCTCCCTCTCAATAATGCAATGTTGTGCAACAATGTGCAAACTCAGACTACACCCATTATAGCCATTAAATCAGTTTTAGCTCTGGGAAATCCTGAACTCTTACAAAAGCATTCCTGCCACTACCACCCTATATCTAATATCATCTTCTTTTTGCAGTATATTTTTAATACAATTACTTTAAATGTTTTAGAACAAGGCAGGTAGCTTATTCATGTCTATTATTACTAACGGCAACAACACCTTAAAGAAATGCCATTGTACTTGTTTGCAAAGCATTCATAGCCCACTGAATGAAAACACTGTATGTACATAGGGTGCAATATTATCCCAATACTAAGTGATAATTCAGACCCCAGGAAATGGAGAAGCACAAGTTACTGAATCCAAGAAAGGAGGGCAATCACCTGCTGGTTCTCCAAAATTTGCGTCTTCAGCAATGTCACGAAGAAGGCTGCGTACGCAATCTTTGCACTTGGAAAGCTTATGTGAATTCACACAGAGAGCATAGATAGCATACTTCATGGCACAAAATGCTTGAAAGAGTGCCAGATTGCGTTGCTGACTCAGGGTGTTTGGGAGTGCTGCTGCTGTGGAGGGAAACAAGGGGGTGAGGGGGTACGAGGTAGATGAGAAAAGTTAATTTTCTCCTGCAGTTCCCACGCTGTCATATTTATCCAGTCTTTCTTCCCCAGTGTCACCTCTACCCCAGCTTTGCTCTACCTCACTGTTACTTCACAACAATTGGAAAAAAAAAAACAACCCACAACAGATGGGCACAGAAAAGTCAGGTCTGGATCCCCTTCTGAAAAGGAGATTTTCTGTGAATTTGTGTTACAGGACCTGGCTACAGCACAGAATGATCAAAATCTGCTCATGACAAGTCTCATAAGAGGTACATGCTTAAGATACACTGCTGCATTTACTGCAGGGACAGATCCTGTCTAGTTCCAGCATCTTAGAATTTTTTGTTCTATCACACAGTAGATAAGCAGGGAGACAGTGTAGACTGGCTATGATCGTAGTGAGATTAGAATACCACCACCTCTACAGATTTGTGCTAATAAACTGATATCACAGTTGATTCTATCCACAATGGCTGGCCATATAGATCATATACAATCTGCAATTGATTAAAGAAAACGTACAATCCCACAGTTTCCTTCACATATTTATGATAAAGGCAACTTAGAGAAGTACTACACTCACTGCTTCCCTCTTTTGCCTTTTTATGAGGAAAGGAAGCGTCACATGCCAGAGACATGGTCTCTTGGTGCAATAGAACACCAAAGCTGCAAACTATGTAAAAGTCGCATCATCATTCCCCTCACCCAAGAACACAACACAGAGTCATATATTCTGTCATACTGGGTTTAGATGAATTACCCAACTACTGCACAAAGGTTAAAAAACAAAAAACAACAACAAAAAAACCCAAACCCCGGACAGTGTTAAATTAGTACTTGAATCCACTACATTCTTGTACACGGGGTAGATTGTCCCTCTGCCTATTGTCAGGCAGGGAAGCATTAGCAAAGTTTTTTTTTCAAACAAAGCACTGGTTTGATGTACTGATAATGTCCCCATCCAAACTCTGGGACTGCACAGCATTACCTAGAAAGTGTTACAACACTGTCCTCCACCAGGCTTGAGCACAACTTCAAGGCAAAGCAGCCTAAACTCTTCTGAAAACTACAGAGCAGCCAAGGCAAAAGCCTGGAGAGTACAAACAGTTTGAAACCACTTATTCCCTATCACTGCAATTCTAAACAGTGGTAGTGGTGGAAGGTATAATGTAGACAGCAGACAGAACTGAGGAAATACCCAAGTATGAATCCTTTGCAGAACCCACAGAAATGCTACAATTCACCAGCAGCTCTGAACTAATAGGCAGCACCCAAAAAGCTCTCAATACCACTGTCTTAAGAGGACTTCAGGCAGGTGAAGCCAGAGATCAGATAAATACAGTCCTCCAAAAAAGAGAAATCGCTAGCTGGAGATACTACAAGATACACATGGAAGTGTAATACACTTTTGCCTCCCATGCAGAAAGACTTGGATGCAGTGAATCTGTGCCAGTATCTGGTTTAAACCAACCCTTTTCCTTGTACCAATACTGACAAACTGCCCTTTAACTACAAGCACTTGTTTTTCCTACATCAGAAATACTAACACCTTATACTTGAACTCTGTAACTCATGATGAAATTTCTGCCCATCATTTCTTTTGTTAGTGTGACTGACCAAAGCTAGTGTTATGGACTGATCTGAAGGGTGCCTGAACACAACTGTCAACCAGTACCACCACTGGTACTGCAGCTGACAGATGCATGTCAGAAAGGAGAGGAAGAAGGGGAAGTATGTGGGGTGAGGGGAGAAAAAGGCCTGTTAACACTACCAAGTCAGACAAATTCAAACTTCTTGACTCCTCTCCTCCCTTTAAGTTCCAACATCGATTATTTTAAAGGAGGTTCTATTAAACTGTGTTTATAGAATTATCTGAATTTTACACTAATCACCGAGCTCAAAAGAAAGGGAGGACTTGTCTTCCATTAACTAGTTCTGTAAACTAAGGTGATCTGAAAAAAGAAGAGAAACCACAGCTAGAGTTCTTTTGTTAGTCATGCAGCTCCCAGAAGATATGACGGGTCTGCCTCTTCCTGTTTTTGAAAGGTTTTGACAGATTTTAGGCAGAAAAGAATTAAAATCTAAGACATGATTTAAAAAACCAACATCAGCAACAACAAAACTATTTCAAAAAGCAGGACACTGAAACTGGAGATCTATAAAGAGTCTGAATCCCTGTGTCTTACAAGACTATTCAAGACAACTGTCACGATAATTTTAACAACAAAACCTAAAAGATAGGACTGGAAATCAACATCTTAACGATATAATACTGGAAGGAGAGAAAACTGCTTCCCCCTAGGCAATCTGGAAAATCTGTGCCAGATCCATCACCAAGAGCTCTCCATGCAACTCAGGTTGAAATTACACATGTACAAATTCCCATTCATAGAAAGAATAAGGCACAAAAATTGCAGCTTCTTAGGTACACTCAGGAATACTGAGCTTCTGTATCGTTATCATGAGGGCCTATCAGAAAATAGCAGCTGAACCTGGACACAGGCTGCAATCAAAAGAGCATACGAGAGAGCAACTTCTAAGTGAACATGGTCAGTAATTTCAGGTATTTTAGGCACCAAACTGGAACACGTGAAGATGAGAGGCAAGAGTGATGTAAACACAGCCTGTAGGTAAGCCTTACTGATTTTAATATGAAGTAGATTTAGTAAGCCTTCGTATTAGAAGTAAAAAAAAAATTGTATCTTTCAAAAAATAAGATGTTATAAGATATTGTCACTTTCACCTGGATTTGTGCTTTGATTTAAATTTAAGTCCACAGATGGCTGAAATCAAAAACACACACTTACTTTTCAAGCTAAGGGTATTATACTGTATATAAGTTACAACGAGCAGCACATTATGAGCACGTGCATAGTCTTGTTAACATTTTGGAAAAGCTCTTTCAGAGATCTGTCCCTGTGAAATCAAAGAGATCTCTCACCTCCTCTTGTAAGACAATTTACTTCCCAAAAAGGATTCTAAAATAATCTCCACAGGCTCTCTAGTTTTCCTACGCAAAACAGCTGATAAGCATCATCTTCCTTATTTACAGAAGTAGGTCAGAAAACCCAGATTGTTCCTGGCAGAAATACTGAGCAGCACATACTCGATGGATCAGGGTTTTTCTGTGTTCTCACAACCCTACACATTTACCCTGCATCTGTTGGTCTCCAGCAGGAACTTTCTGAAGAAGTTCAATAACATCGTCTTCATTCAGTGCCAGAAGATTAGTGAGATGATGAAGAGAGTACACTGCAGTGTGGCAATCTAGACTGTGCAAGTGTTGCAAAAGAACATTCCTTGGAATCGTAATACTGCAAAAGAGAACAAAGAAAGACGTGGCACAAACAGATTTAGGTCTCTCAGTCATGTTTAAAGATGTATCTCCCACACTAATTCTGATTCAACCAAACTACTGCAGATACAAAGAAAAACAAATAGCGTAACTAATGCCCATGAAGCAATTTTGAGAGCTTGTGATACACAGTCACTTGGAGATGATTAGCCAAGATTCACATAAAGGAACACAGATTCTATTTGCATACATAAATTGACTAATAGGTAGATTTGGTAACACAGTTTGGAAAAAGTCCGGATTATTTTACCTGTTTTGTTGTATGCACCATTCAAGAACTTCCACCTGAGCCCAAAGCCCATCACAGAAATCTTTCAGTACTGAATCATTGCACAGACCCTAAATGGACAAACAGATAAAAGGATTCCTTTACAACAAATCCTCCAGCCAGCAGAACCAAGCCTGTGCCGCATATGGGATGACTCCTTTATCCAGATGGTAACTTTCAAGTACAGAAAATTCCCAGTTTTATTACAAAGCCAGCAAGGAAGGACTATTCCGAAGGAGCATTAAAATCAGCCAGCCTCCACTCAACACACCTACAGACCATGGAAAGATGGCTACATCCCTTTTCAACAGTAGCTTTCAAAAAGCAAATTAATGCTTCTTAATAACAGTCTAAGACACTAACCTCTAGAACTAACCATATACTAGAACAGATGATATACTGGGTAGCAGTTATTCTCCTCTTCCATATGCTTTTGTACTACTGATGCCCATCTGCTAAAATCAAATCTAAAACTTTCACTTTGCAGAGGCTACTGAACAGACCTTCAGTCTATTACCGACAGATGGTAACTCCCTTCAGGCAATACCAGCCTAGATCTGCCCCAACCATCCAGCAGCACAAGGTTCCCTGTCTTCAGACCTCTGGCATTCAAGCTGCCTGTCTGCAGGCAGACATCATCTGAACTGCGACTACATCCTCAGAGTCAGAACGCTCTCTCTTCTTCAAAGATTAAGACTCCCCCCAAACAAGGTAGATCTTTTAGTCACAGCTCTTGTCGTTTATCATTTTATTTCAAGAATGGGTATGGGAAGTTTCCAAGCTGCTCTGGTTAGTTGTGACCAGAATTAGTCACTATCCAGGGATGACTCACTGGATGAAATGACACCAACCAAATGTCCCCCAGCTCTTTTCAAAACTAATCAACAACCGTTGCTGTCTTTCTCTCTCTTCAGTTAACAGCAAAGGCTGAAGAGCTTATGCAAGAGAAACTTTCAGAATCTCCTCGGCAATCATACTCCCTTCACAGCTGAGGAGTAAGAAGAAAGGCAAGTGTCCAGTAATGTTACCTACACACAACGGTAACAGCTTTTTAAATTCCATTTGGAGAAAGATTAACATTCTCACTGGAAACTCCGTTTATATTTATTTTTATTTTTGCAAACAAATCACATTATCTGGACTCAGACTGGGGTACTGCCACTTGCTTTCTGCTAATTTACCTGAGTTTTGTGAAGAGTCCACAGCAACGCTTTTGCTGATTCCAAGCTTTGACAATGAGGCCATCCCAGCAATACCAAGAGGCGGCTAAGGGGGTTGAATTCTCTCCTCAATAAGCTGTTCAGGCTTGAGTAGTCATCTCTTTTCAATAAAGTTAGTGCAGTCACCTAGAAAAAAATAAGGAAGAAGTATTTATCTTTCCAAATTGCAGAGACCCATGACACCTGGCAGGTTATGTAAGCAAGTAGCTATTTTCATACCAGCTTTGCTAAAATAGTCATGTTCTGCATCTGGAATGTCCCTAAACTTACATTTTCCAAGCCACAAGGTTACTCCTCAGCAAAACTGTGATGACAAAAAAAACATCATTTCAAATGCTTACTACAGAGCCAACTCACACTCCTTCACTACATTATCTTTATGTTCTTTCTATTGATTACGCCTCATCAAGGGCATTACAGAATCACAGAATCACAGAATCACAGAATAGTAGGGGTTGGAAGGGACCTCTGTGGGTCATCTAGTCCAACCCCCCCGCCGAAGCAGGGTCACCTACAGCAGGCTGCACAGGACCTTGTCCAGGC
>Ga0065711_1044985_pt1 | contig 13758 bp, 20 predicted proteins | sample Hoacrofraction12_FD_59098 | JGI IMG/M metagenome (GOLD analysis project Ga0065711, IMG submission 59098) | Hoatzin crop microbial communities from Cojedes, Venezuela - Epithelial fraction 12 v2 (version 2) | ecosystem: Host-associated > Birds > Digestive system > Esophagus > Crop | place... | reverse complement strand
ACAAGGTCCTGTGCAGCCTGCTGTAGGTGACCCTGCTTCGGCAGGAGGGTTGGACTAGATGACCCACAGAGGTCCCTGCCAACCCCTACTATTCTGTGATTCTGTGATTCCTGCGGATCCCAGTCTCCCCAGTGCTTTCTGGGCTACAAAGTGAAATTTTCCTGGGGAGAGGGCTGGGGAGGGGGGTGCTGCCATGGCAAGGGGCAGTGATCCCCTTCGGCCCCCCAGCCCTGCCGAGGACGCCTTTGGGATGGGGGAGCAGGGCTCCTGTGCGTGCCGCTCCCCCTGCCCTGCGCCCTGGTCGTTGGACGACGCAGGCTGCATCTGCAACTGGTGCAACGCGGCGGCCTTGAGGAAAAGCCACCAGAGATGGCTGTCGTCAAGAGAGAGCTGCAAGCCAGACCCTCCCCAGGGCCCTGCGCCCTCCAGCCTGGACTCCTCGGCTCTGGCCCTGCCCCTGCAACCCCGCTCCTCTCCTCCGCTCGCTGTCCCGAGGAAGATGCTCTGCCATGTCCAGCTCCACCACGGCTGTCACCAGGCAGGCTGCACGCTGGAAGCCCAGCCTGGAGCAGAGCGAAGCCCCCATCCTGCGCTGCTCTGTGGGGTCTCAAAGCTCCAACAGCTGAACTACAGGTGGCTGCAGGGGACGCCGCCCCGCTGGGCTCCTCGGCTTGGGGACGTACCAGTGGGCTCGTGTCTGGAGTGGGAGAGACCCGGTGTCTTTTGGAGGGGATGGCAGCAAAGTGCCTTGGACAGGAGCCCTTGTTGATGACCCAGGCACCTCTCCCCAGCAAGGGGATCGAAGCAACCACCTAAGAGAGGAGCAGGCAGGGGCAGACCTGCCCGGAGGAGGCTGGACCTGCAGAATCAGACCAGGGCTTTGCAGTGATTCTGTTCTGACCACAGACAGCTCTCCGTTGCCTCCATCGAACAAATGCCTTTTTTTTATTCAAGAAGACTCACCTTTCCCAGCTGTGACTCACTGCTGGATGCCATGCTTTCCCCTAGGGTGAAGTCTTCACGCTGCAGGCTCAGAGGTCTCTGGCGGGGCTGTTGAGTTAAGCCTGGAAGTGTTGTCTTCCAGCCTGGTCACAGGGGCTTTTTCCTGGGGTAGGAGCCAAGGATTCCCAGAGGAGACTCACGAGGGTGGCAGCCAAAACCAGGCATCTCTTTGGCATCACTGTGTGACAGGCACATGCTTGGCACCAGATGCTCTGCAGAGCAGCAACCTGTGACCGTACCACAGTGACGGGGTGGCGGGGTGTCCCCGGAGGACACATGCACACACACCAAGTATTTTTTAGCGGCGATTTGCAGCCCTTTGTGCTGCTGGAGCCAAGGAGGAGAGAGATGGTCGGCGGCCAGGCGCTGGCTCCCTCCCAAAGCTCAGTGGGGCTTGTCAACACCATAGGTTGTGCAGATGGAGACCTGCCAGGAAACGGCATCCCCAAACCTCCCAGGCAGGGTGGCAGGTGGCTTCCCAGCTCAGCGGCCAGGGACGTAGCTGGTGAGACGTGGAGAGCCCTGACATGGTTTTGGAAAGCCTGCTGCATGCTTGTGCCGTTCCCCTCCAGCCCCCTGCAAGCTGGGCAAATTGAGGGATTACTTGGGGTTTTGCAGCTCTGTTCCCATTTTTCTGCTGCAAGGCGGCACAGGAGCAGGATCTCCTCTCTCCGCTGAGCTGGCCATGGAGCTCGCTCCGGCAGACGCAGCCACCCAGCAGCTCCTGTTGCTGGGCACAGCAGCCCATCCCCGGGCTGGGCTGTAGGGCAGAGGGCATCTCCCGTCTCCCCTGCGCAGCCAGCTGAGGCTCGACGCAGCTGCTTCCACGGGAAGACTGCCAGGGCAGAGATGCCACGCACGCGTTCCGGAGCCTCCAGACAACGGATAAATGGCACACCTGCTCGTGCAGAGCTCATCGAAACGGCACTCCTGGTGCTGCCGGCAGCCTCTCGCAGCAGTTAACAGGTGTGAACTGGTATCTACGAGCAGGCATTTTGCACTGCACAGCCCTTTGTTCAGCTCCTGCTGCTTCCCTGGCTCCATTCGGGCCGCTAAGCACACAAATCTTCCCTTAGTAGAGAAAGTTAATGTCTTTCCAGCGTTTGGCTCCCTCAGACAGACAGCGCGGTCCCACGACTCGCGTGAGCCCTTCCGTATCAGCTGGGATCTCCAGTGGCATGAATTGACGTGGGACTGGCACGTTGCTCTGTCCCCTAAAGTTGACAGAGCCCTAAAGCACAGCCGGCTTGGCTCGCCTCCCTCGTCCCCTCCGCAGATGCCAGCTTCTTCGTTTGCCCATTTCAGGTGGCAGCGTGTTGCCTTCAGAGGAGATGGAGCCGTGGCTGGGCTGAAGGCTGTGGCGAACGATGGCAGGCAGCACGCCTGGCCTCTGCCTTCACCCCCTGTGCTGCTCCAGCACTGCAGAGCACAGGAGCAGCCCGGTCCCATGGTCTCTGGGGACACAGCGCTCCGATGAGCACCACACGGGGCTGTTTTGGGGTGCCTGGCACCCTGACGCAGACCAGCAGCTCTGGGGGACCTTCCCAAGCCTGGTTCTGCTCATCAGGAAAACCAGCCTCCTGCTCAGACGGCCGGGATGCCGGCAGGACGTCGGACATCGGGGCTGGGGCTGCCTTTTCCCTCTCACCCCCACTGACGCAAAGGTGCTTCGGGCATTAACGCCTCCAGACCTTCACCCCACCAACCCCATCTTCCCAGCGGTGCCTGACCCACAGGGACCCTGCAGGCCTCGGACCCCCAAGCAGCTCACAGGGGACAAGCCTACCTGAGTACTTAAGCACCTCATTACACGACTGTAATCCTTCGGTATCAGATGTACTGCCCGAACATCTGTGCTTCAAGGTGACGCGGCCAGGCCCGTGACACACGCACCGCATCGCACCCGCTCTCCGGAGGCAAGACGGAGCCTGCCAGGGGCTTTGGATCAGAGCAGTCCTCGTGTTGGGCTGTTATAATGAAGAGCCTGGGGAGAGGCACATGAAACACGGCGTAGTTCATCTGAGCGGTGCCGCGAGTGTCTATGCAGAATAATCACGCTGCCGATCGCAGGGTTTTCAAATGAGGGGTGCAACTCAGCCACTCAGCAGAGGTGTCCGGTGCAATTCAAGAAGCACTGGGGGACCTGAGACATCTCCACGGGGCTGGCAGATGTGACACAGGATCTGTGGGAAACCTGTGCCCTTCTGGCGTGACAGATGGTGGCCAGGTGGACTCCCCCAGGGTGTCTCAGATGGCGCTGGGTGTCAGCAGCGCGATGCTGAGGGACACACCTAAACACACAGATATCTGACACCCATGTGCACACACGCAGCCCTCCCGAACCCGCGTGCACGTGTTTTAGACATCTGCCCCTCCATGCCTCAGTTTCCCCACCTGTGTTATAGAGCCGTACTGCCTTGTCATCACTGGTCTGACCACCCCTATACCAGGAGCCTGTCCTCGCCCTCCAGCCCCCCTGCCCTCCCCTGCCCCACGCTCAGCTAAGCTCCTCGGCCAGCGGGATGTCCAGTCTGGGTCCGAGTCACCCCTGGGCACTCGGTCCCCTCTCTCTGCCTCCATTAACAACGTGCCTCCTTTCTAAATAGAGCTCCCATGGCTTCTGCTTCCAGCTGCTGGTTCTTGGTCTGTCTTTCACAGCTAGATTAAAAAGCCCTTTAGTACCTGGGATTTTATCCCCATGAAGGCACTTACAGGCTGCAATCAAAACACTTTTCAGTCTCGCCTCTGATAAGCTGAGCAGAGTGGGCGCTGCGTGTCTCGCTGCAAGGCTTTCTCCTGCCTTCCAACCGCATGCAGGGCTCATCTCGGGGCTTCCTTCAGCCCAGGACGGGTCAGCCCCAGCGATGGGCTTGCCCAGGCTCTGGAGTGATGGCTCCTCTGCCCTGTGCATTTCTCTGCAGCTAACGGACCTCCCCGTCTCGCCTCTGCTTCTTCAGCATTCAGTTCCTTGCTCAGATGAAAATGCATATTGCAGCTCTGCCTGGAGGAGAGGCTTTCCAGCTAAAGATACCACCCCCCATCCCCATTCCCTCAGGACAGCTTATTGCCCACATCATGCAGATGGGGAAACTGAGGCACGGTGAGACTAAAGGGTAGCCAATAAGTTTACTGCAGAGCTGAGAGGAGCCCCTGGTGCCCCAGCTCCTGTGCAGAGTCAGGGCAAGCTGCTCTCACCACATTCTCAGAGCCTGCCGAGGTGGAAGCGGGGACCACCCCAGTGGAGTCCCGCACCAAAGCCCCCAGGGCATTCCAGCGGGGAGCATCTCCCCAGCTCTGAGCACAGAGGGACAGCAGTGCTGCCGGGGCCAGGCTGCCTACTGGTAATGACCCGGGACTGGGACAACAGCATGTCCAAATGGCATGGCCGAATGCCAAGATGGGAAAAAAAGTCCATGAATGGCAGTGAAGGAAGGGGGAGAAGGACCTACCTGAAGTGCAGCATTCACACTCATGCTGGGTTTGTCCCAGCCTTCTGGCCCCACAGTTGCACCAAGGAGGTGCTGCCCCTCTCTCATGGGGAAGGAACTTCAGAGCAGTCTGTAGGATCCCCCAGATGTGGTCTCCAGCTCACTACCCCTGTGCCCTGTCTGGTGCAGGACTGCCTGGGAGGTCTGGCCGGGCAGTGCCATCCCCGTGCCCTCCTCCTGCCCTGCCTTTCCACCACGGGAAGAGGAGTGCAGGGTGCTGAGCCCCAGCCAGGTCCTGCCTCACTGTCTCTTCTGCTGAGCCTCCCAAAGCCCTCTCCAACCCTGCTTGGTGCAGCCACCTCACCCACATCCTTGCGGACTCTGCTCCACCTGTAAGTCTCCCTGGCCTCTGGTGCTTGCCTGCCCCAGCTGAGGATGACGAGGGCCATGATGCCACCATGTCAGCTCATCCTCCACCAAGTCATTAGCTCACCCCCTGTTGCTCCATCTGCTCTCTGCTCTGCACAGGCTGCACCATCGTCGTTGACAAGGGACATGTTTGCTGGTGGACATGAGACAGGTCCAGTCTTCATCTCTGCTGCCCAGGTCTCGTGCAGCTCTTGTGTGTGTGGTGCAGAAGACACCTGCCTTCGCAGAGGTGCTCTGTACTCCACGGTGTGGTTTCAGTGGTACCACACACTTGACCAAGGGCCGTTGGGCTTTGCAAGGGGAGCATGGGGGCTTGTCTCAATGGTCGCACAGCAGGAACCTGTTCTTCCCCTTCCCAGGATGTGCTGAGGTCCCAGAAGATGGAAGAAGCCATAGTGGGACAGGAGCCATTTGTATCACCCCACAACACGCTGCAGCTCTGAACAGACATCTTGGGGTGCCCAGGTACGTCAGCACCAGAGAGAGCCCCTCCGTGAGCCAGGGTGGGGGTGGCTGGAGGAGGACAAAGGTGTTTCTAGCATCTCCATCATTCGTTGTCCAGACAGAATGGGTGGCAACAAGGAAAACCCTCAGGCTAACACAGGAGCAGCAGCTTAACCAGTGGGGTCTGGGGAGGCTCAGAGGTGGGACAGGGTCATCCTAGGGCTGCAACCATCTGTGACGAAGAGCTCCTGGGGCTGGCAAAGGGCAAACTCAGGGAAGGAGAGCCGGGACTTCCCTACCAGTCATCTTAACTCTGATTCCCCGAAAAGCACTGGAACAATTAATCAAACAAGCTATTGCAAGCCTGTAGCAGATAACAAGGAAATGAGTAACAACCAGGCTGGGTTTGTCAGGAGCAAAGCGTGTTGCACAACCTGATTTCCTCATACAGCAGAGCAGCAGGCCTGGCGGAGGGGGAAGCAGAAGATGTCATGTATCCAGATATGCACAAGGCTTTTGACAGAGTTTCTCAAGATATTCTCCCAGGCGAGTTCTGGAAACGTGGATGGGAGAGAAGACAGACGTCAGGCGGTACGAGGGGTTTGGGAAGCTCTGCAAGAGATGCATTAGCTCTTTACCTGGCAGCAGGGCGGGACTGCCCAGGGGGCTGAGGGCTCCTCCTGGCTCTGGAATGATTTTCTCTTCATTAGCAGCCTGGGAATGAGACATGGAAGGGGCCACATGAAGGCAAACCCAACGGTGAGCTGAAGCAATGCTACAGGACAGCATGGCCAAGCGTTTTCTAGGATGTGCCTGCAGATGCATCAGCTCAGCCCCGGGCTCCACTGGGGAAGCCATCAGCTTTGGGTGCCACATGTCAAGAAAACGGTGGCCTAAAGGGACTGAGCCCAAAGACGAAGGGGAAAATGGTGATGTTGTGGGGAGTGGATGGACCAGGGGTGCTCAGTCCAGCCTTATTGTCCCTCCTGAGACCGCACACTAGAACAGCCACTTTAAGGACCACCTCTGGTCACCCTGCACCCAGGATCACTTGCCAGACCTGCCTCCAGGTCTGCTGGATGCCTGAGCCTGGACACAGGTGGCTATTTCTTCTCCAGCCAGGGAGAGGCCAGATTTACTCCTGCACAACAGCAGGAGAGCCAGCACTTATGCAGGGGCTGTTGGGCTAAAGCAAGGCTCCCCTGCAGACCTTCAGACACTCCTAAAATAGCATTTTTCTCCACCTGAACACCTTCATTTTCAAGCTCTGGGTGCATGAGGCAGAAAGGAACACGTCCCTACCCCATCATAGTGTTATGAGCATTGGGCTTCCAGCTCTTCCACAGAGAAAACGAGAGGTTTTTAGGGACTCCCATGTACGTTCTAATTTTTGTCATTGCACCAATGAGCAAAATGTTTGAGTATGGTTTTCTTGGAGGAGAGGCTCAGGGAGCATCTGTGTCTGCCAGCTGCAAGCCCAGGAAAAGGGACAGTTGATCATGGAGGTTGTCTCTGGCTGAAGGAGGGGATGCTGGCTGGACCTGGGAAGAGAGCAGCAGATGCTGGACAGGGCTGGGAGGAGGCAGCCTCCAAACAGCCCCGTCCCCGTCCCCCGTCCCCATCCCCGTCCCCGTCCCCGTCCCTGTCCCCCCGTCCCCGTCCCTGTCCCAACAGGGCTGAGGCAGATTTCCGCTGCTCCTCCTTCCCTCCCTCAGCTGGTCCAGGGCTCTGCAGGAGGGCAGCCATCACCCACCTTGTCAGATACATTTCACTGCCTCTCTTCCTCCCCGTTCCAGTGAAGGGTGCCTTGCGCGCGGCCGCATGATTGACTTTAAATATAAGAAGGCAAAACAACCAAAGGCCACCCATGGAAAGCCGCGTGCCAGCTTCTGACAGCACGCACGTCCTCCTCCCAGCTCATCAGCACGGTACAGCTCCCCCTGACATGACACTTCTCTTTCTCTGTCAGCCGGCGGAAGTCTTCTCGCCAAGGTCCCCGACGGGGGGGACCAGGATGCAAATGAGTTTGTGCCGCCCCAGGTTGCTGCTTCACAAATGAGCATCTCGCTGGATCAGGCTGGCTGCTTCCAAACCACAGCCAAGGGGAGCTTGCCCCCGAGGAGAGTGTGCACCAGCATCTCGGCATCTGACGGGTGTCTGGGTACGTGCCACCTCTGGTGGAGACATGAGCGTGTGTCCTGCTGTCACACAGAGGAGAGAAGGAAGGATGCGAGACGAGGGAGCGCAGATAACTCTGTACGAGCATCCCAGGCGCTGCAGCCTGCCAGGAAGAAATGCAGTGAGGGCAACGGCCTGGAAGGGGATCTTGCAGGGATTTTCAGGTTTGGCGATGCTGGAGGTCGATGCATGGGGACAGGGAAGCAGTGGGAAGTCAGGATGTATTAACAGAGTGAAATCCGCTGCTCCTGGAAAGGAAGGTCGTTTCCTTCAAACCCATGGGGTGACCTTAACTGTGCCTCTGGGCTGCAGTGGCACAGCCGTGGTTACGTGGCTGGTTGCCCGTAAGACCAAGGTCACACAGCGACAGGAGAAATCCAAAAGGGAGTCATGGGGGCCAGATAATCCTTACGAGAGCGTGTCCATGCGGTGCTGGACTGCCTGCGAGTAGGTGTCCCCACTCAGCACAGGTGTGACAGTTTTCACAGAGAACAGAGGAACAGGAGCTGATGGGCATCTCTGAACCTAGATCTGCTGATACCAGCAGCCCTTGGACAGCAAAGTTTCTCACCCAGTGGACTGGGAGGACTCAGGCAGGCACACTGGACACAGAAGCAAGCTTTTTGCTCCAGGGGTGTCCCTGACCACCCCAAACAGCCCTTCTCCTTGCACTTCGTTGGAGTTACTGGGGCTTGTGGAGTGGCTCCGGAGCAGCTGAGTTCCTGGTGCCTCACCCAGGCCAGGATGAGCATCCAGTATCCAACTAGAACAGGACATGGGCAATATTGCAAGGTGAAGAGAAGTTCTGCAGTAACAGGGAGGACCTGCGCCTGCCATCTGCAGAGGGGAGGTCTTGTTTTTGCTGCAAGTTCTTCTGGATGGTCATGCCTGGCCACTCCCTAGATCTGACTAGCATGGGGCTCCATGGGATCTTCTTTGCCATGGGCAGAGGTTCATTCTTATCTCAAAAAGTTGCAGATTAGACTGTAGAAATAATGGCAGAGCAATTACTATGAGGAGACACCTACCAGACACCCACCAGGCAGGGACCTATGCGCCTTGTTTGCCACCTCAAAGAAACTGCGGCAAATGAAGGAGCATCTATTCACAGCAGGTTTTAAAGAAAAGGTTGGATGTTCTGGAGCAGGATCAGTAGCTTCTCCATAACCTGTTCTTTATTCTGCTCCTATATCAGCCAAGGCATGGGGGTGTCAGGCAGGGGGTGACTGTCCTGAAGGGTTCCCGAGGTGCAGTAATCACCCTCTGAAGGCACAGAGAAAACAGCCAGCATCTTCAGAGACCTGCCAGGGCGAGGAGCGCTCAGCTTGAATAACACCTTCACCTCATCTAGGCAAAACAGCACTAGAAGAATGTGCCCATGGAGAACCAGAACCTACCCAACAAGAGAGGACAGACCTTGCTGAGGAAGGTGTTCATCAGTCTCATGCATAAGACTTTTATCTGGTAAACTCTTGGCAGGTCAGCTGGAGTCTCCAGAAGGCTGGAGAGGCCACAGGCTTAATGACAGGGAACTGCAGGAGCACAGACCAGAGACAGGCACCACTGGACCTCCTCAGGATGGGGTCCCAACTCATGCATTGCCAGTGAACAAGGACCAGGGAAGCAGCCCCAGTCTCCAGGATCCCAGCTTACCTGTGTCCTGGGGCAGCTTCTCCTCTTTCTGCTAACGTCCAAGCTTTGAGTGAAGGCAAGGTTCAGATGATCACTTGAAGGAGGGGGAAATGGTCACGTCTGTTGGAGGAGGTATTTCTGAGCTCCTCAAACATGGCTGATGGAGTCAACACCCTGAAAAGGCTCATTGGCTTCGGCTGGTAGGGGTTTATTACTTCATATGTGTGTGTGTAAAGAAAATGTCAATGCAAGCAGGCATTTAAAGATAAAATCGGTGTTAATAATAATGATTATGATAATGCTGCCACCAAGAAGAACCATACAAACACTGACAGAGAGAGGGCAAGGAGATCCTGATTTCTGACAGATGTGTACTTGAAGAGCTGCCGCCGGCCAACGGGTTTCGGCTGGGACTGTCCGGCTGGGTGACCGGGCTGCTGCTGCCCAGTAGCTGTGGTCCTGGGGATTCGTCCACGCACATCGCTGCCAGCCAATTTTCACAGCACTTACGCAAGGCTGGAAACAGTCAGAAATTGTGTCGGTGTCTCTGGAAACCTCTGGGATTTCTTTCAGGGTCTCAGTGCAGGCCGTGAATCGCTGCGAAGGTGGGAACTGGGCTTGGTCACTCCTGGCGGCGAGGGGCTTCTTTAGGGGTCTTTGTTGCAGGGCTGGGTGAGCGTGTGCACGCGTGTGTGCACTGATGGGGGCAAAGGGGGTCTTGGTCCATCTCTTTTTCCTGGAACCACACCTGCCCTGGTCCTCCCCATCGCGGGTGAGCGCTCCGCAGTTGTTTCCCTGCTATCTCCGTCTTATTACTACCCAGCGCAGGAGATGGAGGATTTTTGCCATCGCCTCGGAGCAACTGTGCTCTTAAGTTTCTTCCAAGACTCACACCAGGGCCGCTTCTCTGCATGTGTGGTCTCTTGGACCGCGTAGCGCTCATAAATAAATAAGGGGAAAAGTTCTTAATCTTCATTCGAAAGCTCCTGGTATCACAATGCTGCTGCACAAAAGCCATCTTATTAGCCCCAAGTGCAAAATGCTGCCTTTTCTTGCAGAAGCTCATTAATTGCAGGTCACCATTCAACAAGAAAGATGAGGCACTTGAGTTCTTCAGGCTCTCATTAGCCACAGAGCTGAACAGTATGTGTGAAATTAACAGTCACCTGAGTACCTCTATAATTTCATAATTATTAGGCCTAATGGGTTAGTCTCTGCCAAATGGTTTTAACTCCTTCCTAGCCAAAGCAGGGAATCGCATGAGATGCCAAGGTTGGCGTATTTCATGAGTTTTATAACCATTTAACAGCTTTCTTGTGGAAATAATAATAAGGAGGGGAAGTTTCCAGGATCATGTACTGTTTGCATTTTTTAACATATGTTTAGCTTTTAATTATTCATATACAGCGCGCCAAGGAAGCAGATAGCCTGTATCCTGGAGAGTGGGTGAAAGAGCTTTCTCTGCAAAGGGATTTTAATTGGTTTTTAAATGTGTTCTCTGTGTGTGTTTATATTTGTGTGTGTCTGTGAGAGTTGAGCCTTTGGTTTCTCTTCTCCTTGATGACTACATTACATTATTTCCCGTCTCTTACATTTTTATTTATCTTAGGCTTAAAAAGCAAAATCAGAGCTGAGATTTCTGTCTCTGCTTTTGAACTCAAGGATCTTGGAAATGGCACTGCCTTTTAATGGGGATTTTCTCCTGCTTGAAACCAGCTTAGACGAGAAGCCGGAGGGGAAGGCTGCCTCTCACCTCCAAGCAGCTAATTGTTTTTCTTGCGTTTCGTCTCGCAGTCCAGAGCGTGGGCGCCTCGTGCCAGGTGGGAATGTGCACAGCATGGCCTCCCCCTGATTTGGGGTGGCCTGGGGGGGGCTCTGTCCCCCTGGCCACCACACTGCACCCCATGGGGAAGGCACCGGGCACCCACCTCCGCAGCCAGGAAAAACAGCCCCTTCCCTCCCCAGCACCACCCGCGCTGCTGGGACAACCCTCTCCCCTCCTTGTGTCCTTGCAAAGGCTGGGTCCAGGCACAGGGCAGATGCTCAGGCTGGTCCCAAACACACAGTAGATGTGGTACCTGTGAATTAAAGCTGTTCCTTGAAACATCTCTGTGCCCATCCCGGAATGGGTTATACTGGGAATGCCATGGTCTCCTCCAAGACCCAGGATATAATCTCCTTTCCCGCAGCTTGCAGCCTTGACAAGACCCTTAGCAGTAACGTGGGGACACAGGCTACATGACAGCAGCAGACCCAGGAAACATGGAGGTGTTTAAAATCCTCCTTAGCGCCTTGTTTTGCATGAGACGACTCAGCTCTGTGGACAGAAGGTCGTGCTGGTGCTGCCCGGGACGGCATTTCTCACTGCGTGGCCGGGGCTGATGGCAGAAATAGTGAGGAAGGAAGGCTGGAAGGGACCTGTCCAACCGAGCTCAGGCAACAGGGTCCAACATACTCCCAGCTGCAGGAGCAAAGCCTCGAGAGCCCTCGTTGGTGAGAAGCTGTGGCCCCGGCACCTGCTATGGTGTCAGCACAAGATGGCTGAGCTCCTGCTGCTGCACCAGCTCCCAGCTCTGCCCAGCCTCAGCCCAGAACCTCCCAGCTCTTTATCTCCATCACGTTTTACAGGTTTTGGGTTTTGTTTTTTTTTTGGCTGATGCTGTCCTGACATTTGTTTTCGTTGTGTGAGAGCTTAGGAAGGGTAGCTTGGGTCTGAAATCCCCCCGGGACTGCAGTGAGGGTGAGCAGTGGATAGGTCCTCCCCATGTCTGTGACACAGCAAGTTCCCAGGCTGTCCCAGGGCTGGACCAGCCTGCACCAGGAGCCGCAGTGCCCGAGGTGCTCAGGGCAGCAGTGGGGACCTGAAGCACCCGAAGATGCCGGCTGCCAGTGAGAGATGGGATGGGTTTCTTAGGACCATTTTCAAGATGGGAACCAGCTGGGATACCTTCAGGCCTTTGGAAAACAGAGGCTGGGAGCTGGAGGCTTGGACAGATACCGGTGTCAGACCCTGGGAGCTAACGCCTTCGTGGCAGCGTTCGATTCCCTGCGCTGCCTGTGCTGGGAGATCAAGGCTGGGAGGAGGGAGGGTCTTTCTTCACTTAGGTGCTGGAGAAACGTCTCCTTCGATGATGTTTCACCTTACCTCTCCTTGCCACATCTGTCAACTTCTGCTAATTACCGAGTTTGCTATCACCCTCCACACTGATGTGAAGGGTAGGAAAAAGAGAAAAAGGAGGTTAAGGGATTCTACAATTATAAATGATGTCTGGCAGGCTAAGGTACCATATAATGCATTATAAGCACTTAAAAAGCTAACCCATTCTGTCTTCTTTCTTTGGCATAAATAATGGCTTTTTTATGAATAAATCATGCAGCCAAGGTCTCTGAAAATAGCAGGAACCTGGAGCAGAATGTCTCCATCCTCATTTTTGCTAGGACAGCAGAGAAGTCAGCAATCCACTCCATCACCGCTGATAAACCGGGGCGAGCGCAACTCCCAGTAATGAAATAGGGAGATAAAGTTTCAGGAGGGTGAGCGGGGCAGGGGGATATTTCTGCCAAAGCACCGATTGCACCCGGGCTCCAAATGAAACCTAATGGACTCTGAGGAGATAAGCATTTTTTCCTGCCCCATGAATAAAGCAAGACCTCATAACTCATAGACAGGCAAAGCTGCCAGCAACTTAAAAGTGCTTCCTTCTGCTTCTGGTTTGTGTTTCCTTTTAATGAAGCTCCTCCAAAGCCGAGGGGGGGCTTAGAAGTGGGGCTGGAAGCGAGCCCTGCCTTTGCGTGTGTGGAGTCCGACTCGCCGCGGGCGGTGGGGAGGGCTGGCTGGGCGGCCGCAGCCACCCAGACCTCGGCACAAAGGGCTCGCAGCTGCGCTGCGTGCCGGGGAGAGGCTGCCCCGCAGAGCGGGAGGTCCTGCTGGCCTTCGAGGCAGGCGTGAAGGCAGGGGGGAGGTCTCCCTCCCCCTGCCCGCAGTCCCGGACGAGGGTTTGGTGGGGGCACGGGGCCTCTGCTCAGCCCTGGCTATGTCTGCACCCTGCATTTTCCATCCCCCGACTGCTCTCTCCTCTCTGGGGAGGGGGACATCCAGCCAGCCCCCTTGCAGAGGGTCCTTCCCAGCTCCCTGGTCCAGCTGGAGACGTCCCACTTCGCCCACCCAGAGGGACCGAGTGATGGAGTGGCTGCAGATTTGGAGGCTGCTTTGCGGGGCACTCATCGTCCAAGCATCGCGGGGTCAGACTCCCCGTGCACAGCACCCTGCGCCCCGTCCCAGCCCTGGGTGCTGTGCCCCGCCGGCCGCAGCCCCCCTCCTCCTGGCACAGCCCACCCTCCAGCTTGCAAGAAGCTGGTGAGGAAAAGCTCACCCTCCTAAAAACACCTCCCATGTGGGTGAAGTGGTGGGAGCCCCCGCCCTGCTCACCCGGCATCACGGGAGGAGGTTGGGATTCATGTCCACCCCAGACACCCCATGGGTCTCTGCAGGACTGTGGTTGCAGACAAGTCCACAGAATCAGAGAATCAGAGAATCACAGAATGGTAGGGGCTGGAAGGGCCCTCTGTGGGTCCCCCAGCCCAACCCCCTGCCCAAGCAGGGTCACCCAGAGCAGGGGGCACAGCACCGCGGCCAGGCGGGGCT
>Ga0065711_1044984_pt1 | contig 13758 bp, 14 predicted proteins | sample Hoacrofraction12_FD_59098 | JGI IMG/M metagenome (GOLD analysis project Ga0065711, IMG submission 59098) | Hoatzin crop microbial communities from Cojedes, Venezuela - Epithelial fraction 12 v2 (version 2) | ecosystem: Host-associated > Birds > Digestive system > Esophagus > Crop | place... | reverse complement strand
GACAGGGCTCTGAGCCACCTGATCTAGTTAGTGGTGTCCCTGCTCGCTGCGGGGGGGTTGGACTAGATGACCTCTAGGGGTCCCTTCCGACCCAAAACTTTCTATGATTCTATGATTCTATGAACTAAGTTAGCAAATATCCATTCACTTGTTCAAATCCTTAGCTGGTCTGTACTAACTTCTATGACCTCTTGTGAAATAGAGCTGACCTAAAACTTGTTTAACCTGTAACTGAGGTTTGCCTGCCAGTTTAATGTCGAAAAGGATGCTGTGTATGACTATATTATCTCACATCTGTTCGTTGCTGACCTCCTTTTGGTTCTGACCACTTGACTCTAATCCAATGTGACAGTTGTACTGTCCCTCTGTTTTGAAAGATTTTGGACTGGTGCAGAGATCCTGTTGAAGCTTTTATGCCATTCTCATGTCCAACTCCAGAACAGGACATAAGGACAGAGAACTGTAACAACACTTTGCTTACCTGCAAAGTTTGCTGCTAGATGCCACTGGTTTAGGGCAGCAGAGGTTTTTGATGGGTACCTTTTCTACCCCTCCATTCATAGATTTGTGAAGTATTTAAGACAAATATGCATACGTACACCTTTTTCATTACAGCTAAATGCAAAATGAAACAAAACAAGTAAACAAAAAAATGAATCACATAAAGCTAACACCAGCTGTGTAAATGTACTGATTAGCTCTCTAAATGGGGAAGCAAAGAGATTTATTGTTGTGCTTTTAGCCATTAAACTAGGAAGTAGCTGCCTCATCTTCCCTAATTTGCAGCCAATTCCTGACTCAGATTTTCCTCCCTTGATCTGTTCAGAGTCAGCAGAAGTGTTGTATGAATAAGGAAGAAATACAAGCTGAGTAAGGACTCCATTCTTGATTTACAGAGAGAGAGAAAGAGTGATTGTAGGATGCAGTCTCCTATTCTTAATGGAAACAATTTATAACAGAAAATATTTTTGGAAACTGAAGGCCTTTTTTTTTAAGCTATGTTGTCTTGGCAGAACATTTAGCCGTTTATCTACCCCTTTCTCTAATGATTGGTTAGAAAAAATATGAGCCCAGAGCTAGATATTATTGTCAGAGATCCGACTTCTGGCTCCATATGCAGCTGCTGCAGAGTGGATCATAGGCACCAGCAGGTGAAAAGACAGCATGCATCAATGCCACTGCATGGACAGTCTTAGAGACAATGGACCCTTATCTTATTTTCCTCCCTTTGTCAGAAAAGGGAGGAACATGAGCTGAGGCCCACTTTCATTCCCACAGATGTCAACATCAAGTTCCCACTGAATCTAAAGGGGCCAGAGCCAAGTGCTTCTTGAGCTCATTTTATTTCCCCCCCACACCTCCCCTTCTGAAGGCTGCTTTTTTAGATGATTTTCCGACATGTCATAGTTTCCCTCTCCCCATTCCAGAATACAGTTCACACAACACAGAATGAAGGAGGGTGAGAAGAGGGCAAGGCTGTCTTTTATTTCTGGAAGTTGATAGCACTTTCCTCAAAGGTAATGGAACACCATGAGGTGTGCTCTTGCATATTACTTCCTTCCCTAATTAAATTGAATGTGATAGTGAGAGCAGGTTGACATTGTTAAAGTAAATGATCCAGGGCTTTGGTAATGAAGACACATCCAGAATGAAGTTTATTATTTTAATTTTAATCTTGAACAACCCGAACATTATTGAGTAGGTTATTCTAAAATATCCTGGAGTGCATTTTCCCTGTGAACTATATTTCAGCATGCTGCATACAAAATCATTTATAATAAGTTGATTTATGGATTGAAATGGCTTATTTATATGCAGTGTGAATCGATATAGAGTGTTTACTGAGTTTTCTCCATAATAGCCTATCATTAGCCAGAACTTCCAGAGTGGGAGAAAAGGGTTAGACACTGGAGACTTAAAAAAATGCAATAGTGTGTCCCATCTGCTTTGATAGGATCCTTTTTTATTAAATATGAATTTCAAAATAATTAATTTTATTTTTCTTTTCTCCTAGCCAGAAACTGGATTTGGAGGGAGGAACCCAATATATTAAAATACTAGGAGTTTTAGCTAACCTGGGTAACAAGCAATATTAATTTATTTTGGAAAAGACTAAAAAAACACCCCAAACAAAAAATATATATACTTCTAAAAAGTCATTGCTTACTTGTTTATTACAGAGTATATTTTACTTTTCTATGATTTTGGGACTTGAATTTCCTGTCAGTGCACTTCACTGTTATGGCATGAGTGTACCAATTTACTAGAATTATACCAATCCAGCAGAACACAGAATCAAGGCTGATGCTCCTTCCAATATTAAGAAGCCATTTAATAACAGACAGTATGTCTAGTATTCTACGTTTCTGCAGCAGAGCAGCTTTATTATGTACTGTTGCTTAACAACTGTTGCTTAACAACGGATGAGGGTAATACTGACTCTTCCATCACAAAGGCCTCCAAACTAACATCAGTACTAGCATCCACCTATCTACAAGGATAGGATGGAAAGGAGGAAATTAAAATATATGAGGAAGTCACTGCAAATATTCCTACCCTCTGCTAATTTATTTTCATCTCACATATCTTGAGCATTCTCACCTTTAAGTGCCTAATGGATATGGGGGCTTCAAGAAAGATAATAAATATGAATAACAGCCTGTAGCACTCCCAAGTTCATGGCTCACATGTCTAACTACCCGTATTCCTATTGCTTTTCCTTTCTTATAGGATGGTTATTTTATTTTATTTATTGTGCTGAGGAGAGTTTATCAAGTAAGTTACAGATTACTGCGATTCTGTTAGTAATGACATCAGTAATGAGAAAGATGTTAAAAATTCAGTCAAACAATAAATGTGACAGCATAACATCAGATCTTATTATGTATGTGTGTGGCAATTTGAGGGTGATTTCAAAATGACAAAGTGCTCAGTGTTTCAATAATACTTCCTGCAGCTGTGCTCTACTTTAGGCTTTACTCTCCATTTAAGAAAGAAAAAATCTAAATCTAAATCATACATTATAAACTCACAATTTAGCCATTTCAATATCAAGGGAAAGTTGAAAGCTAGTGCAGTCATGAATAAGCACTATGGAAAGCTTCAAACAACAACTATGATTTAAAAGTAATGGAAGGAAGAGGGGCAGAATGTTCTGAGGAAACAAAAAGATATCAGAAATCGGGAAAACAACTTTAAATCAAGATTTACACACATGAAAATGTTAGCTAAGTTCTTATCAGTTCCTCTTTCTGAAAGGCAGTCTAATGGATTTATGGTGATAACTAAAAGGAGATTTAAGGTGGCATTCACAATGGCTGATATAAACAAAGAAAGCCTGACTACCCTAAACTCCTACATTCAGAAAAAAAAAAATGTTCTCCATTAGGGAAATCAAAGCAAAGCCAGGGTTATGATTCTTCTCTAAACTCTGTTTAAATAAGCCTCCCTTTTTCAGTGAAGATGTTTGAGGTCAGTGTGCTTAGATCAGAGCTAGATTTTTTGTACAGAGGTCCTGCAACTGGTATTCTTTTGTGTACCATGCAAATATTTTCAGTGTGTTTGGTGTCCTTGGCATACACCTAACAAATCAAACATGGGGACACTCCACTTCCAGAATTTAAGTTCAGGAGATGCTGGAGCCCAGACAAGAAGCGATCTCTTCCATGGACTTTCCCATAGCATATACAGAGAACAACTGCCCCCTGCCTCAGTCACCCCAGTAAAAATAAGCACTAACGACCAATGTCAGCTACCTAAAGACATTCAGATTTTGATTCACTCTCTCAAATCTCCATTCTTGCTTCATATGCATTTTAGGTAGATCACCTCAGTCAAAATCTAAACACTTAAATTCATCTCTCTCCATCTCTCTGTGTAGCTGTCTGTTTTATGTATCTGTGTTTGGAATATAGCTGCTTTTTAAAAGGTTACTGAGAGCAAATTCATTCATGAAAATAGACTGCCTACATTCCCTGTTAATGTTAGAAAGAGCAGCAAAGATGTTGTTGCTGTATTGACAGATGTATTTCCACCAGCTCACTACTATAATTATCATAATTTCTTAAGGTAATTTGTTGTAATACAATGCACTACTATACAATGCACCATGGAATATTCCAGTATGTTGCAGTCCATATATGTGCAGACACCTGCCATCTGAGTTGACTCTGACTTATGCTGAAGTATCAGCCACCTTCTTGTATAGAAAGGTTGGAGCAGAAAACACACATTTGCAGACACAAGCACAAGCACAAACACAAATGACTTTTTAAAATTCTAACATGTTTAACCCAACAGCAAAAATAAAACTTGACACTTCATGTGTGATTGCTCAGTCACAGAAGGAAAATGTAGTGAACAGCAAAGCTAAAAGCTATGCTTTTTCTCTACTAGAGGGAGAGGAACCACCTGCAAACAAGCAGTGGTGTTTACGTTTCTTACCCAGGAATTCCTATGACAGTCTTTTCTAGCTTTCCTTTGTCTACTTTGTGTTTTCACTTTGTATAGGAAGTTTTACTTATATTGTGTACATGCTCCTTCTCTTATGCTCTGAAACTGATTCTATCTGCTCACAAGGCTACACACTCTTTCAGTGACCATCTGGGTGTTGTTTTATGTCTTTGATGTCTCTGCTATCATCCTGAACCTGCATTCCCAAAGCCTCTGTTACAAGCCATTGCTTGCTACACTAGTCCTGAAAGCACTAATGAATATATTTAACTTTTCCTGCATAGCTAAAAGTCATTTGTAGCTGTCAGCTGAACCATGGCTTGGAAAAGCATGATTCTGGACATACTGACTTCATTTCATATTGAATCAAAATATTTCATGATGGGACAGTCTCAGGCATAAGCAAGTATGTTTTCAGAGTACTATGGGAACTCTGTGGGTACTATGCCACACTGCATGTGGTATTGCACATGCATGGAATTCCTGTTAGTGAAAACCATTCAATAACCACAACATGCTGTATTAGCTCTAGTGAAATGAAAATGTGAAGACAGGTATTGTGCTGAGCTTCTGACTGTGTGCTGCACTATGGAACCTGTGCTGCTGGCCTGTAGAAATACCAGAATGGGCTCTGGCAGATATTACATCCATGGATGGAGCTAGTCTAATTAATTTAGTTGTCTCTCTCAACATGCCCCAGAACTCTGAGAGAAGAAACAGCTCTCTTTTTAGATCTCTTTAAGATTCATTTCCAGTTTACATTTGGGATGGAATGACCTCATGCAGCAGCACACATTAGGATCAACAAGCTAGAAAGCAACTTTGCTTTCTTGTTTTGCGGTCCTGCGAACAGCAATCTGACCATGAGTCAGCTGTCTATCCTTGCAACAGAGAAGACCCAACACATACTAGGCTTTACTAGCAAGAGTGTAGTCAAAACGTCAAGAAAATTGATTCTTCCCCTCTATTCAGCATTTGTGAGGCCACATCTGGAGTACTACGCTTAGTTGTGGGGCTAAGCACACAGGGAAGACTGAACTCACCAACAGAGGAGGAGAAGGCAGCAGTTGGAACCTTTGCTGATTTGAACCTATCCTGATATGAACCTTTCCTGACTGAAAAAGGTGAAATATAACCCCATTTTTAAAAAGGGTAACAAGAAAGACACGGGGAACTACAGGCCAGTCAATCTCACCTCTGTCCCTGGCAAGATCATGGAGCAGATCATCCCAGCAACTATGCTAAGGTGCGTGGAAAATAAAGAGGTGATTTGTGACAGCCAACATGGCTTCATGCCTGACAGATTTGGTGGCCTTCTATGATGGGGTTACTGCGTTGGTGGATAAGGGAAGAGCAACTAAAGTTACCTACCTGGAACTGAACAAAGCATTTGACGCTGTCCCACATGACATCCTTGTCTAAATTACAGAGACATGGGTTCAATGGATGGACCACTCAGTGGACGAGGAATTGGCCGGATGGTCACACTCAGAGAGTTGCAGTCAACAGCTTAATGTCCAGGTGGAGACCAGTGAGGAGTGACTTTCCTCTGGGGTCGGTACTGGGGCCAGTGCTGTTTAACATCTTTGTCAGTGACGTGGAGAGTGGGGTTGAGTGCACGCTCAGCAAGTTTGCTGATAACACCAAGCTGTTTGGTGCGGTAGACATTCTGGAAGGAAGGGATGCCATCCAGAGGGACCTGGACAAGCTTGAGAAGTGGGCCTGTGTGAACCACATGAAGTACAACAAGGCCAAGCACAAGCTCCAGCACATGGGTTGGGGCAATCCTAAGCACAAATACAGGCAGGGCAGAGAATGGATTGAGAGCAGTCGTGAGGACAAGGACTTGGGGGTGCTGGTTCACGAGAAGCTCAACAGGAACCAGCAGTGTGGGCTTGCAGCCCAGAAGGCCAACCGTATCCTGGGCTGCATAAAAAGAAACATGGCCAGCAGGTCAAGGTAGGGGATTCTGCCCCTCTACTCTGCTCTGGTGAGACCCCATCTGGAGTCCTGCGTCCAGCTCTGGAGCCCTCAGCACAGGAGAGACATGGACCTGTTGGAGCGGGTCCAGAGGAGAGCCACAGAAATGATCACAGGGAAGGAACACTTCTCCTAGGAGGAAACACTAAAGGACTTGGGGCTGTTGAGTGTGGAAGAGAGAGCTGAACTGTCGTCTCCCTCCCTTGGCTCTACTGCGGTCCCCTGAAACTAGCTTTCTCTCCAGAATGAACCTTCAAGGTGGAACATGAGCCTTGACCTGATACGAGTCACTTGGCCTTGTGGACATCAATTGATCTGTGACCCTCTTTTAGTTAGCTGTATGGGCACAGCAACAGGGGCTTAAATTTAGGGGTAGAGACTAGAGACATGCCTTAGCTAAGAACACTGTGTTTGCCTGCAGTGCCAAACTATGACTTGTACAGCTTTGTGAAACAAAATACACTTCAGTTTACCTTTTGTAAAATTGGAAACAACCCAAGAGATTCTGTCCAAATTTGCAATGAATCTAGCTTCAGGCCATCCCATGGTTTTGCAAATGAAAAGCCCAACTGAAAAAATATAGGAAAAGTAAATGTAAAACCTTGCTTTCTAAGCCAGTCACTAGTATACCTATTATTAATAACCAGTTGAGATTTTAGTCTCCTGTGGCAACATTAAATAATTCATTATTTGCTTTCCTTATTTATATCTGATAGTCTTATAGTGCTATCATACACATTTGGATTTATACTTATTTTATTATATTAATATTATTTTAATTTCAGAGCAATTTTTCCAATATTGTTTTGTTGACATGTATTTCTATCTCTCTGGGATTAGTAATTTTAGATAGGCAGTATATCATACACGTCTTTTCTGAACTTACTTACACTTTATCTTTTGATAGGGAGTAGGGAAGTAGTCAGGTATCAGAGATTACTCTAGTAGTCTGCAAAATTTATGAAACTTTATGTAATTATGCATACCAAGAAAACAAAGGTTATAAAATGAGAAATATTAAGATAAAACAAGGGTTGGTTTCATTATGTGAGGAGTGTCACAAGTACTTCTTTTTGGCTCTGTCTTCATGTGCATATGAGTTATGTAATTGACAGAATCAAGGTTGAAGAAGTGTAAATAAATCCATTTATGTGACAGCCATTAAGTAACACGATTCAAACCTAAACTGCATGAGTATTTTTCTATAATTGCATATATACACATGCCACGTTGAAACTGTTATATTGAAAAATAACAATAATTACTATCTTCATGTAGTAAAACTCTGCTCAGAAATGTTTCAAGCAAAAAAAAAATGCAAAAAGAGGGGAAAAAAAACCCCAAAGGATTAAGAGCTTCCCAAAGTTCATTGAATGGAATATTAAGCTTTGAAGTATGCTATTCAAAGAGGAGCGGCTTTTACACTAAAATCCACATTGTATGTGAGCTTGTGACACTGTAATTGCTTCAATTATGTATCCACAGGAACATTTTTTCACTTTAACAGGGTTTTGTGTTAATTCTTCTCAAAAACTGCATGTGCAATGTTGTTTGACTGTTGAAGGCATAATTGAATTAATTTATGGTATTAAGATGAAGGTTATATAAAACTGATATAAAGTCTTTCCCTGCAGCCCTACAGTACTTTGTTCTTTCATTTGGATTCTCTAATTATCACTGCTGTTGTGTAAAACACCATTCTGGGAGTGAATTTGATAAAAAAATAATCTCAGGAGTAGAACTTGCTGTCACAATAGAAATGTAGCTAGCCATTTACCTCAGTACACCAGTGAGAGTAGAACCCAGCTCACACTCCTGTTGATGTTTTTCTACCTCAGAACTACCAGCATTGCTGTTGAACCTTACTAAAACTTTAGTACAATGTACATGGTTAAACTCTCATCTTCTTTATAAAGTGCAATGTTCTTTTAAGCGTGCCAGGGGAAAAACAGTAACAGGACCTCCAGACGCACTTGCTCTTGAAGGACAAACATCCTCTTGGTAGAAATGATTGTGTACATAAGAGGTAGATATTTGTGGAGTATGAATGTTTTTGTACAGGGTCACTTTCCAGAGTAGAATGAAACCCTGAAGTCCCATTACAGAATAGTTTGTAGAGCGGTAACTTGTCTTATAAAAACAATTGATAGATTTATACAAAGCAGATAAGCTTTCAGAGTTGTTTCCAAAGTGGAGGAGGCTTCTATATCACAGGACTGATTTTTCTCAGTTGTATCAGGTATTATCTCTCTGTGAAAACCTTGCTTCATTCATATGCCTCAGTCTTCAGGGCTGCAACAATACCCATGGGATGAAAGTATTCTTATTCAGGAATATCTTTGAAATATGTGCTTGTTAAATATGCACATGCATCAATTGCAGTCAATGACACTCAAACAATTCTAAAAGTTGAGTACAGGCTTAAGTACTTTCCTCATCATTTCCTAAGGAATGGTTTGGGTCTTTGTACTTGTGTCTGGTTTTCTGATACCTTTGCTGTTCTTCAACTGTCCACTATGGCATGCCAAAACAATGATCCAGGTGCTTGGGTTTTGCTCTTTCTCTGAAGCAGTGCCTTGTATTTGTAACCAGCAGAAGTTAATGTGAGGTGAAACAACCATGCAAACAAACAGCGCATTTTGGGTTTTTTTCAGATGAAAATTTCTGTACAGAAGAGCAGTAACCTGGTTTGCTCCTTTCCTGTGATTAGGCTGTCCACCTGGATAGAAGAGTGTTTTTAAATATTGCCAATAGACTAAGGCAGTTTGAGTTAAGTCTCCCTGCAGTGTTCATTCCCTAGTCCAAAAATAGAGGGGTTTTTGTTGGTATCTTGTATATTATGCAACACACTCACTTTCCTCATTAAGGTAAGAAGACTGAGAAGTTTACTGAGGTGCACTTTGTGTCTGGTGTACCTGTGAGATTACAAAAGCCACTTATTTAATATATCTATCTTGCAGTTATTTACATAGCAGAAAAGAAAAATCATTCCAAAACAAGGGAAGAAGAGACATACGATAGCTTAGTGACTGACTACAGTCTCATTGAATGCAAGTGCTTGTAAACAAAACTGCAACTGAGTAGTCTATTTTCTTCGACTGTGCAGAGGGTAAGGCAGAAAATCAACAAGTAACTTCAACAGCATGCTTTCAACTTCACTATCTGAATATACAGGTTATAGAGGGAAGGCATTTTTAATATATATGCCATATACCATCTATATGATAGTCTGCTTTTCCAAATTGTTTTTCTGACATCTGCTTCTTCCAAAAACTTACTCAGATTGTCGAGCCTGGTTTTCAAAATGTGAACACAGGCATGTTTATTCAGCAGGCAAAAAATGGATTGTAGTATATTCCTTGACATTCTCCAAGGTAATTTTGACTTGGGTAACAGCAAATTTGCTATGGCATAGGCCTGCCATGTTTACCTTGCCCACCATCATTGCCTGTGCTGCTGAGCACTTTGTGTTACTGCTGGCTAACAAAGCCTAGCTCTTCCATGTCTATGTGTAACGCAACTGACTGTCCTAAATGGTATGTGGTCAGAGCTCAGGAAATATAAACCTTCATGGTGGCCTTGTCATGTCATAGCGAGGCAAACAGCCCTTTACAAATTTTAATTCGAAATGCAGCCTGGTTAGCCATGTCTTTAAGACAAACTATTCTATGGATTGGTATATGTCTCCATAAGGAAATTCGTAAGGAAATGGCTTCATAGGTTCGTTGTCCCAAAAGTGCTACAATGCTTCTTTCACTGCTTAATGTAAAACACTTCCATTTAGACAACTGCACTAATTTTTGCCAGAGGTAGGCAGTAAAACTCAACATTAAGAAATTTTATGTCCCAAGTGGCTAAAGAGCTATGGCTGATAGTACCATTGACCTAGAATTTATTTCTGATCTGGAGTCAGAAAATATCTCTGCAGCTTCACCCAACCTTGTTCTGCTACAAGTATTACGACCAGGTACTTGTACATTCATTATCATAAGGCTAGATCCAGTATTGACTTTTTGCCTCTTCTAAATAGAAGATTAAAGTGACTATTCCCCCTGTTTTACTGGGCCTCAATTCTCACAGTACTGAGCAGACAACTTCCAGTAACATTTCTTTCTTTTTTAAAGTCAGGTTTTATATCTAATGGTTTGGAAACACAAATTTATAGAAGAAATGGACTAGAGAACATCTATGCTTTAGGCCTTAGGCAAGCTATTGAGACTTAGTGTGGCCAGCAGGTTGAGGGAGGTGATTCTGTCTGTCTACTCTGCTCTGGTAAGACCCCACCTGGAGTCCTGCATCCCTCTCTGGAGCCCTCAGCACAGAAGAGACATGGACCTGTTGGAGCGGGTCCAGAGGAGGGCCACAAAAATGATCCGAGGGCTGGAACACCTCTCCTATGAGGAAATGCTGAGAGTATTGGAGCTGTTTAGCATGGAGAAGAGAAGGCTGCAGGGAGACCTTGTTGCAGCATTCCAGTACCCAAAGGGGGCCTACAAGAAAGCTGGAGAAGAGCTTTTTACAAGGGCAGGTAGTGATAGGACAAGGGGTAATGGCTTCAAGCTGAAGAGAGGATAGATTTAGGTCAGATATGAGGAAGAAATTCTTTACTCTGAGGGCGGTGAGGCCCTGGCACAGATTGCCCAGAGAAGCTGTGGATGCCCCCTCCCTGGCAGTGCTCAAGGCCAGGTTGGATGGGGCTTTAAGCTGCCTGGTGTGGTGGAAGGTGTCCCTGCTCATGGCAGAGTGGTTGGAACTAGATGATCTATAAGGTCCCTTGATTTTTTTGTTGCTATATTTGTCTTTTTCATGTGTATGTGTGTGCATGTGCATATCTGAGAGAGGTCCTAGGAAAAGAAAGCTGAAAAAAATTAAAATCCCTTCTCTCTCAGTGAATTAATTTACTACAGAAGTCTAAGCTCTTTCCTCAGTGGAGGAACTCAAATGGATTGGTTATTGACAGACTTTGTGTTTTGGTCTTCTAGTACCATGGTAAGAACCAAGACCTGCAATATAAATGGAATGAACTTCATAGCTGAGAAGACATGGGAAATACAGATAGGTTTTCTGAATTCCCCTTGCTCTGACAACTAATTAAACACTGTCAATCTCGATATGACTTACAGTGGTGTAAACGCTTATTATTTGGAGAGTTAACTGTGCTGTATTTGGTGTAAATCCTATTCTGTGGCACAGATGGGATTTATAAAAAGCATAGTATTTTGAAAATGGTAACTGGTAGTGAAAATTAGATGCAGTTGTGTGAAAGAAATAATTAATAGGAATAAGCGTCTGCTGATGCTGATTATTTTTTTTTATTTTATTTTTTATTTCCCTGTGGTTTTGCTGTGACTGTAGTTCTTGATATTACAGTAGTACCTGTAGATAATAAGAAAAATATATGCCTTTCATTGTCATGGTGTTGGCCTTGAAAGCTTTAGTATTTTATTGCTCTTGAATTGACTTCTGTTTCTGCTGTGGTGACACTTCAAAATGAACATCACATCCTTGATTTCCATAAGCACAGATGGAATTCATCAGGGAGCCATAATTCCAATTCTTTCCCTCCTCCTCTCAGTTTGAATGACAAGAGTAATAATAATGAGAGCAGAAGAAGACATAATCTTAAAAATTAGGAAAGGAATGGCAAAAGTGAGTGGTTGTATTAGCGAACTAAGAAATTACTTTTCCATCAATGCAAAACTAGACAGTTTCAGAAAAAGTATGGACAAAGCCAAAAATCACATGAGATTTCTGGAAGATTAGATGCAGTAAGTGAGACAGGACATCATCTATGTACTGCAAAAATTTTGTGCCATGAGGCTGTGATATTTAAGACAAGGAGGAGGGGAAAACACAGCCTTTTCTATCTGAGAGGAAAATGGGAATATTTTGTCCCCAACTGTTATCATGGATGTAGCAATATTTTAGAAAAGTCTTCTCATGAGTAGCTGTTTGATGTATTGCATCTACCTCTGGCAGATGCCAAGGTCTTTATGTTTGTTTGTTCTTTGTTATTACACTTCAGCACAAGTGGCAGAGCTTGTCACAAGTGATAAGTACATTTGAACTGAAATGAGCTACTTAGGAATCAACATCTGATTTTATATTCTTTGCTAAAGCCAGGGCTAAAGAGTTTCCACTTCAGAAGCCAAGGGCTATTCAGTCTGATGTTCCTCTAACAACTGTGGATGATGCTGGTTGCCTCCCCGAAGTTAGAAACACCTAAAAAAAAAGGCAGACTCACGCTCTGGGGAGATGCCTTCAAATGGACCACTTTTCCCATATGGACAAATTCAGTATTTACTTTAGAAGAATGGTTTCATGTAATGGGAGATAATACAGTAAAATGAGGGGTGATTGAGGCCATTTTTTGCAACTTCAATCTAAACTCTCTCTGCCAATCTTCGTAGATCATAATCATCACATTACATCTGCTACTTATCGTCAACAAGAAAAGAAGGTTGGAAAGCAAAATGATGCTTTCCATGCTGTGCTTCACTTCAGGAGTAGCTCTTTCCATGCCTGAATTTGGAATGTAAGTAAAATTTGAACTTCTAAAATGTCCTATTAACTCATTGTCAGCAGTTCCATCTCCAAACATGTTGAAATGTTTACATTCTGGGTAACAGAGAGAATCCAGACAGCTCATTTAAAATACAATGGGATTTATGTTATTTGCTTCGCTATTAAAAAGAAAAATTTAGCCTAAGGAGGTCATCTAGATTTCCTCAGTTATCAATGAGAAGACACATTTTTTTGAATGATCAGCCACTCTATCCTGTGAGAATGCTTAAGGTAAGTGAAGAAAATCTCAATCTGGAGCTGATTTTGTCTGTCCATCACGTTGGTTGTTTTTACCTATTCTGCTGTAGCAAATTCCATGTATTATGCATGTCTAATTCAGACTATGAGCCGCAGTTGCTGGTCTGCTTTAGGTCTCTGATACTGTGCCTTCATTTCCATGCCCATGTTTATAAGGTGCTATTCAGGCTCCTCTGTCTGATCTCCACAGTGTGAAAAACACACTTCAAACATGTGAGTTTTGATATTATTCTTTATTTCAAATGGCATGAAATAAATTCAGTGGTTAGAGGGATGGGGGACTAGTAGGAGCCCTCAACCCGTTGCCCAGCAGCATGCGAGGGACACTGCAGCAATGTGGAAGTCTTGCGGAAGGGAGCTGGAGGTGCCTGAGCTATCAGGTGCCAACAAGAAAATACCCATGAAACACCTCAAGGGAAAAAAGGGGTGCTCTGCTATGAAGGTAACGAGGCCGACAGCTCAGATGAAATGCCTCTATACAAACGCACGCAGCATGGGAAACAA
>Ga0065711_1009767_pt1 | contig 13758 bp, 10 predicted proteins | sample Hoacrofraction12_FD_59098 | JGI IMG/M metagenome (GOLD analysis project Ga0065711, IMG submission 59098) | Hoatzin crop microbial communities from Cojedes, Venezuela - Epithelial fraction 12 v2 (version 2) | ecosystem: Host-associated > Birds > Digestive system > Esophagus > Crop | place... | reverse complement strand
TCCACCAGACCAGGTTGCTCAGAGCTCCATCCAACCTGGCCTTGAACACTGCCAGGGAGGGGGCAGCCACAGCTTCTCTGGGCAGCCTGGGCCAGGGCCTCACCACCCTCATAGTAAAGAATTTCTTTCTTCTGTCTGATTTAAATCTATCCTCTTCCAGTTTAAAGATTTTACCCCTTGTCCTATCCCTACACTCCCTGATACAGAGTCCTTCTCCAGCTCCCTTGTAGGTCCCTTCAGGTACTGGCAGGCTGCTCTAAGGTCTCCCCGGAGCCTGCTCTGATCCAGGCTGAACAGCCCCAGCTCTCTCAGCCTTTCCTCACAGCAGAGGTGCTCCAGCCATCGGATCACTTCTGTGGCCTCCTCCGGCCTCGCACCAACAGGTCCATGTCTTTCCTGTGCTGAGGGGTCCAGAGCTGGACCAGGAACTCCGCCCCGGACTCTCATCAGAGTGGGGCAGAGGTGCAGAATCCCCTCCCTCACCCTGTGCCCACCCTGCTGGGGATGCAGCCCAGGAGATGGTTGGCCTTCTGGGCTGCAAGCACACATTGCTGGGTTGTGTCCAGCTTTTCATCCACCAGCACCCCCAAGTCCTTCTCGGCAGGGCTGCTCTCAGTCCATTCTCTGCCCAGCCTGGATTTGTGCTCAGGATTGTCCCAACCCATGTGGAGTTGCCTGGACCCATGTGAATGCATGAAAACATGCAGTTTTTCTTTGAAGACTGTTTTTCATCCAGGTCTTAGGAGAGAGAAGAACAGAGGAGGTGCAGGAGCCACAACAAACAATTTCCCATTTTTGTTCTCCTATATTGCAGAGTGTTGTACAGAGCACGCAGAGTTCTTATCAAACTGAGAAGCCTGAGAATTGTCTCGGCTTTCTGTGTTTCTAACACTACATTCCTACATGTCACAGGCAATACCAAACTGGAATGTACATTTGCAACGTGCTGAATGAAACGTCCTGGCGCTGAGCAGCCCTGATTTCAACACAAGGAAAGTTACCCTCCAACAGATGCTGCAGGATCTGTCCCTGTCCCGGGCAACTGGGGCACATCGTGTCATGGAGTTGCACATCTCCCACGACCCTGCCAGTCGTGGCACGTCCTCCTACCGGGTCTGCGGGACACCCGCATCTGCCCACCCTGCACCAGTCTGGAGTCTCCCAGTAGGGGACAGCTAGAAACACAGTTGAAATCTCAAGAGATCAATGGGACTGTGAAAAAACGGAGAGTCATCAAGAGCCTCTGAAATGTCCACACTGCGCTATGGCCTCTATGCTCTCGAGGAAGGGGAAAGGAAACCAGAGGGGCTTCATGAACAAATTGAACTAAATAGGCTGTTTTGCCAGAAACAGTCTTATAGCACCAAGTGGTGAATGTGAGGAGCAGAAGGTTTATTCAGTCTCTGGATTTCCAACCACTGTAAGCTGACTTTTCCAGAAATAACTAAGCCAAAATTTGGTCTTCTTCCCTGACACACATTGTCAATAGTCATTTTCAGTCCTTGTGCCTGCCTTTCCCTTTTGCCAGCACGATCACTTATGTGGCAAAACAGAGGTCAGGGAAATGGTGTAGGTTAAAAAAAATAGTTTTTTTTTTTTATTCCAAAATCTAAATCTGTGTAACAATATGAGACAGATAGATATTGTAACATGATTTGCTTCAAGCCTGAAAATTAATTCTCCCCATCACTATTCATGAGTCTTTGGACTTAGGAAACTTTGAACAATTGTATTTCACTACAGAGAAACATTTCTGAGTGGACCGGGATAACACTTAACAGACTAGAGAGACAGGATATCCCACTCCATTGCAATTAATAGCAATTAATACATTGCACAGACCCAGGCACACGTGAATGAGTCCTTCTTAATTAGCAAACCATTTCTTGTGAAATAAGTATGGTGAGAGTACACCTAACTTAAACCCAGTCCACAATGCAGCAGTGGCACGATTACAGCAGCAATGTAGCATCTGGCAAAATCTGTGATGGAGCAAGAATTTATACTGGCTAAAAGTTTTGCTGCGGACTGCTTCCTCTCAGTAAAACTTTCTGAGAGTTGACTAATGTGAGTGCTTCTGCAGGCTCTTCTGATTTTAATTCGGTTGCTTAGGGCTGTGCTGTAAATACAGTGGCACTGAGGGCCCCTCTGCTGTGGAGTCCATGCCCACAGCCAAACTGGTGCTGCCTGGATACAGATGTGTTTTCAGGGACCTAAATATTTAATTCTGTTGGGTTTTAAGTACCACCTCTTGATGAAATATCTTGATGGAAAACTGACAAGGACTGTGACTGTTAAGGACTGGTAGATGTTAGTCTGATGTAGGTACATCACACCAGGTCACAGACACACTGGTTATTGTCACAAAAATTAGCCAAGCTTCTGCACCATGCCTGAGTTGTTCCTGTTCTTCAATTTGCAATGTTTGGGGCGAGGCGTTTGAACCCATGGTTCTGGCTAACATCTCATCCGAAAATATGAATAACAAGGATGTGTAATTATTTTTTCACATAAAAATATTGTTGTCAAGTTAAAATACAGGGTCTGTTACTACCTTAAAAACATTACGGAAAGACAGACTATTGTAAACAGACAAGCAGAAGGTGATTTATAATAAACATGTATTGAACCAAAACTTCCGCACAGCTCTCTCTGCTGTTTCTATTTGCATAGTTGCTGATAGATTTAATAGTACTCGCTGCCTTTGGTCACTCTCTGGTGCATGGCTTGCAAAGTGTCTGCACCAGCCCCCCGTGCACGCTGCCCTGCCCAGCATGTGGGCAATGCGGGGGCATCGTTCAGTGGCTAATCTTCCAGAATGCACACTTTTTCCAGCTTGGATTCCTGACACCGAGCACACTCCTGGGACGCAGTCCAAACACAGGCAGAGTGAAATCCTAAACTGCCCGTGAGACAGCGTACGCAGAGCAACAGACTGACAGAAACCCCGGCGAGGGGTTTCCAAAGCAAACATCTTGTACGCAGTGATAGGATCTGAGCTGGAGTTTTTTTGCCGGAGCCAACCTTTGTTGTTTTCCTTATGGCAAATAGTAATGAACTCAGTGGTAAAATACGGCATTTCCCAAACAGCAAGTCTCCTCCCTGAGATGCACCGTCTCCGGTATGGGCCTGTCATCAAGCCTTCGCCTTTAATCACTCAACACATGTTTTCAATCCTCATGTTCATATGGTAATAACTTCACTCTATTAGTTTTCATTTGTCAGACCAAAATGCCCTTTAGGTTGGAGTATGCTGTAGGACATTGTCCAGGCAGGTTATTCTTAGCAACAAATGAATTTACAAAGAAAAGGCAGGTCTGCAGTTCAGCCTTTGTTTTTATTGCCTGCGCTGTTCCCATCACACCTGACCTCTGGCCTCTCCTCCAGCCCCTTCCCACCCCAGCAGCCGTTGTCAGCTGCCCACTTTGCTTTATGCTTTACGTAAATTACGACAAAATGATGGTGAGACCTTCAAACACAACTTGTTTTGGCCTGGAAATTCCCTTTCTGCCTCTTTACACTACACTCACGGCAAACAAAATCGTGCGTCTCAGCAAGATCCTGACAAACCCAGCAGAACCTGACTTGTGGGTGCAAAGGGTGATGTGCCACAATACGTGTCGCCGTGCCACGGGTTGCTGGAATACACTAGGTCTGCTCAATGACCCCTTTGGCCATGCTTTGGCCCTAAAGGCTGCTAAAGGCAATGCAGCTTCTCCATAAATAAAGGCAGCAGAAGCCTGGAGGTGTGTATTCTGCAGTCCCGTTGTACACCATGGTGCAGCTGCACTCTTATCCCAGTTAGCCAGAGTATTCCTGCTCTTGCAAAGTAGGGAACCTCATTTAGTATTGTTGTTTGTTTAGTAAACAATAGAAAAGTAGTTCCTTTGAGGCAATTGAAAAGTAAAGGTTACTCTGTCAAAGTACGCTTAGAAAGCAGTTTCAATGAGAACTACATCAACACAAAATCTCTCCCTTCTTCTGCTTTCCTTTGGGACGTTGCATTTCTGAGATGCAACTGTGTGCTCAGGTTCATGCAACTACTGCTCTGAGGTCTGCATCCTCCCCGCCAGATCTTCCATAAAAGTTAATCCATTGCACCTCCCGAGCAGGAGGTGGTCTCGAAGCAGACACCCCTCCCCGAGGAAACAGTTTGAGACTGCCCGATAAATTACTGGTAAGATGGTTGTTTCATAATGGTTTCTAATTGCCCTGTGCTGATCACAGATATCAACCATATCTCCCAAAAGTCTATTTAAGCCTATATATGGTCAGAAGATCATTGGGCCGGCATATTTCTTTTGTTTTGCTAGAATGAGATAGCTAGGGCCCATCACTGATTCCAGTGGGGTGGAGAGAGAACACTGCAGAAGGGTGACATTTCTGAAATTATGGAGCTTGTGAACTTGAGTATGGGGAAGTTATTTCTCTGTCTTAAACAACAAATGCTGGGAAGAAGGAGGGGAGTGAGAAACAGCAGCAGAAATATCAGGGATAATAAAAAAGCTGAAGAGTCATTGCGCAGCTCTCCAAGGTGAACAAGTGTTAGTAGAAGTTGCCTATTCCAGTGTCAGTAGAAAAATATTTCCCACAATCTCCTTTCTCTCTATCAGTGGATACAGGAGTTTTTGGCTCTCAGTCAAGGGAGGATGCACATAGGAAGTTAATACACATAGGTCAGCCTAGCTGAAACCAGTCCTTTCTTTCACAAGTGCTAACTGCTATTAATCATGACACAAATTATTATGGTGTGAGTTGCACCAAGAGCATTTTGCAGTTCTGCTGCATCATTGCCATTAAGGGGAGACTGAAGGACCTGGGTTTTTTTCATGCAGAGAAGCAATCACAAAAGCAATCACAAAAGCAACCCCGGATGTGTGGCCATCTCCCTGTGCCAGTACTAGCCAGCTGCTCATTTCTTCCTGGTTGTGTCCCAGCTCTGCCCAAAAGCCTCTTCCAAGACCTTAATTTCAGGCAGCTGCCTGTCCCTGGTCTCTCCACTCGCCTGTGCACACAGAAGGGTTTGAATCTGCTGCTCACTCTATGTGCTGATCTCAGCCAGCCTGTACATTTGCAGTGATCAGCAGCACCTTTCAAGGGCACCATGGGGACACTTAAGAGCAAAGTCTCCCTTTCAGGTGCTGCAGGGAAGGGAAAAAACGGGAGGCTCTTCTCTGTGCTGTGTTTCTCAAGGGATGCAAGAGCAGGGCTGTTGCAGAGCAAAGTCCTTGCAATTAATAGACCAGATATCAACCAGAGTTCCTGGAGCTCCTCTGATGATGGACATCCACATCACCTGTGCACCGCTACACCTAACAGGAGCGAGGCAGAACTGTTCCACAGAGGCTCAGACATATTCTTTACAAATGGAAGAAAGAAACAGCCATTTCTCTTCGGTGTACACTTGCTCACTTGGAAGGTTTTGCTCAGTGCTTGGAGTATATACCCGAGGAATACGATATGGTTTTCAACCTACTTCCACCATTTTATTCTAGAGTTTTTCGAAGATGGCTGTCAGAAGGCACTATTGCAATGGCAGCGTATTTCAAGGTGGCTTCCAGATATCAAACTAAAATATTATGAAGTTGAAAGAATTGTAACTGGTTTAGTTTACACATCTTACTGCTGGTGTGCATGAGCAGAAGTACAAATTAAAGAATAAAAGTCTATTTGCACTGTTTAGACTAATAATTTGCCACAACTCTGCATTGCTGAGTGAAAACCTGAATCAGTCCATCTTGGAAACACAATACATGCTGTCAGAATAAATATTTCTCTTTACCAAAGGGGACTCAGAGTGCACATATGCAAACAAATGTCTCTCTGAAGTAAATCCATTAATATACATATTGTCATAGCTTTACATCAAACCACAGTTATAAATCTGTCTCTGAACTGTCTCTGACATTTAAAAACGGAATAAAGGATTTGTTCTCTGTTTGTTAATAAGCAGAATTTTCTTTCAAGGACATATAATCCCATCCTATTATTTTCTGAACTGTGATTATGCACAGTCTTAAAGTAGTGGTGTTTGACTATGTTCTGATGAAAGCTAAAATGCAACTTTGCATAAGAATATGATAACTTGTAGATTCCAAAGTTCCCACAAGTTCATACATCGCATAACTGTACCTATGAATTGCCCAGATCTGCTTTTCAGTGTGCCAGGAGAAGCCAAAAGAAAGTAAAGATGTTCAAACTCTATTGATTATGCATTAAAAGCACCAGAAAGTTCTTATTTCAAAAATCATCAGTTCAGCCCATTTCCCAGGGAGATTTCTGAATTGTTTTTGGATAATAGCTGAGTACTAATGTCTCTCACTATTGAACATAAATCTTGAGGACAACCCTTGCTACAGGGCTGCGATCTGCTGCATGGAATAGCTATCAAAAGCCATAGTGCTAAACAGGTAATTCAGCCAGAATCAGCAGATTTTCATACTGTTCTGTCCTTTCCTCAGCCTAAGACTGTAATCTGGCATTTGCTAAGTGTTGCTGTAAACACTCTGTCCCAAGCCTTTGTTGCACTGCCTGTGTCCCAGAGAAGATCCCACAGCAGCCTCTGACTCCCTCCTCTGCCTCTTAAGAGACCTTCTCTTATTGGTCTCAGATGACAACTTCATAAAAATCACACCCTGCAAATCTGCGAATCTTATGTCCTTGGCTTCTCAGGATGTATCAGATGCAACAGCACCTACATGTCTGTCTTGCTGAGAAGCTCCTGCACGTGCTTTGAACCAGAGAGGATGCTCCTTCAGGCATTTTTTCTGATGGTCTCACATTACAGGTCCTGCCAGATAGTGTGATGGCTCAAGCACGGATGCAGAGAGCTATACTCTGAGGTGTTTCTTCTCTTCAGAGGGACATTTTCAGCCTTTTGGATTGCTTACTCAGAGAAGGTAAGAAATTCTGGAAGAATTCCTGCTTCTTTAACTTTTGAGGGACATTGGAATAACCTGATTTTACAGAAAAGAAGCAAGATCGGAAGCAGATAATGACTTCTCCAGTATACTGCAGGTAATTAATGGGAGATGTGGGAACAGCAGCCCTAACTTTCTAATGGGGAGAAAATTTGAATGATTGTTTTAGGAAAAATTGTTTTGGGTTAGTTTTTTTTTCTTAAGCAAGCTAGAGCAACTGAGTGTCCTGACACTGCCCATTTTGTCTTCAGCCCTGCAAGACCCTTCTGGCGGCTTCTGCACATTGGGCCAATACAGGCAATTGCCTTTAGAGAGCTTTGAAGCTCTGGGAAACTCAGAGAAAACCTGTGCAGATGGCTCTGAGAAGGAGTCACGTCACTCTTTCATGCTCCAGGTGAAGCCAAAGTAACACATTTCTTTGCTATACGGGCCTTACAGTCACATACCAGCAAACTTTCCCCAGCAATTCTTATTGTTTGAGATGTATGAAAATACATATAGACAGAGCTGCAGACACCCAATGAAACTAGAGCCTCTCTGTGCTGTAACAAATCTTCCTCTGGCAACTGACAGGGGAGAGGAATGAGAGAAGGAGATCAAACCACTGTTATTAGTAATTTCACACAGCCAGCAGCATCCCCGTGCCTTATGGAAGTACATACACAGAACCAAGCCCCCGGCAGGAATGATTTATCTCTGAAAGGGAGTTTGTTTCTATTCCTGTTTCTGTAAAGTGGCTTTTCCACTGGACAAGCTCCTTGCCAGCAGCTCTTGCACGTCCAGCTGCAGCTTGCTGCCTAGAGGGCCTGCTGGAGACTGTCTCCACAGCACTGGCTGCTCCTGTCTATAAATAACATTTCAGATGCCCAGGCCACACAGTCACACTGCAGGAAAGGTCAGGCATAATCGTCATCGCCCGAAGAGATCACTCTCCATGACTGCCCCAAGGCTGAGGCTTGCTGTCTGGACTGCAGCCAACGCTCCAGGCCTTATCAGAGCTGGATCTCACTGGAAATTTTCTGATGAAACAATTTTATTGGAAAATGCTGATTCATAGACATCAAAATGTTTCATGGAAATCTACCATTTTTTATTAATTTACAAGCAAACCCAGACATTATTTGGATGTACTAGTGATTGGTCAGCTGCCAGGGTATCCCATGGCTTCCAGTGTGTCTGCTTGCAGGACAGCTGTGTCCTCTGGACCGCCTCAAACACAGGAGCCTGAGCACTGCAAAGGCCTCTGATGGCCTTGCTCCCATCTAGCCCTTGGCAGCCCTTAAACCTCAGCATGAGATGGGTTGTGGGGTTTTGGGCTCCATGCACTGAAGCCTGGGGGGGGCTCACCAGGTGCCTGGGGACTGTGGGCTGCCACTACCTTTCCTCCTTGGAAAGCAGGGAAAATTATCTGGTGCCTTTCTGGAAATATGGGTGAAAATTTATTTTCCCCCCCAAAATGACAATAATCCAAGTATTCTGGCACAGCCTTCTCACTCTCGGCAAATGACCTTCAGCATCTCAGAGCTATCCTGGAACAGGAGCCCTGCTGCACCCCTCAGTCTGGCGCAACAGCCCTACCTGCAGACTGCTTCCATGTCCCCCGCATTGCTCCCACATACAATGACTTCATGACAGCAGTGAGTCACAGACACAATCATCTGGCTCACTGCCCCACCTCGAGGTCTGCTGGGAATGGCCCATCCATGAGCAAAGGTTATCAAGAATGACTCTGTCACCAACTTCTCACACTCCTGGTCCTTGGCAGCCCTTCCCCATGCGGGCAGAGGAGCCCTGTGCTGCAGGACATCTCTGCGGTGTTGCACAGCCCTAAAAAACAGAGTCCTACGGCACGGTTTTGCACCAGCAGAGACCATTTCTGGTAAGATTTTGTGTTGGGCGCAGTTGTTGGGCTGCTCCCATTCACTCTGCTGCTGGAACATTTGAGGCTTTGCTTGTCAGTCTTTTCAGGTTGTATCCATGCGGGACAGCCTACCAGGGTCCTGCTCCACATGATGTGGCAATAATAACCCTTATTTCCTTGGGCAGTCAGTGACATGAATGCTCTTCTTAGAGATGCTTTGGGTACCTGCTCCTTCTCTTCCCCAATACTGTCACCCAGCCTTGCTTTATGCCCTGGAGCACCTCGCTTTCTTGTTTCTTGTGAGAGAGCAGTGGGACCTTGCAGAGTGTGTGGATGTGAAATCATATACTTCCTTCCTCCTGCTTAAGTTGCCTCTATCTTACATATCTACCGTTGTCTTTAGTTAGTATGTTCAGGACTTTATGCACCTTGTGAGGTGCTTTTGCTTACAGTTCATTTAAGACAGACTTCTTCACGCTGCTGGCTGACTATGAGCCACCAGTATGCCCAGGTGGCAAAGGTGGCCAACAGCATTCTGGCTTGTATCAGGAATAGTGTGGCCAACAGGACTAGGGAAGTGATCGTCCCCCTGCACTCAGCACTGCTGAGGCTGCACCTGAAATCCTGTGCCCCTCACTACAACAAAGACCTCTGAGGTGCTGGAGCACTTCCAAAGAAGAGCAATGAAGCTGGTGAAGGGTCTAGAGATCAAGACCTATCAAGAGCAGCTGAGGGAATGGGGGTTATTTAGTCTGGAGAAAAGGACGCTCAGAGGAGACCTTATCACTCTCTACAACTACCTGAATGGAGATTGTAGTGAAGTAGATGTTGGTCTCTTTTCTTGATAAGTTGTAGGACAAGAGGAAGTGGCCTCAGGTTGTGCCATGGGAGGTTTACACTGGACTGGACATTAGGAAAAAATTCTTCACCAAAAGGGTTGTCAAGCATTGGAACAGGCTGCCCAGGGAAGTGGTTGAGTCACCATCCCCGGCAATATTTAAAAGACGTGTAGATGTGGCACTTAAGGACATGATTTAGTGGCAGACTTGGCAGTGTTAGGTTTATGGTTGGACTCGATGATCTTAAGGGTCTTTTCCAACCTAAATGACTCTATGATTCTGTGATAAATCATTATTGTATTTCTTTGAGAGCAGCACACATACCATGCACAGCAACAGCAGGATTTGCAATGGACAGGGCTAGGCTCTGTAAACTCCCCTACACTGAGGGTGCTGACTCTTACACTACCCTTCCGATGACACTTCCACTGTGGGAATACTTTATCTTGTTGCTAAAAGGGAATAGCAAAATTTGCAGCCTTCATGCAGCTCTTCCCAGAGCTGTCCTCTGCCTCTCCTCAGTGTTTCACTTCAGGATAATACCCCTTCATTCAAAACGCTTCTCTCAGCAGCTGCCACATGCCCCCTGGGCCAACCACCCAGGAAGGAGTAAGTCTTGGAATAATCAGTCAGGATACAAATGAACATAATTCTGCCTTCTATGAAATAACTGGGAGATACACATCTGTTGTAATGTTCTAAGAGGTACTGGCAACTTAAACAGATTTTTAGAGACACAGGGCTGAAACAGAGCTATAACACTCTTTATGGCTTTCAAAAATTGTAAACAGAATATCTGTTTTTGAAAAAGGGAAGTTATAGGTCAGCTAGTTTAACTTCCATTTCCAGAAAGGTACCGGGACAACTAATCAAGCCAACAAACAAATACTGAAACAAATCAGGGAAAAGAAATAAAAAGCAGCCAGTGCGAATGTGTCAAATCTAATCCTTGTGTGACACTCGTGGATAGGGAAGAAGCAGTATATGTCATCCATCTTCCATTTAACAAGGCTGTTGACACTGTCTGACATGACATTCTCAAAAGCTTATTGGGAAAACATGGTCTGTATGAAACTGCTCAAGGTGGTGCAAAATGCTTAGAAAGGCACACTCAGAAAGAAGCTCTCTGCGGGTCACTAAATGCTACAAAGCCCCCTTGTCTTCTATGTGTCCTTCTACAAAGTGGAGTAGAAAATTATTTTATTTAATAAGAGATGAAGTTGGAAGGGGGCACATGCATGCAGCAGAGCAGGACTACAGCTAGAAATGATTTTTAGATAGAACTGAGGATGTGAGGAGATCTACAGAAACAAATCCAGTAAGAATTAGTCAGGAATGGCCTATTGCACATGCACAATGTACAGAGCAAAATGCTCTGCAGCCATTCTGTGGAAACAGACCAAGACCGTTGGGCTGGTACAGTGCAGACTACAAAACAAATCACTTAAACCTCCTGCTCGGCTCAGCATGGGTGCGCTCTCAGCTTGAGAACCATGTTCTGCTGTGTACCACATTAAGAAAAATGAGAGACGATGGAAGAGAGCCCAAAGGACAGAAAGAAAGACCAGAGCTCTAAGACAATGAGACCTTCAAGGGAAGACCCAAAGACTGAGGGTCAGCCTGGAGAAGACTGTGAGGGAAAGGAAGCCTAGTAAGTTTTTAAATCTAGAGAAGGCTACCATGGAAACAAACATAGTATTTTATTTTCTGTATTCCTATTGGATAGGACTAGAAGTTACGGGCTTGCACTTCAGGAAGGAGCTAGAGTGAAGATGGCTCAGGCAAGAGTTGGAATCTCCATCAAAGATTTTTAAGAACAGGGTGGACAAACTTTCATCAGGAATGACTGAGGGCAAACTGATCTTGGCTTTGGGCAGCAGAGGTTTCCGCAGATGTACCTAGCGTGCCCAGATGGTTGTGTGGGTTTAGAGGGGGTGTGTAATGCTTAGTTCTAGACTCATGACAATACTGTGGTGTTTCATATCATTTACTCCCAGATACACGCTTTCAGCTTTAACAGCTGAACACAGTTTCTTGTCTAAGAGGACCCTTTCCCCTCAGCTCATCTGTGCTCCTGCTGCATAAGCCCCTCACCCTGCAAAGATGCTTACAGGCAAGCAACTGTGAATCCTTGGCAAAGCCAACCAAAAGGCACCTTGGGGGTTCAGGCGTTAAAGAACCCTATCTCTAACCTGAAAGCACAGACCAACATGGGAGCCTTTGTAGCAACAAGAAATGAGAGTTATCTCTGTTTCTCTGGAGAGCACAGCGGCAGCAGTGGTGCGGCAGCCGGGGAAGCAGCCACGGGAGGAATGCTGCCTGTTTCTCTGGTTTGTGCAGCAGAGCTGTGATTTACATCCCTCGGTAGGCTACAGCGGAAGCAGCAAATCACCTCTTTTACACGGGTTCAAAAAGCAATTCGACAAATCAGAGGAAGAAATATCCACTGAGGCCATTAAATCTAAACTGTTTCTCCTGGTTAAGGCACGTCCTGCGTCGCTAATTGCTGGGTGGGAGAATTGCTGCTGTGTGATCGCCCTGTTTTTCCCCATTTCTTTTGGCTACCGGTGCTGTAGGCAGGAGGGTGAGCTGGAGTAACCCCTGCCCTGACCCAGCCAGGCCCATTCCCGTGTTCTGCTGCGTTCTCAGTGAATGTGTAAGGGATGGCCACAGACCCAGGGGTTTATTAATGAACACCTGGAGGCTGGAAACAGGACAGAATCCTGTGTCTCAGAGTCAGGCCACATCCTGGACTTGCTGTTTTCTGGATGCCGTTCAGGAAAAGCCAGGAGCCCTGTCCTGCTCTGACGCTTCCCTAGGTAAGCCTTGGGTTTCTGCTGCGAGGGGTCAGGACAGGATTTGGCTTCAAGCCTTTCTCTGCCAAACAGATTCTCCCCTGCGCTGGACAAACAGCAGTAAAACAAACTAGCCATGCAAATGCCATCCCATGCGTAGAAGCATGCTTTTATTTAACTAGCACTAAAGTTTTCAGATGCAAATAGCTTATTGAGTTGGATAAAAATCATGGCAATAAGTGTTCCTTTTTAACTTCACCCTACAAAAATATCTTTCAATAATAGGATTGCGTTTTTCCAAAAATATTCTTTCTTGATTTACAGCAGTATCACATTAAAGCAAAGCATTCAAGTTCCTTCATTAATGAAATAAGACGCACAAGTCTTATTATATTAGTGATTTTCACAGACTAACTCAGTAAGCTATTTTTAATGTTCTCATGGACACATGCCAGAAGGATAATATTTTTAAGTTCTAGAGCAGAGAAATACACTTTCAGGCGATTTTGCCTGACTTTGAAGTGTGTTTGAATGCCCAGGCATGTTTTCCATCCCTACAAACTGACCAAGGAGAGAGGAGCTTTATCATTAACACAAAGCACAACCTTAACAGAACGAAATCCCTGTTGCCACAGTATTGACAGTGTTTCCTACAGACGGTACCAGGAGAGGTTGGAAATAAAGGACAGACACTCCTCCCTCTTTGAAGGCAGTGGAACAACTCACTGCTGTGGCACATTTATATGAGGAATGCTACGTTTCGCTCAGCTACAGGTAACCAAGGAAAAACCACTGCCCTTTTTCTGCAGCTGCCATAGAGGTGGGAATCCTGTCTCCTTACCCAGTTTCCAGATTGCCCTCACTGCGTGTTTTCACTGAATCACAGAATGGTGGGGGTTGGAAGGGACCTCTGTGGGTCATCTGGTCCAACCCCCCTGCCCAAGCAGGGTCACCCAGAGCAGGCTGCACAGGACCTTGTCCAGGCGGGTCTAAATATCTCCAGAGAACGAGACTCCACAAGCTCTCTGGGAAGCCTGTCCAATGCTCCATCACCCTCAGAGGGAAGAAGTTCTTCCTCATCTTCAGGTGGAACTTCCTCTGCTTCAGTTTGTGCCCGTTGCCCCTTGTTGTGCCCTTGCAACTGAAAAGAGTTTGGCCCATCCTCCTGGCACCCACCCTTAAGATATTCATAAGCATTTACAAGGTTCCCTCTCAGCCTTCTCTTCTTCAGGCTAAACAAGCCCAGCTCCCTCAGCCTTTCCTCGTAGGAGAGATGCTCCAGTTCCCTCATCATCCTCGTAGCCCTCCGCTGGACTCTCTCCAGTAGCTCCTCATCTTTCTTG
>Ga0065711_1044983_pt1 | contig 13759 bp, 5 predicted proteins | sample Hoacrofraction12_FD_59098 | JGI IMG/M metagenome (GOLD analysis project Ga0065711, IMG submission 59098) | Hoatzin crop microbial communities from Cojedes, Venezuela - Epithelial fraction 12 v2 (version 2) | ecosystem: Host-associated > Birds > Digestive system > Esophagus > Crop | place... | reverse complement strand
GCCTGGACAAGGTCCTGTGCAGCCTGCTGTAGGTGACCCTGCTTCGGCGGGGGGTTGGACTAGATGACCCACAGAGGTCCCTTCCAACCCCTACTATTCTGTGATTCTGTGATTCTGCATAGGTCAGCTGAGTGCCATAGGTCCACTTCATGCCAGCTGCTGCTGGGTTTTACAGACCCAGACAGGTGCAGCAACGGAAAGCCAAAGAAATTGCTTCATTAGGGTTGGTAAATCCAGTTGCAATCCGGTAACTGCAGTATGCGAGTTGAAAAGAACTTGTCCGGCTTCCCTGCCGAAACAGCCTCCCGCTGAGTGTTAGAACTGTGCGAAAGCTATAAAGGGAGCAGCTAAGATTTCCCACCTTAGCCAGAAACTGCAGGGCAGCTGGACAGCCTCAAGGACAGTGCTTCCAGGGAGCGTCCCGCATGCAGTTCCTGGCCACGTTCATGGCTGGCTTGTTTGTTCTTCCTGAGCCCTTTCTGTTAAGTGTAGCAACTCATCCTCAGCGTGAACCAGCATAACTCCATCAGAAGCATGTGCAGGTCAGGTCAGACATCAGCGCTGCCTCTTATCTGCTGGCCAGCTTTCCTATCAGCCAAACTAATTTGCTAAGATAATTCTGTTTCCTGCCATCTATTACAATAAATCAACCACTGTAGCTTCATTGAAGTCTCTGGTAACTAATGAGCTGCCCTTGAAATTCTCAAACTTATGTAAGGGGGGGAGGGGGAACCTTACTCTTCTAATGTAAGAAAGTTTTAGATAAACAACGTGCTGTTCTGGGCAATGCTGTATCTCCTCAGCCCCGTGTTAATGGCTCATTCTGGCCAGAGTCAGCTTAGACTGGGGCAAAACCAGTAAATGCATCCATCATTCCTTAAATTTTCTAAAATTTTCTCAATAATGTGATCTCAGATGGTGGAGCGTATGTGTAGATAAACACAAACATGGAAAGGCGAGACACAGAGCAAGAAAGAGAGAGAGCGCACTTGAGGAAAGAGTCGGAGCAAAATGACAAGGGATCCACTGTTGTGGCTACTGAAGAAAGAAATCGGCATGTTCCTATGAAAGGGTAACTTGTTGGTACTTCATTTTGAATGGGAAAAAAATATTGAAGATAGACAAGAACTGAAGAAATGTGAAGCATCCTGGAGCACGTCTACTACAGCAGGAAGAACTCTGGGGCAAAAAGGTATTAAAACCATTCTGCTTTTTCCTTACGGCCATATCAAACTATTGAAAGCAGTAGCGATATTATAATTTATAGCCGTATTTAAAATCAGAAGATACACTACTTTATAATCTGCTTGTGCTGTTTTGTTCAGATTTTATATTTAATAATGCAAAGTTATTTATTTTTTAAAAAGGGACTGCCATTCCTTGTGGAATTGCAGCATTTTCTTTCAGCTTTTCCTGCAGATCAACACTGGTTTTGTAATAGCTCTGCTGGGATAAAACTCAGTTGTGCTGCACCAGTTAAGGCGCTGAAGGGAGCCCACAGCTCAGCAACATGGTTGGCTTCATTCATACAGTCATTTGGCAGAAGGATGTTTAAAAATAATTGCATATCCCCTCCCTGTCTTTAAATATTCAGAGGAAAAGTCACAGAAGAAACGATAATGTGACAATAATAATGAGGCTGAAGAACAGCATTATAGCGTGAAGTCATATATCCCTTGGTTTCATTTACATGTTTAGCAGCTGCTTATTTCTCGATCATAGAAAGATCATTACCTGACTTGTAAGAGGAGAGGGGAAGTCTGTTCACCTTTGGGCAACTAGCTCTGCATTTATTAATAGCTGTTGCCCATCTCATTATACATTTAATTGCTGCATTATAATTTATTTATTCATTGATTTATTGTAATAGATGAGTAGAAACAAGATTACCTTTGCAAATTGCTTTAGGTGGGAAATTTGCATGGTTGAAAAAACATGCAGTGTGGCATGTGAGATGCTAGCTAATGAACAGCATCTTCATGTGTGAGCGCTAGCGTATACAAACTGGTCTTGTTAGAAAGTGAAGGTGAATCCAGCTGATTTATAGACTGTATAAAAAGAAATTACTGTGTAACTTACGTGCAATTATCCTTACAATCCCAGATGTCTCTTTTCTTCATGGAACAAGGGATCAGCTGAAGGACCAATAGGATGGGAAGAGAGGACTCCTCAAAAATTAGAACCCTAAAGGTGGGAAGTTTGCAACACATTTGGCTAAGGTGGGGCTGCCTTTCTGTTGGTGTGGGTGTCACGCTCACAAAAGCTGTTTACGTAGCTCCTGCCTTGAGGAGGTGCTGGCTGTCCCTGCCTGGCAATAGACCCAGGCCAGGGCTGCTGCCTGCTGCTCGCTGCGCTGCGGTGGGCGCAGAGCTGGGCTGCACACGGAGCGGGCATGCTGCGAGGTGGCCTCAAGAGCCAGCTGGTGCCAGGGACCGTGAGGTGCTCCCTAACCCAAGCGTCAGTGATGCTGCAGCTGAAACCACATACCTTGGCCTCCTTCGGTCCCCAGACCCACCGAGCTCCCGCAGCAGCTCGCAGGGGAGGCCAGAGCCCATTTCCTGAACTGCCGGGAGCAGAACTGTGAGGAAGAGCTGAAGAAAAAAGGTAGGACTAACGGGGGCTGCGGCCACGGCTGGACCTGCTCCTCGTGAAGGGCCTCAAGATTGTGACTCACGCTGGTGCTTTTTCCTGTCACACTTTGTTTTGCATAAAAGTTTTTGGTTTGAAAAATTACTACTGCATTCACGTTGTTTACAGTTCTCATCAGCTTCCACTAAGCTCTAGAAATGCCCCAAGATCTCCCAGGTAGTATCTGCCTCAGTCGCTCAAAGAGCGGCTTCCTTTGGATCCAGGTTTCCGTTAGCAGAGCGTCGCACGGCGCGGCTGGGCCTGCCCCGAGGCCGGGACGCCACCTCGCCCAGCCCCGGCTGGGTGCCGTGCCAAGGGGACACCGCGCCGCCTGCCGCGCTTCGGCCCTTGGGGACGGCGCAGGGGGCCGAGGGCGAGGCCTCCGCACGCCGCCAGCCTGCCTGCGAGGGGGTTGTGTGCCCCCCGTTACCTCAGCTCAAGGTAGTTTTAACAGCAGCGCTATAAAAACGGGCTGACCACACATGGACACAAACCCTCATTTCCAAAGGCGAGCCGTTTCCAGCCGGTACAGGCACTGCCCTCGTCTGACGGAACACGCCAAATACAGCCAAGCGCAGCGCTGCGGGAACGTGGATGGGTACCGCGGGGAAAACGGTGAGGGGCATGTTCTGAGCAGCTGTCCCACGGCGACTCACAGGAGGGCTCAGCCTTAGCTTTAAAAAAGTCAAATAATAATCCTATTGCAAATGAAAAAACTCAGTTTAAAAAGCAAACAAGAAACCCCGTTAAACTGCAGAAGTAGATAACAATTTTCCTGAAAATATATTTTGAAAGTATTTTTACAAGTGTTTAAGTATTTGCAATAAGACAAAGACTTTAAAAATACTTAAATTGACAGCATTCCTTTTACAGGCAGGAAATCCCAGGTAGGACTTTTTCATCATCATTATTATTATTACAATACTCAGGAAATTAAAGAAATTAAACCTAGAAATACTGGCTGGCAGTTTTTTCCTAGACAGAGAAGTGTGCAAACTTGATGTGCAGGTCTTATAAATGGTAGCTATGGAAGCAGCACTGAAGCCGCAGCATGATCCCAGGAGGAGCTGATCGTCTAGGGTCGGTAAGGCAGTGTACTAAGCATTTAAAAATAAATTCATTTTTGCCAACAGGCAATCCACAGTTACCTTTAGCATCTTTTTGTTGGTTTTCTGTTAACAGTACCAGGTACTAATTGGTAAGACACAAGTAGTATACTTAGACTTGATTTGATACAGCAATCCCTAAGTTTTCTATAAATTAAGAAAGGCTATGAAAAATACCTATATTAAGAAATCCTTCTATAAATACACAAAACAAGCTAATTGAACACTCTGTTCATTATTGTTTGTGACACTCCCAAAACGCCAGACCCGCAAAGAAATGAATCAAGCCATACGAATAATATTTTTAATTAATATTAATATAGAAAGAGCACATGGTACATTCCAGCAGCAGCTAATTCCGCTCTAACATGGGGCGGGGAGGAGTTAAGGCTCGTTGAGGGCAACCTGATACAATGGTTTGCTTCCCTAACTCGGTCTTGGAGACAGCCTTTGTAAGTTTAAGAGACTATTCGTACACAAAACATGGGATGTTTATTTAGCAAAACATCAATAACAGATAAAAACATGCTTTGTTACAGTGGTAAAAATACACAAAGCTTTCAGGCTGTTTTTACACCAACTCCGTTCTGAAACCATAAAATGCCGGTTTGCAGCATGTTGTGCCTCGGTGTTGTATTAAACAGGCTATCGTTAGGGATCATGGTGACCAAGCTCATCCATTCAGTGGAATATAAAGTGCACAAGAAAAATAAGTGCATTGAAATGAACCATTTACGATCATGAGTAATTCCTGTAACACACAGGACTTGCTTAAAAGAGAAATCTCACAGGCTGTTTAGGAAAACGTAGTACTACATTTTTGAGGAGCACAGAACCAGTATCACAGCTATTAGAACTGAACAGACATATTGTTACTTTTTTCCTCCAATTATCTCCCACACGAAAGACAAGCATTCTGCTGCAGCTTCCTGCAGGTCTGGGGTTTCTCTGGGTTTGGTTTGATTTTAGCGATGCGTAAGGCATCACCTTTAACCGACACCTTTTCACTTTACCCTCTATGTTCAGAATCAACAAGCCTTTAGCAGCACAGTGATTTGTACAATTGGCTACTGATTTGAGCCCTCTAAAAATGCTTAGCAGAGTAGGGACTGAGGGCTGTATAGGGGTGCAGCTTTTCTCCCCAACTATGGAAGTTTACGTATTATGAAACTACATTTTTACAGGCTGTCAGGAACCCTATTTTCTATGTGTTTTCCCACTCACAGGTTTAAGCCATTGTTAGCAACATTTAAGAGCCAAACCATGAAGCAGTCATCTCAGTGCTATTAATATATGGGCACATTCACCATATAAAGAGAGAACTTACTGGGAGGTTCCCAAATGCATGAAACACCTAAGAGTTGGGTGCTTAGTCACCGGACTCTTTGGGCATTACATTTCACAGCAGCAGACGCTTTAAAATGCATGCTGTTTGTACTAAACAGCTTACTCAATTCCCCTACAATATATGCTGAAGGCTAAAAACAGTTTCTTACCCTTGTATACAAGTTATTTTACACCTCCTTTCACAGTGAAACCACTTTTCTGTCTGTCTGCTCCTTTCTGAGAAAGGAAATAAAAGTTAGGGTTAGTTTCCGTAACACTTCATTTACATGGCCAGATTATCTCCAATCCAGTGCAGTACACCATAAAGCAGTATTTTCTGGATAAAAAAAGACAACTGATTTGTCAAAACCAACACTTTTTTTTATGCTGTAGAGGACATCTCTGTCCTCTTAACTGATAAGCAACAGAGTAACCATGTAATCTTATGCTGTTTGCAAAACTTTTTACTGTTTTGCAGTAGTACAAAACGCAGGCTGTAAAGCACTGCCTGCATTTCGAAACAGTATTTGTCATCAAGAAGCGTGCACAGCAATGCATTTAAACTCCCTCAGCTTTTTCTGTACGTTTTCTACGTGTACCACTGTAAGAGCTCACACCACTTCTTTTCCATTTCCAAAGGCCACAAGATTGGAGGCAAGTGGCCAAGCAGTGCATTTACACCCAGCTATTTTTACTCACTTCTGCTAATAGAATGTGCATCTTGAAAATATGGGATTCCTGGATATTTGCACTTGTGAAGAAAAGTGGATATTTTGCTGCAAGATTATTTATCTAGAAAAGTTTAATATGGTTGCCAAGTCTCCCCTCTGGCGGTACAATTCCACAGCTGTTGGCTGAGTTCAGGCAGGAACAGGTACGGTAACTCTAACTTTAGGTAGCATGTAATGTATGTGAATGGCAGAGTGGGGAGGGGAGAAAGACACAAGTAGAAGACATATGAACATTACTGCATTGGGAAAACTAGAAAGTAATCTAGGGATAGGGAAGAGAAAGACCCCAGACATTCAAATTGGTCTCATTGGTACGTAGGTTTGTGCTTGTTCGTTCTGTAAAGCCTCTGTTTGCTCCTCGTTCAGAAGGGGCACCGCTTGCAACCACTTCCAGGCTGAGCGTCATGATGGGGCTAGGGTAATGAAGGTATCCAACAAGGTACTAAACTTTGTAAAGAGCAAGTTGAGACTCTGGTGTACTGTTATTGCCCTTTTTTTTTTGGGGGAAGCTCCCTCCTGCCTTTGCTTTGCGAACAGCTCGCTCCAAAGGCATCACCTGAGGTACCTGGAGGCTGTAGCTGTGCAGCCAAGGGCTGGCTACCCTACCTTCTGTTCAGATTATGGAAGTGCTCTCAAGCCCCCATTTTAAGAAATACAAGCTGCCTAGCTGAGACCATCAGCCAGTCCCTTTACCTTACACTGCCAATGAGATGCTCCTATGGCATCTTTATCAACACATCTGAGCAGCTGCAGCTGCTGTCCCAGAGCAGGACGGTAGGTAGCCAAGGAAAAGCCAACGGACAATAACCCATCCACTGACAGACTGCTACAGAATCCGTCACCTAGAGCCTCACTGAAATGTTTCAGGAGAGAGAGTTCAAGTAGTACTGAAACTGAAGAAATAAGAGTTTTGCCAAGGAGCACAGACTAGATAAATAAGGCAAGGGAGCATGGAAGCTACAAGACCATTAGAGGCAAAAGCAACAGTGACACTTTTAACAACTTCCTTGCTCTTGAGAGTGAAAAATTAGAGCACACTTCATGCAGCGGCTAATGGAACAGATCAACTCTCTCGGCACCTCTTGCTTTAGACAGATTAGTCCTTCCAGCATAATTTTCAAATCTCTCTCTAGTACAGTTCAGTAGTAAAGTGTGTCCTAAAGAAACATTTTCATTTTTCCGTGAAGAACAAAGTAACCACATTGTCTACAATATGGGATCAGTCTCCACTGTCTTTAAAACAGCACCTTTTTCAAAGTGGCTTTTCCTCTGTTTTATTTTGTGATCTTCTATAGACTTGATCCCAAGAAGGAAGTTTTCCATATAAAACATCTTAAGAGTTGAAAATGTTCAGCTCATCTTTATGCAATTTGTACAACCAGATTTTACTGCATATATATAGTTGCATGTTTGCTAGTTAGTGTAGACAGAAGTAGCTAAAAAGCAACTAACCCAGCAGTATTTCATTGCAAACAGGAGCCAACAGACTTCAAAGTATAATATTTTACATCAGCACAGGCTTTGCAGCTTTTCCAGTTAGTTTTCATTAGGTATACAGTAAAACTCTGATCTACTTTTATTTATAGTTTCATCTTTCCAGGCAGAGATTTTTAACATTCTGAAATGAAGAGTCGGATGTATAACATATTCGCAGGTAGTAGCTTAATGTACTGTAGAAAAGTGGTTTTTTTTTTACCAAGGTCTAGAATCCACTTCAGTAACATTCCCTGAGGCAATCCACTATTCTATTGTTTTGTCCTCGAATCATTTGTATATGGTTGGTGTTCTGTTCCAGACTGCTTTGCTTCTTTAAAAACAGACACTTAGAAAAAGACATCTGTTAACTTTCATTGCTAATGTTATATTTCAGCAATTACGCTTCCCCTTAATACCCTCTTCTCCTCCTCTTTTTCCCCCTCCAAAAATCGCAAGTTAACAGATATCAAATCTGTGTGCTTCATTTTCACAAGATAGGAATTCAGATCTTTAGATGAATGTTAATTTTAAAAGATGCAAATGTGTGAAAGTAGACAGACAACAGAATTAATATGCAATGAACATTCTAAAATTTGTCTTACTGAAACTGAAGTTGCTCTCTCTTCAAGAGAGAGAATCTACGGTGCTAGAAAGACCAACAGTGGGGAGAAGTAGTGGGCATGGAGGGTAGAGAAACACAAGAGAATCATCACCCTTGGTCCACAGAACTGCACTGAGCAAGAACACTGTGTATCTTTACATTCTCAATGGACTAAGGAGGTTTCTCCTGATATAATCCCACCTTTAACATTGCAGAAGAGCCTGTGTATAATCAATGCACTTAAAGCTTTAAGTTTTAGTAACGTCACTTAAACTTTGTTTATAAAACAAACACACACAAGCACACTTCCCAGAGTGCAAAATGCTTAAATACTTCAATTACAGAACTCCACGTGGTTTTTGGAACAGTGATCCTTTTGTTCTGAGCGTCAGCTTCATCCTTGTCATCGCATCCATTGCCAGCAACGGTTGCATTAAAACTAACCAAAAAATGCAGCAAATGCAACAGTAGATAACTCTGTACTGTTTCTTCAGTTTCCCACGGGACATTGTTCATTTGTATAAACTCATCGTGGGACTTTGATACATGCACATGTAGGCATCACAAAGCAGTCTTCGTGCACAACCTTGAATTTTTCTGGAATCCAGTGAGTGTAATTCTTCTAGAGACATCTTCAGGTATTCACCAACTTCTGGACACGGGGTAACTTGTGGAATATTAAAGCCATTCTGACCTCCTTATAACCGTAAGGAAAGAAAAAGAAACAGATTAGGATAGTGTCTACATGTATGTATGCTTTCTAATGTACTTTAATTACAACAGCATCACCAGTTCTTGAAAATGCCTTCTGAAAAAAAAACCTAAACATGCTATTCTGGACTACTGCAGGGTAAACTTACGTGTAAAGTGTATCATTCAATAAAAATCACAACTGGTGTCAAAGTATCTTGTAGCATTACTAACAAACACCCACACAACACCCCCCACCAGAAGGAGATCTTTGTGGTTTTGTTAACACTAAAGATTCTGTACGACTTTAGGGGAGTGACGTGAATACTTACTCCACCTCAAATGCTACCGCATTTGTTAGTAACATGACAACTGGTAATGGCTTATGAATTTCTAAACCATGAGTATCTGTACCTGACTTGCAAGACTAAGGCAGAGATTGTTCCTGGCCATTTCCCATGTAAAAATGAGCAAATTCAAACAACACGAGTACAGCCATCCATGACACTGCTCCCCAGCGGACATTTTTGGCTTATAGCACCAGCTGAAGAAAAATATTTGTGATGCAAAACCCCCTAAGATCAGCAGGATCATCCAGCGAGTATCTCATGTAATCTACATTCCTGAAATAAAGTGGTTCTTCACAGACTTCAGTCATACACATTTCAAGCACTTTGAAACAAAGCTTGACTGCCTTCTGGTTGTTACAAGAAAGATACTTTAATCCTGCAGCAATTTCATTTTCAACAGGAGGAAAGATTCTTCTCCCCCACCCCTAAATCACACTGTAACACAGGGGTTCAAGAATTCTTTGTGCAAAGAACTGTTGCGATGACTCTGATACTTGTGTCTATTACTGTTTTTCTCAGACATAAAACTGAACAGTCCTCTTTTAAACCCTATTTAATGGAGCAGTATTTAAGAGAGCACCTGTTCTACTGACATTTGTATTATTACAGAGCAACGTTTTGTCACTGATAACTCTAAAGAGATTCAATGGAACTGTATAGATGTTGTAACGCGTGACTATTTGATTCTAAAGACACCTGCACTAAGTCATTTAAGGAAAAGCAATAAAAATATTTGCATACTACCTGATAATTGTGCACATCCATTTAAATATAGTCTGCAAGCACACATGCCTGCAGTTGATTATTTAAAATGAATTTGCTCTGCTAAACTTGCAAAGTATAGAAAAATGTCTAAGGAGTCCGGCTAGAAAACTTCTGTAGTTACTTCTGTACCATCTACTTACTAAGGCAGCCAGTCTAGTTGAAATTCAGATTACGCAATTCTATGAAATCAATGCACTCAGGGTAAGGCTGGGTCAAGATTAGTGTTCCAGCATCAAGTACTTCAAGTTAAATGATATCAATATCCCCAAAATATTAAGAAATAGGCACTGAAATTTAAAATAGTAATACATGTAAAAAAATTAAGAGAAAATTAGTAAGAATAAATAAAAGATCTACCGTCCCGATCTGCCATGCTGTCAAAGAAAAGCCAGGCAGAGTCATCCCTCCCGTATTTAACAAAAGCTACATAGTGGCTTGTTTCTATGCAGAGAACAGCAAACAACTCCATCTTCTGGTACGGGATGCAGCCATGTCGCCAGTCCCAGTCTGGCAGATCTTTAGGTAGTGACAATGGATTGAATTTATGACTCTGTCTCTTGGGATGAAGATGAACCTACAATTGAAGTGATATTTCAGAAGACAAAAAACACCCCATAAGATTATTTGTTCCAGTGGCAGACAAAGCTAAAAGAACACTACTGCTGAACTGAAGATTAATGGCACTAGAGAAGGAACTGCAATAACAGTAGCTGACTAAACGTTTCTTCTATTTTTCCCCACCAGTGTAGCTCAATATTGCCCAGAAAGTTCAAATCTAAGGTTAGAAGGGAAAACAGATTTAATGCAACAATTTTATACTACGCTCAGACTCGAAAACAAGCCGTGCCTATGACAGCGTCACACAAGTTACCAAACAGCTCTCAAAATTAAATGTTGCTATGTCACGAATTTATCAATTCAAACAAGGTATCATGTATGTAAAATCAGGATTTTTAAGCAGGTGGCAGGAAACAGATTCAAAGCTGCCCACGATTACTACTTCTCCACCATATTCAGTCCTGGATTTGGCAGCTGCTGTGTTTTCAGTAAGAAACTGTTGAAGAGTACATTGCAGAGTCAAGCAAGCGGAGCTCCCGATTTGTCACCGCAGGCTACACTTACCTCGGTGGGCGCAGCTACACTAGTGCTGGTGAGAAAGTCTCACTACACTCTAAACTTTTCTGTCGATTATTACAGCATGTACCATAGGGGTTAAACCCATGGAGAATAACATTAACAACTTACTTGTGTATTGCAGGTTTTGCAGAACTGTTTGATTTTCCCAGCAGAAATGTCAGTATCTTCGTAACACTCTCTACACTCGTACATAGCAAGCCCTCCGCATATACGGCACTGCCTGGGAGCTGCATTTTTAAAGAAGGTATTAGTCTCCAATTCTGGAAGGCTTTTTTTGGTGTTTTTTTGTTGTTGTTGTTTTTGGTTTTGGTTTTTTTTAGATGGGGGTATGGAAAGGAGGGAGGATTACTACTTTAAATGGAGAAAAGCACCACATTAAAAAAGCTAAAACCAGATTGCCAATCAAAGCAGAAATGTACCACTGTATTTAACTTCCTCCTTTGGCATAATGTGGAACAAGAGAAAAAGGTTCAGAGTGGTAAGCTACAAAACAGAAGATAATAAAAATAAGTTTTAACTGCATGAACAAGTAAAAAAAGACTTTTACATCAAGTTAGTTCTCTCTATTGTATTGGTACAGCTAGCTTAGCCCCATGTCTGTCAACACCAGGAAAAAAAAAGCAATGGCCATGACAGTGAAAGAAAAGGCCATGATGGTTTCAGAGCTTATTATTCTAACAAATTTTAGCAGTTTTATTAATTCTTATCTCAAATTTAAAACTAGATGTCTTTTCTCAGGTAATGCAATGAAAAATTCTGGGGGATGACAAATGTCAGAAATTTAGGTCACAAAAAAGCGATAGATTTAAAGTTGAAAAATGCACCATCACTACATGCTGCAGTCTTACATACCGATCTCGGGTTCTCTCCTAGTTTGATAAACTAATGACAAAAAGCTTAAAAGCAAGCAGCAGCACAAACTAATGAAGACTAATGAAACGTAGTCAACACTGTAAATACCTGTTAACCTATCTTGGTGCTACACTTACCTTTTAAGATTTTCTACCTGCCACATTAATGAATTGTTTTGCTGCCAGTAACTCAATTTTAACAACACTGTCTTGAAATAATAAGTTTAGTTGTACAGATACCCAAGAATTAAATAAACATAATCAAGTTATATTCTATACATTCTTCTGAATTATAGCTTTTGACATGAGACAAAAAAGCATTCTAGCCAGTAAACTTTCCTTTCTCCTCAGCCTGAGCATCTCACACTACTTTGTTAAATATTTAATAAAAACAAAAAACAGAACTACCAGGAGTACTTAATCTCACTGTTAGTCACTCTCAACAACTCTCTTATTACACAACACAATGTTGTATACTTACTATCTTCAAGTAAGTCTGTTATATTTAATTCCAAGGATGGAAAAATTTTGTTGAACATTTTGAAGTCTTTTCCAAACCGAGGCATCTGGATGATCAGGCAAGAGGGTGCCTAGGTAAAATGCCAAAATGTAATGTAATGAGCTTAAAATAGGTTATTATCTAGGTTTAGAGACATATTTCTAATGCTGTGAACATATTCGTATTATTTAAACTTGCAGCCCATTAACTTCAGAATTAACAAGACAGTAAACAATCCAAAATTAAGCCTTTGAGAGAAACAACAGCTAAAAAAAAAAAACCAGGAAAGTGGCATCTAAATCAAATGTCAAATGTCGTAAGTCTCAGTCATGCTCAGGTATGATATTAAATATACTGGACTACACTCCCCCATCCAGGGAAGGGAATGCGGAATCTTCCCTTTGTAAAGCTTTTCACAAACAGAGGTATCTCGAAATACTGGTCGTCAAGACAACTTACTGGCACTAACCAAGACGTTTTCTTTCAGTAATTCTTTGCCTAATTTACTTTCGTCTGTCCAGCCAAAGGATACATGTCATTAAGTCAGCTTTACATACTTCTGTAATGTAGGCAACCTGTACCACTGCACTAGTACTCCCACTTCCAGCATGTCCACATTTTGGTTCTGCACCAAATCCTACAGTTGTCCCATTGCAGAACGGGCGAGTATCTAGGTATCGTTGCTTCTAACAAAGCAGCAGCAGCACCAACCTCTGCAAACTTCAAGTTGCTGTTGATGAACGACCACTCTAGTAACTGCTGAATTGTTGGGACGCCAACTTTCTCATTTTTGTCCATAAAAATTTGATAGAAGTAACAGTCTTGTACTTTCTGACCTGCTGATCTAAAAACAGATTTAAAAAACAGACTCTGAAGCTTTATGTAATGATGACTGCATTTTACTAGGAAAATAACATCTACCACAAAATAGTCTATACAACATTCTCTCTGCATTGAAATATATTGTGCCTTTTTTTTTTTTAGGGAAAAAAAACCAAACGCCCACCAACAAAATGCCTTAGATCACAGGCAAGCAACTGTGGACTGCTTTTAGAAAAACTTAATTAAGAAACAAAAGCAGTATAAGTTTCAGGTATGATTTAAAAACATATCGCTATGCATGAATGAACTACCAGCTGAGAAATACTTCCTAACCATACGCATCAAAAACTCCAACACACCATAGCAGCTTTCATTGGAAAGACAAGTGAGAGTTTCAGTAATAAAACGTCAAAAGGAACAACAATAATTCTCTTCGGTATGATATTCCCAATCAGGAGTTAAAAAAGCAAAAAAAGACTGGGTTTAATGAAACATTTCCTTCTAATCAGGGAGGTATTTACACTGCTTCCTACAGCAGAAGTCTCACACAGATGGCTAGTGCTGCTAGACTTGCAGTTTAGTTAAAAGGAACTCTCCATAAGGATAATCCCTATTTAAGGGCGCTCCAGCTCTAACTGTTAAGTAGCCTTCCACATGTAGGCAAACATTAAGGCGGCAGGCTATCAGCTGTCAATGCTAGTCATAGTAAGGGGTCTGGATAAACGTCTTCATCCTCTCAAAAAAAAAAAAAAAAAAAAAAAAAAAAAGGAAAAAAAA
>Ga0065711_1044982_pt1 | contig 13759 bp, 9 predicted proteins | sample Hoacrofraction12_FD_59098 | JGI IMG/M metagenome (GOLD analysis project Ga0065711, IMG submission 59098) | Hoatzin crop microbial communities from Cojedes, Venezuela - Epithelial fraction 12 v2 (version 2) | ecosystem: Host-associated > Birds > Digestive system > Esophagus > Crop | place... | reverse complement strand
AGGTTGTGGAGTCTCCTTCTCTGGAGATATTCAAGACCCACCTGGACGCGGTCCTGTGCAGCCTGCTCTGGGTGACCCTGCTTCGGCAGGGGATTGGGCTGGGTGACCCACAGAGGGCCCTGCCAACCCCTGCCATCCTGTGGTTCTGTGAAAACAAAAGCCACATAGGAGGCTGTCCGACAACTCCGGCAGTGGGTAAAAGCCAAGATTCCTGGAGTCAGCAGCAGGTCACCTGTGACAGGTCACCTCAGCTCTGTGTTGGCTAAACGCTCCTGTACACCGTTTTCGTTATCTCTTTGGGACTCTTGAATTGCACGGCCTATAGAATGGTCACATCCTAATACAATATGGAAAAAATTCCACCGCAGCTTTAGCTAACCTGAAGCTTACGAGGTCACTTCAGCCGAGACCACCGCCCTTCCTCGTCCTTCATGAGCTGAAGCTGGGGACCGGAGAAGGAGGGCAGAGAAGGGAACTGAAAATTGCTTCTCCTCTTCCATACAGCCACACGGTAGAGGGAAGGTTTCAGAGAGCAGGAGCTACACCTGCACAGCTACTTCCACAGCAGCCTGAGCATCCGACTCCACTCGCTGCGGCAATAGGAAGGACCAAAGACCCTGCAGAGTACAGGCCCTGCGAGAAGTTGCTGGTCTGTGCTCCACGCCAAGCTCTTGCTTCCTACGTCGGCAGTGTTTGGCCATGTTGCAGAAGCCCCCGTACTGCCAGCATCAACTTGACCGAACATTTCTAAAGGCCCAAATTCTGTTTTATGTGCCTTGACCAGGAGAATGGCAGCTATATCTCAGCTTGAGGATCAATAAATTTCCTAATGACCAGAAAACCCGCAGCGTTCCAAGTGAATCTTACTTCCCAACGAACTAAAGAATGGAAATCAAACACATTGTTTAACCAAAGGGTCTTCTTTTACCAGTCTGTGGTGAAAGCGAAGAATATCTATAAAAATTTCCATTTCTAAGCTTTCAAGCTGCTAAATATTAACTTGGCACAACTAGCTTTGCTCCTGAGATGCAAACGAGAATTCAGATTGCTGTGTCACAAACCACCAGAAAACGTGGCTGCATTAATCCTTGGGGAGCACACAAGGCATCACTTGATTTTTAAAATGTTCTATCTGTAATGGCTTTAATCTCTCCCACAATTGCATCAGTTACCAGTATCACTGATGCCTGCTCATCTTCCAGTCGGGGACCCAAGACGTACAGTGACTACGAAGGGTTGAGGGAGTACCTCCACACATGCATATATGTATATATATACACACAGCGCAGCGCGAGCAGTCGCTTAGGCGAAGGCAACCCTCCTCCAGCACGCCGCACACCCTGAATTTAACCCCGCAGCAAGGTTAGACGCAGAGACATCCTGTCAGGGAGGGAAAGGGAGAGCAGGGGGAGGAGGAGAAGGAGCTAACAAAGAGCTTAATGAGCAAGGAACGTAGCAGGCATATCCGTGCGAGACACAAACCCTGCCAACTCCACTCAGTGCACCGCCTAATACAGTCGCTGACGAGCAGCTCCTCCACCCTCCTCTCGAAGCGCTGTTCTTGCAGAGGGTGACTGGTTAAGAAGTAGTCAAATAATGAGGCAGGAAAGAAAACAATGTTTTCTTGTAAGAAGCTAGGTAACAGGTTAATTAATTAAGATAAGGAATAGCAAAGATAAGCGCAAAGATTCAAATTCCTACCTTGAAAAGGGAAATCCTCAAGTAGTTACTCTCTCAAAAGGAGTCTGACAGTCAGCGACCCAAAACAAGACACAGAGCCACGGGGAGAGCAAGCAAGGCTGAGCGCTGCTCTTAACAAAAATCAGAAATAAAGTGAGCTGGCCTTTTGGGCTGCACGGTCGGTAGATGGCCGAACCATTCTTAGTAGCAGCAGCTGCCTTCCCGTCACTTAGCGTTGCCAGAATCTCTCAGATCATTTTATGAACTGAAGGATGCTGGAATTCAAAGTGCAGACAAATGGAAATATGTAAATAACTCCGTGCTAAAAAACAGCACATCACTGCTAATTACCATTAACCACTAGCTGCTATATTGTACTGCAGCCACAGGTGGGTGGTGGGCAAAGCACAGTCCCACACAGACAGTCCAAAAGCACAGCCCTCTTCTCCCGAGAAACTATCTTGCCTTGCAGCTCCTCTCTGAAAAGCTTCCGTTTCACTCCCCGAAATGCCAGGAACGACGAGAGGAAAGCGAGGAAGACGGTGTGCCGAGGAAGGCAGAGAAGCGCAGTCCGGCACTCGGATCATCGTGGCACACGGCAGATCCGGGGTGCTCCTTCAGGGTGGGGATACAGCTCCGCTCCGTCGTCCTCTTCCCCGCGGCGCATCTGATCATGGCAGGGCGTGGAACTCCACCGGCGAAGCGGACAATGGGATCTGGCGGCGGTTCCCAGCATCTCTGGCGAAGCGACTGAGCGAGCTCGCCGCCGGCACAGGCAGCTGGGGGGGGATGCAGAGCACCCCGCTTCCCTCCCTGTCGCTCCCCAAGCTGCGGGGCCAGTTCTCCTTTTGTTGCAGCAGTGAGACAATCACGGAGGAAACCAAAAAGGTGCCGCCGTGGGGAACAGCGGCACCAGAACCCCCATCAGTAAGGCAGAGGGAGGCGGGAGCGGGGAGGAAGAGGAGGGAGCGACGGAGGCAGGCGGGCAGAGGGGAAGCAGGCAACGCGCAGACGGCAGTGCCTGCCACCCTAACAGCTTGCTGCCAGAGCTCGTCTTCTGAAGCTGCCACAGGTTTATGGCTGCCTCCAGACCGACAAGCTGACAAGATGAGGGAAACTACGCTCAGTGAATGTATTCAGCAGTAATAAATTGCTTCTCTGGCCCTAACGTGGCTGGCGGTGAACTGACCTCGTCACTGGGGGTGGGGGGAGCCCACCAACCTGGCAGCACACCAGCTAGCTACACTCCGACACCGCTACTGCAATCCGGAGACTGGAATAGCTCTGCAGAGGGACGCAGAAAAATCACCATCTTGCGCACCACAAATAAAAAATTAACATGTTAAGAGAAGAAACCCATAAATCTGAGATTACGTTCTGTCCCTGTCTAAGCGTGTTTGGTCGCAGCGGTGGTGGGGGAGCGAAGCTCTCTTTATACCCCTACAAGACTGGCACAAGAGGGGTTCTCTACTTTAAAACCTAACACTCTGTACTTTAAAACGTGATGTCGTAGGGGAGCGGAGAGGAAGGCAGGACAGGAGGCACTCTGAGCACAGCAGCACACTCCGCTCTTCGAAGACGCAGAGCCCTAGGTGTGCTCGAAGCTGTACGCTTTTTTCCCAGCCCGGGTTCGGGAGAGGAGGGCTTTCAGACCGGGTGACACACTAGCACACATCTCTAGGGGAGCGACTTTAACAGGAGCCGACAGCGCGCAGAAGCAGCTTCTGTAATAAGACAGTGAAAACTTCACACGGTGGGACGCGACAGGGTGTTAGCGAGCGCTCCGCGAGAGGCCTGGATCTCAGCGATTCCGCTGCTATCTCTGCTACCAAGCGAACAAAGCACCTCCTCGAAATTTTACCCCCACAAACAAGCTAAAAAGAAAAATCAGAAACAAGGGTCAATTCTCAGGCTCTTGGCATTCCCTGCCATGGCTTCAGCCTGCTTTTGCAGACTGCCTAGCTTCTCACAGCCTAACTGACCGGGCAGCTGCAGCAAGGTCTGTCTCAAAGATGTTTTCAACTGTTTCATTGCTCCGACAGGACAGGAACAAGCCCCAGAAGCTAGAAAAGCCCTAGAAACATTGTCAATTATTAGGAGTAGATGATTTTCCTTTTGAATTAACAATATAACTAATTCAGAATGGGCGTGCTGTTATGGATTCTTTCTGTCCTGTAACAGGATAATGATTTGCTCAGTGTTGCTTCATCCTAGAAGATGCATTACAAAACCACAGTAAGTTTTTATTCATTTGTTTAATAGGAAAACTGAAAAAAGCACTGAAGTCGGTGCTTTCTTCAGAAAGAAAAGTACACAGCCACGAAGATATTTATTGCCAAGCGATGAATAAAAGACAAGGTGCTGAGGGATAATGATTACACACACGAAACTAGGGCTGTCCTAATCCATCAACAAAAGTTAAAAGGATGCTGAGTACCTCTGAAAAATGCAGTTTCCACATCTAACAGAGGAGACAACCCTCTATTCTGCCTCTTGCTGCAAAAAATAAAAATCTCCTGACAGACATGTCGTGCTACAGAGCAGCACTGCAAGCTCGCGGGCCTCTCTGTGAACCGTAGATGGATGACGCTGACAAAAATTATCATTTATACATAATCTAAAACCATTAAGATTTTTAGCTTCCAGCCCCCATCCATTCCTGCCAACAAACCCCTTCCATTCAAGCTGCAGGATGCAAAAAGCAGATGCTGGAGATCTCTCGCTACTCCGCTAATTGCAAAGGCGACAGAAAAGCCTGACGCCACACAACGGAGGACTGATTTTCAGAATAACCCAGATTTTCACGACGAGTTTTCACCATACACTTCATACATTTTTCTCCAGTCTCCGGTGTTTCATAGAGTCAGGTTTATTGGACACTTGCTGGTAGTCCTTTCAAACTTCTTCACTTGGAAAATGTTAGAGGGAAGAATTACTGCTGCTCTACAAAGACAATTAACTTGTGCTCACTGCCTGAAGGCAAAACTTCAGTATCTCTCCCAAAGGCCAGATTCCCTCTCCTCCACCTCCCTACCCAAACCTCCCACTCCCCCCCAACACCCAGAACTGTTCCACACTGTCCCCCAGATCAACGGCAAGCAGAGAAAAATGTAGCTCACTTGCTGCCAAGCATCCCTCAGAGGCAAGTGCATTGACTACGTCCCCACGCCAGCAGGCAGTTGTAGTGAGATTTCAGAGATGTTTCCCTAAGCAGCCAGTCCCAACGACCTCAGCGTGACGCGAGCTGCAGTTCTGCTCAGCATCACTTCGCGGTGACCGTCTCCAAAGAGCCCTGGAAACAAAGGGGGAGATGCTGGGTGCTGCTACCAGTGAAGAGCCAGCCCTGACCGCTGCACATTGCAAGCACAGTCGTTCCCTCCCAGCCAGCCTGCCCTGCCCTGAAGGTTGGGATGACATGTAGGTCTCTCTACAGCATTCCGTGCCCTGGCTATGATCTACGCCAAGGCCTTTCCAACACCATTCCGTGCTCTTTTTATTCACTACTCCATGTGTTCTGATCACCGCAGTGAGAGCAGAGGCGCAGCCGCAGAATTATACGCCAGAGGTTTTCCACCGGGATCAGCAGACTACTTCTGAGGGGTCCAAAGAAAGGTTACCCAGAAAAATCAAACCAGCCATAGAATCTTAGAATGCTTTGGGTTGACAGGGACCTTTAGAGTTCATCTGGCTTTCTCCGTAAATCCTGAGTAGCGTTAATTCACCGCAGAGGTGTCAACATCCTTGTCAGACAATTTTTGTGGATCTGTGAGTCAAAAGAGATTTTAGAAGCAACTTTTGCTAGGGTAACGCCCAGGAAAACGAAAGCAAACTCAAAATGTCTCGTCATGATTCCAACAAAAGTCTCTCTTCTGTCACTGGTTGAACTCACATGCCCGCTGCAGCATTGCTGGACCAGCCTGTATCTTTCCTCTACATTTAATAATCATAATTTGGAAAATCCATCTGAAAACCAGAACCAACTATTCAGAGAAAGAGAGGGGCCTTTTAGAGTCTGCACACCTAAAATAAGCACGGTGGTTGTCACACAAATATTGACAATATTTGCAGCATTTCCTCCTTACCAGGGTCACACTGTGTGACAGCATCATGTCCCAGGTGTTGGTCAGACCCAAACCTCTTGCAGTAGCTTGGAAAAGCACATGGTATCAAGGTAAGTATCTTTGAAACAAGTGGCCTTATGTTTGTTAATAACCCAGTCTTGAAAAGTTACATAAAAAAGGAGCAAAATCCCATCGTCCCAGCAAATCTGCTAACAAACCTATATTGAAATCTTGGCTTCACACCCCAAAAAAGACATGATAATCCTCTCCGACGCCTCCCATTTATGGGGCCATACTGCAAGGTGTTTACCTGGACCCTTGGGATGACTCTAAATGCTTGGGCAAAACATTTTTTTCATGCCCTGCCATGTCAGATGGAGATACGCTTTTCTGTGACACGTTTTTCAAAATACCTCCGGTTTCGGATGTTATTTACACTGACTGCCCTAGAGAAACAGAGAAGCAGCTCTGGAACAACGATGGCATAGCAAGATGTGCTTCTTTAGTTTATATTCTCTGCAAAACGTTCTTTACCAAGCCTTCTTTGTAAGCCACCACCGCACGATAGCGTTGCTAGTGTTCTCCCTGAACAATCCTCAGCCTCCAGACAGGAACATGTAACAGATCTAGCGCGGTTCACAGCTATGTGCTAAGCAAGAATGTCTCCCCCCGTCCTTCAGCCTCCCCCCCAGTCTCCTCGGTGCACAGACCCTGTCCCCTGGGGCTCTGCCCACCGTTGCACCGATCCGTTTGGCTCTGCCCGGTTCTACAACACATGATACGCTGCAGTCAGGCCCATAAATCCTGGAACTCTTGCTGGAGACACTGGAGACCAAACATGTTGGTGTGTAAATGCCACTGAAAAAACACCAGTGAGGTACTTCAACACTGCACTAAGTACCCGAAAAAAATTAGATTTATTTTGAGTTCCTTCCATCCTTCCTCACCAAATATTGATAAAGAATCTAGATTACCTCAGCTCTTCTCAGAGAGATACTTGGACACAAAGCAGATTTTCTGGGGATTGCCGACGGAGGAGGGAAAACTTCTCCATGCCTTTGGCAGCCACAGAAGGGACGGGAGAAGATGTAAGGATGCATCAACTGAGCCCAAATCTGCTTGCTTACCAGAGGAACAGCTTCCCGTCCCGCATCTCCCTTTTAACTGAGGTTAACGGACCTGCACTCCGCAGCACAAGGATGACCGCAACTAAACCCAACAGCAGCTTGCTGCCGTAACGGCCAGAATGGAGGCAGCGATGGGGGCCGAGAGAGGAGATGGACCCTCTGGTCTGTTCAACGCCAGCAAGCCCATTTTATCTGCACAGATTTTGGTAGATTTCTAGCTGGCTTGCATGGTTAGGTGGTCACTGGTGAAACCCACCCTACCTGAAACTCAGCTGAAGACAGCTACAATCAGATTACCCTTTCTGTTGGCCTGCCACTGAGATGGAAAACAAGCAGGGCTCCTGAGAAGGTCCAGGTATAGCTGACCTTGGGATTCAGGGGGAAAAAATCCAAACAAAAAACAGCAAAAGGTTTGTGTTCCTAAAAACACATCTCTGTATCGTACGTCAGGAGACAGGGGAGCCACCATCCACCCTGCTTGGAAGAAAGCGCCTATCGGAGGGATGACAGGAATTTCTGGGGCCGGAATAAACACACAAGGGAAAAGCTTGTTCTTTCTCTTCAGTGAAACAAAGGGGCTGTGCTGTAGGTGCCAGCTATACCACTAAAACTAGTGAGAGGTGACAGCACACAGAGCAAGCAACCTTTCGTCTATCCCACCAAGGAGCTGGAGGTGCCAGCACCCTGAGGGCACCTTAATGGCCCCGACCAGTCTCACCGGGACCCTCCACACACCCCAGTATCCCCAGTTAAGCTTGGGCCTGGGCCTTTGCTCTTTGCCTGAACTTCGCCGTAGGTGTACCTGCCTGCAGCCCTGCCTCCGGCCCCACCGCCTGGACTGACATAGGCTGGAGGTAGCGTGTCTCCTGGAAAGACCCCTCGTACGTACGCTGCAGCTTGCACCCAGCCCTGCCTTTGGCCCCGTCTCCTGGGTGGACTTTGGACCTGTGCTGCAGCTTTGCCTCCAGCCCGGTCTTTTGAACGTCCAGATGGAGCCTCATGGGACTGTCCTTAGACCCTGCCACCCGCCGTGCTCGAGCCCTGTGGGACTGCGCATCGGGGAGGGCATCGCCTGCGCCCGGACCACCCCTGCCCAGCTCCCGGCTCTTGCTGTGCCCTCACCAGAGGCTGGTGCACAGCGGTTGCGGGAACAGATTTAAAAATCAATGGAAACAATATTCATCTCCGGCAGCTGGTGACTGGACAGGTCCTTTCCGGGAAGCCCTCCAAGTTGTCCATAATCACAGCCTAAGTTGATTTCCAAGCCTTTAAGAATGGCCTTAAGACAGATCTTGGCAGTTTGGCAAGGGCCTCAGCCCAGTAATGGATCAACAGCTTTAATGCCAGATACAGAAAATACAATCTGAGAGACTAACAGAGTTTTATGACATATAAGCACATTTTGTGGAAGCAGGTGAAAGAAAGGAAGGACACATTTATAGGAGAAAACTTCATGGTAATGGGCTGCTTTTCCTCTTCCACGTTAGAGCAGGAAAAAAGCTCTTGACGCATTGAACAGAGCATCCCCCAACCGTAAGATTATCTTCATTTAAAATGCACGGCGAGCAGGGTGACAGGGGCCAGAGTTAAGCCATTCCATTGACAAACAGATGATACATTCAGAGGAGGGGAGCGTGCCCCTGCCAGAGCCCCCGAAGTCATGCCCTTCTGCTTCGCAATTGATTTTTTTGTCTCTGTTCAGCTGTGCTCACATTTCGTAGCTCACAGAAGATCCCCAAGGCCCACTTGGGGATAAAGTCATCTCATGTGGAGGAAAGGATAATGAGGTTAGTAGGTGTTGCTATGCAGGCTGCTAGCCTTACATCGTCTTTACATTTAGTAGCGCCTACAACTTGAGACAGTTCTTTCATTTTTTGTATTCATCTTTAATACTCAACGGGCTCATCTTCAGCACCAGCCAATCCTTAAAAACGATGTAAATAGGAACTGGCAAAAGTCCACCAATAACTTGCCAGTTCTCTTGAACTTCAGTCCAATACACTAATTAAAATGTTTAAGACCAAATCCTGTCCAAGCAGTAGAATTCATTTCTGTTGCATAAATGTGGCATGACGTCATGAAGACACACCACCTAAGTAAGCCAGAATACTTCTGGAGATGTTTCAATGACAGGACCTCACTGATACGGTTAGATAAATTCCACAAGTTTCAGAGCAACTGGTTACTACAACCTGCCCCAGACAAGGAGATGAAGAACTGATGACTGCGAAGAGATACCTGGTAGGCAAGTCCTTACTAGCACCAGCTGACAGAACAAAATGGACACAGATAGGAACCAGAAAAAAAAAACCAAACCCATAATGGAAGAGCAAAGGAGTTTTTTGTCCCTCTACTTCTGCTACGACTGAACAGAGTTGAGATATCTAACAGCAAAATAAGGGCTTTTAGGAAAATAAAGGTTTCTTGAAAATTAAGCTGCAGGCATTTTGTGGCTCGCTCCCTTACTCCTTCTATAATTTAACTGTGGGATATTATTGGCACAGGCATCTCATTGCAGAAACCATTAAAACATTATTAACCAATAAGTAAGTATTGCTAAGGATGAACTAATCACGGGTTAAATCAAGAACACTAACTTCCAGTTTCCAATACCTTTGCTTTCATGTAGAGTGAAATGAGTTCTGCACAGTCTCCCTGGCTACGTATTCTACGGCATGGTCCTCTCTCCACCTGCTAGCATTTCTACATCTTCTGCTGTCTCTCCCTCCTCATTTCCCAGCCTTTGCGTCAAGGAAATCAAAGGTGCAGTGGCAATGTACCGTGGCCGTGCCTGAAATCAAACATTCTTCTCCCTTTGCTGTTTTAACCATAACGCCACATACACGTTGACATTAGTAACTACATGAAGCATTCCATTAATAATTTCACTCCCTCACTTTTTATAAATATTTACCAGTTTCTCATGTGAATATTACACCAAGTGTCTCTGGAATTACACACCTATTCAAGCTGGACAGAATGCGAATGTGGCCGTCAGTCACTCGCATTCTACTCCATCACAAATTTCTGTTTAATTTCTTCTGCTTCTACTCTTGAGTTTGCAAAAGCATCCCCAGCTTCTATCACAACTCTGCTCCTCACAACAACGTACTGCAAGCACAAACCCCTTTATCACGTGTTTTAAGTTATTTTTGCTCCTTTACTGGTCTCCGCAAATCGCACCCGCAACACTGACAACGAACAGTTTGCAGAAGGCAAGATTTACCACTTCAATCCTGCTGGACGAACGAGCTATGGAGACAGCATGCCAGCTACGTAGCTCCTACCTCTTTTCCAACTCTCCAAAACCCTTTTACGTGACCAACGCGTGCGGACGCTTGTCTGCAGCCTCCAGAACACTCAGGGTGAGGGCTGAGAGAAGGGGAAAGCACAGCGGGGTGCTGGGAGTGGAGCTGGGAAGGGGCTGCCAACAGCAAGCGGGAGCTGCACGGAGACCGGCCCTGGAAGAAATCTTTCATCTGGGCAACACCAAACTTCCCTATGGCTTCCCAGGAAAACGAGGGTTAAAGAGTTCAGCTTCCAGTGGACAGAGAGAGGGCTCTGTACGGGGGCCTCAGAGTCTGCACTCCTCGTTTTAGCATGCCCACCCGCGTTTCCGTACACTGGAACTCAGCGTTAAGAATGAGCTCCCACAATCTCCTGTTGGTCAGCCCAGCCTGCCCGCACAAGGAATGCGCCGTTTCCGCCTCCCTTTTTTGCCCTCTGGTTTTCTGTGTGGCTGACGCTGTAACGGTCTGCTCAGATAAACCCATCTGAGATATCCTTACAACCGAGAACACTCTTCAGGCATGAAAAAGTATTGTCTGTGCCCAGCGCACAGACAAAGCCAAATCATCTCTGTTCCTTCCAAGCCAAGGATCTAGGAACCTGTCACCGGAGGCAAGACTTGACCACGTCACCCCTCTCCTACCGCACCGGCTGTAGGAACTTCCACTCCGACGACAGGACTGGCCTGTCTGCAAGTATTGCGGCACCCGAAATCCATAAATGTCACCAGAGCCTGAACCTCTGCAAGTTTTGCATCAGGCACCTTGGCAGGACCGGCGCTTTTTTGCTACGTTAGAGTGCAGCATCTGAACATAAGTCCTAAACAAACTGCACAAGAATTACCTTCCCTCACTATTCATCCAGACAGAACTGAGGGGAAAAAACCCAGGACTCCTTTCCTTCAGCACAGAATTTAGGCCAACCCAATATTTCTATTTTTAATTACATTTATGATATTTCCTGTGGGTATAAGTAATGAACGGAGCTCCAGTACGCCGGGAGCAACGTAAATATAGTCATTCCCAAAGGGATCTTACAGCTGTTATGCATGGGTCAGAGAGTCTGTGAAGTGCAACATCTGAAACTTTAAAAGCTTTTTAGCCCACATCCTTCCCATTCCTTTTCAAAGGCAGAGTTAATGGATACTGAACAACACTGCCTCAGATTTTGCCCACAAGGTATGGAAGTAGTAATTCCATTTAAATAAAGGAATACTCCGCAGTAAGCAACCACCTAGTCCTATCTCACACACAGGAACCGTGTCAGAAATTCCTCTCTGATCCAAATTAACTTGTCTGCCACTTCATGCTGACAACTGTGACTGAAGACAAGGCACATGGAATTGTTTCCTCCGCAAACCCTTCCGCAGGGGAAAAGCAGGAGTGCAACTTCACACCGCAGCATCCAAGTCTAGCCTCCTCCTCCTCCTCCCTGACTCTTCGCCTCTTATTGTGACACGAGACCACTCCAAACGACTGAAGTGAGCTCTTCCCCTCACCAAATCTGGAGATGTCAGCCCACAAAAACGCAAAAGATTCCGTGCTTACCTCTGAGCACAGCCTGGTGAAGGAGAAACGCTCAGCAGCTGCTTCCCTCAGGAAAAGCGTTCTGTTTAAAAACAAATAAAAAAAGAAGCAAGACTTTAAACAGCTCTTCAATCTCCTCCCTAACCTTAGCTTCCAGCAGTGTTTGTAAACATTTACTTAGCAGGAGCACCTTCACTGGCCAGAACCAAGGTAATGATTACTCGACCCTAACCATGGCACGAGGACAGAACAAGGCCATGGCAGCGGCCGCGTTGGCACTGCTCAGGCGACGCAGGCTCACACCGCAGCAGGTTCCAGAGTGAGAAAGAGTGGGGCGAGAGGAGCAATGACAAGCGCAGGGGACAAAACACCCCAACCAAGAAACCAGGAACCTGGACTGAGAGGTAAACCGCACCAAAAAAAGCGCGCAGGACATGCAAACGCGGCATGAGCTGAGAGAACCGGACCCGCCAGCACAGCCCTAAGGGGATTCCTCACATCTGCTCATTAATATCACTGCCTTTGAAACAGCCAGCAAAGCAAGCTATAAGGCGCTACCTTCTCTAGCCTTGGCCACCGCTAAATCAGTCCAGTAAAACTTTGGTGGTGTGACAGAGTCTGTGTAGTCTCTCGCCAAAGCCTTCAAACGAGTCCGGACCATCAGGCGAAACAAACCCAGGCCTCTGAGGGACGGAGCTACCCCCTTCCTCAGCCCCTCCACCTGGCTAAGTACCTCATGAGGCTCACCGGAGCTCTGGAACCTCCCGTGCACACAGCGGGAGCGTCCCAGCCGAGCCGCCGAGGCCCCAGGGGAGGGCACAGCGAGAATGGGGTCAGGGCTGAGAGCCTGATTTCACCGTACCTGTCAGACAGCCTCTAAGGGCAGCTCTTCCACTCCAGCCGTGCCTCGGATACACACGGGCTCTCCTGTAGCTTTTCCAGACCTCAATTCAGCACAAACTCCGACCTTTGAGTTCCAATAATCTTCCATACCGCTGCAGCCAGTTAGCAAACAAACAGGAACCACACTCACGCTGCCTGTAAACACAGCCAAGCGCGCCCGGCTCCCCTGCAAATCTACAACAGCAAAACTTTGTCTGTCCCTTTTTCCTAGTTCGATAAAGATTAGTTCAGGAAAAAAGCACCTCCTCCTTCACTTTGCTCCACAACTCCTCTGTGTCCGCAGCGAGCAGTCTGCACAACCCAGTGAGCCGGGGCGAACAGCAAACCAGCCCAGCTCCCGATGGGGTGAAGGCTGGATGTTGCTGTGAGGGGGACAGGCAGCTACAGAAAGGTTTGTCACAGAACAGTGACAGTCCAGCGAAACTCGCGGAGAAAACCAACCAAATGAGGAGGTTAACTGTTAGAAGAACTGATACCACGGCAGTGGGTGAGACTCTCACATGTCCCCTATCCCCCATGGCAGTCATTAACACCCACACAGGCAGATACACCAACATCCAACTCATGGCATTTGACATAAGTTTCTCATAGTGGCTGGCTGTCCCCTGATGTTTCACTGCAAAATATCTTGTGCTTCTTGATGGAAACTGTTACCAACATGGTGACTTGGACCAAGATGGAGTCTCCCTCTAGTCTAGCTGGTTTTACTTTCCAGAATACAGCAGACTTAAAAAAAAACTCAGAAGGATCAACAGATCACCAACGCAGGGAAGATACTCCAAGAGAAGCATGAATTACAAACAATTTTCTCTTCAGCTTTTCAAAATGTGACTTGCTGATGCTTACAGAAGCTCAGAAACAGTTGTACCAATGAGGTGGAGAGACCTCTGCTCTTTGCAGTCCCACAGTTCTCTGTTAAGGCACATCACAACCAACAGAAGTATCACAGAATCACAGAATGTTCAGGGTTGGAAGGGACCTCTGTGGGTCACCCAGCCCAAACCCCTGCCGAAGCAGGGTCACCCAGAGCAGGCTGCACAGCACCGCGTCCAGGAGGGGCTGGAATATCTCCAGAGAAGGAGACTCCACAACCTCCCTGGGCAGCCTGGGCCAGGGCTCCATCACCCTCAGAGGGAAGAAGTTCTTCCTCGGGTTCAGACGGAACTTCCTGTGC
>Ga0065711_1012797_pt1 | contig 13759 bp, 20 predicted proteins | sample Hoacrofraction12_FD_59098 | JGI IMG/M metagenome (GOLD analysis project Ga0065711, IMG submission 59098) | Hoatzin crop microbial communities from Cojedes, Venezuela - Epithelial fraction 12 v2 (version 2) | ecosystem: Host-associated > Birds > Digestive system > Esophagus > Crop | place... | reverse complement strand
GGGGAAGGGGAAGGGGAAGGGAAGGGCTGCGAGGAGCTCCCCGGGGGCAGGAGGTGTGATGTGTCGCTCCCTGTTTGTCGGCTGCTGCTGCTGGCAGCTGAGAAGCCAATTCAGGCGCAGAGGAGTTGCAAACCAGACAAATGTCAGGAGTAAGGGTGAAAGAAACCCCAAGGGTGGGTGGATTTCCATGGCACCCATAGCACCGTCATTAGAATTGAATGTTTTCATTGTAAATGAGCTTGGAAGTTCTTCTTTAATCTCCAATACAGATCGTCCTTATTACCTGCAGATGGTGAAAACCCGTTCACATTGGGTCGAGCGCTCAGCCCTGCCTTTGGAGCTGGTGCGTGCCGCCTTCCCCTCTCCTGCTCTGCATTACGTTTGTGAGTTTTAATATTTAATTGGTGTTTTTTGCTATTTTTGTTTCCTGGCACTTTGCCGCAGATGAGAGCTGGAGGTCAGCATCCTGTCAGGGTGGCAGGGAGGCTGTGGATTAGTTCATCAGGTTTTTATAATTTATTTGTTATGGATGCTATACCCGGCCTTTCCCAGAACCCTTGGCTGCCTCCGTTGCCTGTTATTTATAGGCTTCACTTTTCCTCCCCTTAAGTCCTGGCCTCTGGCAGCCTCACTGATGGAGCTTGCCTCGGGGGACCGGGACCCCAAAACCTCCCAGCCAGCTGCCGAGGGCAGGAGGAGACCCAGGGGGGAGACCTAGGGGGGAGACCCAGGGGTAGAACCAGGGGGAGACCCACCCGGGAGCACTGCCAACATCCCCGGTGACAGCCCCGTGCCCGGGGGGACAGACGCCCGCAGCCAGAGGCGACGAGCTCCCGCAGCGCAGCCGCCGGGCTGGCTCGCCCGCAGGACGCGAGCGCCGCGGGGCCTCGTGCCGTGGCCGTGGCTGCGCAAGGCGCCGGGCAGCGTGGGGCCGAGGGCGGTGACTCATCGCGCTCTCCCCGTGGCTCGAGTCCGCACCGGAGCTGAGCTCCTTGCACCGGGCTGGCATTGTGCCTCTGTTGTCTAGGCAAAGGTTTCCATGACACTAAATAAAGTGAAATATGATTTTGCACAGCTGGATTCTGTCTTAGATGCAGGTTAGGGACAAGAAATGTACATCCAGCAGAGAGCTGTAGGTAGCAAATTATAAGGGCTGTGATCCGTGATGGTGACAAGCAGAAAAATATCAATTTTTAGCAGTTATTCAGCTGGCTCCCAACCAGATGTTTACTTCAAAAGCCGCATCTTGTTTGTTGGTCTTGCGTAATTGGCTTATGCCATGAGGAAGGACAGAGTTCAGGCAATGTGATATAATAAATGAGGAACTGGAGGGGACGTATACTTGTGCCTGGGCAACGTGCCGGGTGCCCCCACCCAGTGAGCTCATATCGTGCCCCCGATGCAGGCAGCAGCCCTGGCAGCGTGCCTGTGGCTGGCAGACCCGCACACGGGCACCCCGGGCTCGAGCTGAACTGGGCTCGAGCTGAACTGGGACTGTTCGTCACTGCGCAGCCCCCAGGGCAGTCTCCAGGCAGCAGTGCGGGCGTCCCCCCAGTACCCTGTACTGGGATGCCTGAGCCCCAGGGGCCGGGGCGAATGAGGGGGGTTCGCCTGCCCCGCAGCCCCTGGCCCCACTGCCTCCCCCCGGCAGCCTCCACCACGAAGGCAGCGATGCTGGTGGGCAGTGCCATGCGAGAGACTCCGGTCGTCCTGATGCCCCCGCTTGATGCGTGCAGGCTGATGAATCAGCCCAGTTTATTGACAGCGGTACCTGAAGATCCCCTCGCCGTGCTCACTGCTGCAGCAGGCTCTGAAACTGCCGCTTGGGTAAGGATTTTATTTAAATACCTTTAAGGTGCAGCTTCTGATGGGATCATCTCTGCAAAGCTTGAGGGGAGCTTTACAGATCTTATTTTAAGAGGTTTAATTAAATGTTATGGGATATCAAGTATAATATGTTAATTGGCGTTAATCTGAAGTTGTCTGAATTCTGAAGACTCAATTAGAAGTAATTAAAATTCATTCTCCTTTATTCTTGCATACAAAATATATGCTGCTTTTCCACTCCTCTTTCTCCATTAGAAGCAACGGGCATGTCTGGGCCCAGGGTGCACCCAGCTTTTGGGGAGGAAATGGGTGGGCAAACCCGGACTGGAAGGACAAACCAGAATCAAACCACATCACGGCCTCGCTGCCTCGGGAGGCAGCTGGAAAAGACATTTCTGCGGGTGCAGCTCGACTGATTCCCGCTGGTTTGGGAGCAAACAGCTGCTCCGCATCCCTGCCGGGAGGAGCTCTGCGGGGAGCCGGGCAGGGGATAGGCAGGGCTGGGACCCCGGCGGTGGGGAAGGGGTTGGGGGGCTCGGCTGCCGGGGGGCAGCTGAACTGGGGTGGGTGGGACAGAGGCAGGCTCCTCATCCCCTCCCAGCTGCTTGCAGAACAGCAAGGCGAAAGTGAAGAAATGACCCCGTAACCGCAGGAGGTGGGCTCCCCGGCCCTGGGGGCTGCCCGCCCGCTGCCCACCCCGCACCGGCAGCGCTGGCCGTGACACGGGCTGTGGCTCTACAAATTGGCCGTGAAATTGGGACCCTGATGGGAGCTTTGAAGTTAGGAATTTGGGGCAGAGTTTGTAAAATGTTTAAAAGGCAGAAGCAGCACAAAGCCTCAATTTTAATTACTGCGGTTTTAATCAGTGGAATAGTTTTTTCTACCCTGAATGGTAAAGTAATTGGAAATGTGAATGGAGTGTGATTATCGTGTAAATTACAAAGTCAGAAAGAAGAGCAACCCAGCCTGAAACAGGCTCCTTGCTCTGGGGGAGGGAAGGAGAGCTTTGGCTGCACGGGTGCGGGGAGGGGGCTGGGGGCAGCTGCCATGGGGACTCAGCGCACTGGGGACAGTGCACTGGGGCTGGCCACGGGATGGGGTGACATTCGGGCGTTGGGCCTCCACACCCCTTTTTGGGGAGCTCTGCCAGCTCTGCCTCCTGGCATGGGCAGCTTCTGTCTGTGGGGCAGGAGGGTCGCATCCCTCCGAGGCAGGAGGATCGCATGCCCCTGGGGCAGGAGGGTCGCATCCCTCTGGGGCAGGAGGGTCACATCCCTCTGGGGCAGGAGGGTCGCATCCCTCTGGAGCAGGAGGGTCACATCCCTCTGGGGCAGGAGGGTCGCATCCATCTGGGGCAGGAGGATCGCATCCCTCTGGGGCAGGAGGGTCGCATCCCTCTGGAGCAGGAGGGTCGCATCCCCCCGGGGCAGGAGGATCACATTCCCCCAGGACATGTGGATGGCATCCCTCCTCCTGGCCTGCCCACCTGTCCGGCGTGGCCGCGCTGCCCTGAGCAATGCTGAGCCCATCCTGCAAGGGCCCGACCGGGAGCATCTCTGTCCCCAGCGCCCCAGGGTGCGAGCAGAGACCTGGGTGAGCGTCAGTTCCAGCTGCAGGCAGCGCTGCCCAGCAGGTCCTGCCATGGGCAGGGGGATGAAGAGCTTATCGGGATGAGCGATATGGAATTCATTTGATAGCAAGGAAGGGATATACCTGCTCTCGGTCGTGTTTGGGTAATTGGAAGTAAATAACTCCTTTCATCCTTAAGTCGGGTGACTTCATGCACTGGGTAAATGGGAGAAACAAAATCCTGATTTTCGTTCGTGTTCCACGCACGTAGTAAAAATGAACCTTCGTCTGCAGCAATTCCGAGCTAATGAAAAACGAATGAGGTTTTAAATCAACCCAAAATGCAGAGCTCTGCTGCCATAGTCACACACTGCTGCTGTAGGACAGCCTCTATTTCCAAGGCTCCTCACAGAATCCTGAATAATTTTATTAGATTTTGAGCAAGGCTGTTGCCAAAACATTCATTATTGCACCCAGTGAACGGCGGGGAGACAAAGAGGTGTTTGAGGGGTTGATGTCACGGGCAGTCGTTGCTTTCCCTTCTCCCACCAAAGTTTCGAAGGGCTGAGGTTTATTCTGTGGTGTTGTACATCGCTCATCCGGTCCAGAGTGACCAGCCCTGCCTGATCGCTTCTCGTGGAGGCGTCCCTCTTGCGTGGCCTTTAAATCATGTCTGAACATGACATAATTCTCCCATGTGCCTGGTGACTTCTATGGATTTGATCAGTTCAGATTCCATAAAAATGTAAATAATCAAAGCCCTTCCACTATTATTTATAATGCCTCACTCTGGGCTGTAATTTATGTATTAATTTCAGCTGCAAGTTTCTGAACAGAGGGAAAAAATATTAATAATCGGATGTGTGGCTGCCACTAAACGCCATTGCTGCCAGTGCCTTTTCCACCACGCACACCCAAAAGCCCCGCAGACCCGGTGACCTGCTCTGGGGGACCGGGGACGAGCCCCTGCCCTGGGACCCGCTGCCGGAGCAGCCGCAGCCTGTCCCTACGGGCACCAGGGTGGCCGCAGCCTGTCCCCACGGGCGCCGGGAGGGTCCCCATCAGCCTGGGCAAGCGGAGGGTCCCGCAGGCGGGGGTGCACTGCACGGCCGTGGGTGCTGCTGGGCTTCGGGAGCCCCCGAGGGCGCGGGCAGGGCTCGCCGGGGTGCTGTCGGTGCACTGGCACAGTGTGGTGCAGCCCGGGGATTGCTGGCAGGGGACCCACTCGTCAGCGCGTATCGCTGATGTCTCGGATAATCTGCCAGCTCGCGGACTGAAGCTCGTGATGGTCTTTAGAGTAAATGATCAGCCCGGAGCTGCTGGCGGGCGGTGAAGCACAGGTCGGTTTGGGGCTGTGCCAGCAGCTTTGCATCGCTGCCCTGCACACCCAGCACTGTCTGCCAGCCCTCCAGCCGTCTCCAGGGGCTTTTCCCCGCATTAAACCTCCTCCGCAGCCCGGAGCGGGAGGCAGGACAGGCCCGGGAGCCGCGCAGCCCACGGGGGGTGGGCTGTGGTGTGGGGTGCTGGCGGCTGGCAGCGGCCGGCGAGGTGAGCCCCATGCAGCATCAAGGGGCTCCTGCCTCTGTGGAGGCTGCTTTTCCTTCACCCGCAACCAACAGCCCTGCCCTCACGCACGCTCGTGCGCGTCGGACCCTCCTTTAGGTGGTATCGAAGCAGCCGTAACTGGGTTCTGCGGGGAGCAGAGGGGCTGGCCGGGACGTTAAGGACTGCTCCCACCCTCTTCCCAGAGGGAAAGGGGGAGATGGGGAACGCGGGGCTGTTCGAGGTGCCGCACTGGCAGCTCTGGAGCTACGGAGGGACAGGACAGCGTGACTGCACGGGGTGTGCTGAGACCCGGCAAACTCACACCACCTGGGGCTGCCTGGGGTCCCCCCCGAGCTGCTGCTCAGATCCGCTCTGCCGAGGAGCAGACGTGCCCTGCCAGGCCGGTGAGGAACCGGAGCAGAGGGACAGCAGAGGCAGCTGCCATGGGCCCCCGGCCCTCCTGCGCCCGGGGCCGTGCCGTGCCCCCAGGAGCGGGACCCGCGCTGGCTGCTGGCAGGGCCAGCTCTGCCCAGCCACACCACGCAGGGAGATGCGAGCTGGCCTGGCCATGCTGGCAGCTCCTCGGCCCCGCTCTTAGCTATCTGCTCAGCATCGTATCTGATCCAGACACAGCGTTATATGCATTTCTCTGGGAATAAGCTCCTGCTTGACACAGTCTGTGATTGCTTTTTTAAAACCATGCGGGGAGGATCAGTTCCTTCATCCACTGATAAGGTATCAGGTGACAGAGGGATCAGCATCCACCACATAAATCTGCAACTAATCCTTCGGAATCAATATTTTTCATTAAGAACCTGTGAGAGTTGGGCCATTATAGGGAAAAATCTGTTTAGGTTGACACCTTGATGAAGTTATTCAGTTCAGGGGCTTAAGTCATTGAAAGGTAATAAAGAGCAAAGAGCACAGAAAGATCGAGGTGCTGGCGATGAGAGCTTGCGACAGGAATAGGGGCTTTATTGCAGAGAGAAATTACCATACTGATTTATCGTGGAATCACGAGAACTTTAAAAGGCTGGCAGCACTGCCCAGATGTCACCGTTGGCTGGGGATGCTGCCCAGGTGCACCGAGGGCTCTCCGCTCTGCCGTGGAGTGCTGCGGGCGTGCTCTGCCCTCCCAGCGCGTTGGGTGCCAGCGGAGGCACCGGCTGCAATGCCCCAGCCCCTGCCGCCGGCACGGGTACTGCTGGGGGCCGGAGGTGGAGGGGCCCAGGGCTCCACGGCCGGGGTGCGGGGACCCCTCGGTGCTCGGGAGCTCGGGCGGCAGCTCAGAGCCGTCAGCGCCGCAGCAGAGCCGGGCTGCGGGGTGAGGCACCCGGCGCGGGCGAACGCTGCTCCTGGCCCAGCAGCGCTGCCGGGCTCTGCCGCAGCTCAGCGCGGACGCTTCATCCTGGAGAAGCCGTCGGAAGGAGCATCCGCAGGCACGTGCGCGGCCGGGAGGCAGGACGGCTCAGGCGCGGGACGCTGCTGGCTCCTCTGCAAGACGCTGCGTCACGTGAGCAATCCAGGGCGCCGCGGGCTGCCTGCNGCTCGTCCGAGCCCCGGCTTTAATAATTGAAGGAGTCAAACTTATCCTGAAGTTTTCTTTATAGGTTAGCCAAGGTTAATTGTACGAGCTGCAAATGGAAATGTCTGGCCCACAAATCCCTAAACCTCATTAAAGAGGATTAAATGATATGACTACTTTGCAAATCCTAAAATTTCAGGCAAACCTCTCATAAACAATAACATGAGACCCCCGGCATGCTCAGCCTCTGCTCCCCGAGCCCCCGCCTCCCCGCAGCTCTGGGTGGGCGCAGCCAGCAGCAGTGGCACGGAGGGGTCCGCAGCCCACCCACCCAGAGCACNGCACCNGCACCCGCACCCCAGNCATCCCGGGCAGCGGCCTGAGCCCCGCGCCCACGGCACAGCACCCGGGGTCCTGGCAGGGACCTGCCAGGACAGCACCCAGAGACCCTGCCACGCACAGAGACGGTGCCAGCACTGCCCAGCGCCGAGCACCCTGCTCCAGCTGAGCCAGCGCGTGGAGGGGAATCGTAATCCCTCAGATCTGGGTAATGCCGGGGAAATTCTGTAATAACGGCCTTGGCTCTGAGCCACGATTGACGTGTTTTGTTCCAGAAAGATTTTGTTTTGCAGCTCCTTNGGCAACCATTTATTTCCATCCCCTCTGTCCACCCATAGCCAGCGCTGAAGTAAATCAGGGACGGGAGGTGCGGGGAGCAGCCCCGAGGCAGAGGGAGCGCCCACGGCGCAGGGCAGCGCCCGGGCGGGCAGAGCTCTGCGCAGGAGCCTGGCTTGGCCGGCCGGACATCACCCGCAGGGATGCTGCTCTTCCACGGAAGAGACGTGACCCACCCAAACCTTAATGAGCGATTAAAAGCTAATCAAAGGGAAATCTGTCAGATAAGGATTGTTGTGTGGTTTTATACTTGGCTTTGCTTCAGTTTGTGGAACAAAACATATTGTCAGCGAGATTTGTAGCCCTGAGATTTGCATTGTGGTTCCTGGATCTAATTCACTTCGGAATTGACGGGAAGGAAGGATGGGATTTTTATGTTAACAGCAACCTTTATGTCAGATTTAAGCTAACTGCTACGTGCTCTGTAAATACGTGCATGTGCTAGACACGTTTCCTTAATCTGTAATCATGATAAGAACTGCTGCCAGCTCCGCTTCGCTCTCCAAACATCCCCTCTCACCCCAGCACCGGAGCCGCGATTTCCGTGTCCTGCAGCGCAGCTCAGCCCTGGCCGTGGGGCTGTCCCCTGCCCTGTCCCTGCCCGGGCTCGCAGCGGCTGGAGGTGCCCCGCTCCTGCCGGTGCCCCGTAACAGCGGGGCGCAGTGCAAAATCTGTTTGATTTTTATTTTTGACTGACTTTAGAAAAAAATCTCGAAAATTTTTGAAAGAAGAGCAAATTTTGCAGGTGTTTTCCCAAACCATCCCTCTTGCTCTTTGCCAGTTGCAGAGCTGCTTTAGGAACGTTTTGGCTAAATTTTGCACTTGGGAAAGGAAGGAGAGAGGGGCTGGGCTTGGCGGTGCCAAAGCTCCAGGCGTGGGGTCCGTGCAGTCCCCCCCCAGCCTTTTCAGAGCACCCCGAGGGGTGCAGGGTTGGTGCGTGCCCACCCCGCGGGGCCGTGCCTGCAGCAGGGCTGGGGACGGCCGGGGCTCTGCCAGGCAGCCCGGCAGCGGCCGCCCGGGCTCTCGGCAGCTCCAGGCTCCCCAGCAGCCCTGGGTCCGGGGTCCGACCCGGGACCTCCCGGGAGGGAGAGGCCGGCATCCAGCCACCCGTGCCAGCCCGAAACCCAGGGACGCAGGGGACAATCACTTGCAGCACTTGGGCTTCCTTCAGCTGGCTCTGAAAGGTCTGCAGACGGTGCGATCCTGGCCAGAAGGACTTGCCAGGCAGGGGGCTGAGGCCCGCCTGCGTTACGCACAGTTACACGCTCGGTGATTCCGCCCCGAGCCGCTCTGCTCCGCGGCAGGCCATCGGCCGTCTGGTCGCTGCGATTAACGGATTACGATATTCCCAGTTCAGAAGACGCTTGTATCCCCAGAGTTTTGCAGAGCAAATGCTGCTCTTGCAGATCTGAATAGAAACTAATTGTTCCAAGTGTCTTTCACGTTCATGATCTATTGATTAACCACCGGGAGCAGGAATCCCTCTACAAATACTCTCCCAGCTCACTCAGTCCACATCACTCCAGCTGCTTAACTAAATCCCTCCCAAATCCTCGCAGCAATCTAATTGAGAGCTCACGCTGCTGAGCGGAGGTGCTGCAGCCTGACTCAGCCAGTAAATGGCGTGTGAATAAGAGGGAGCCTATTGTTGCCTAACATGGTCCCATCAATAATAGATACCAGCAAACCTCCGAGGGAGCTAAAAATTTCTCCTTTAGGTATGAATTATGGATGCAGTTAAGTGTAATGTAGATGTATCTCAAAGGTTTTTCCCAGTTTATATGCTAGTAAAAGCTAGCAATTTGCTTGTTTTCCACCTATAGGTTTTTTAAAATAAAGGAATTGTCTCTTTTGCGATAAATTCCAGCATTAGTGAAGGTGAAGACAAATTTTTAACATGCATTTCAACACAGAAGGAGGGTGTCCAGGCGGGAGGTGTCCGGGGTTGCCAGCGGTGCTCCCTCCGGCACCACCGGAGCTGTGTGCCGCGGCAGCTGGGGGCCGAGGGGGGCACAGGGCTGGACCCCCGCGACCGGAGCCGCCCCAGCCCCCTGCTGCCCATCACCTCCTCCCCAGGGCGGACACACAGGGAGGGTCCCTGGGCTCGGTGGTCTCTGCCCCCGGGTAGGTTTTGGCTGCGGTGGGCAGGGGAGTTGGGTGATGCCGAAGGGTGCTGAGAGCGGCGATGCCGAGGGGCTGCCAGGAGCAGGGCAGCACTGCTGCTTGGCACAGGGCGAGGGGCTGCCGCCGGGGACGAGCACCCGGCGTGGAGGCTCAGCTCTGCAAACGAGCAGTGCCGGTGCCCGTTACCTGCGGCGCGCGTCCCTGCCCTGATGAACAGCCCGCGGCCCCGATAGATCTGCGGGAGACACTCGAAACGCCCATGTGCATCTCCAGGGGTCAGAGGGCTAATGCGTTTTTTAATACCCTCTGATAATTAATTCTCTGCATCTACAATGAAAGATCATTATAAAAAGATTTGCTATAACTACAGTAGCTGCTTCTTGAACACGTAATGAACAGCAATCCCGCGGGGTCAGCTTCTGTCAAAAAAAAATCCATAGCTGCAGATTCATGTCGGCGTTTCCTGCAGCTCCAACAGCCGCTGAGCGGCCAGTGGTAATGAACCGACGCTGGCAGCCGCGGGCCCCGGCGGGACCGGCACGGCAGAGCCCCCCGCGCCTTGCCGGGGTGCTGCGGGGTGCTGCGGGTGCACTGCGAGCCAAGCAGCAACGCTCTCTGCCTTGGCTTTTGCTCCGATCCCCAGCAGGAACCCGAAAGACTCCGTACGGATCCGGGACAAGGGGCTGAGGGGACTCTATATGGATCTGGGATGAGGGGCTGAGGGGACTCCATATGGATCTGGGATGAGGGACTGAGGGGACTCCATATGGATCTGGGATGAGGGACTGAGGGGACTCTGTCTGGACCTGGGATGAGGGGACGAGGAGAGTCCGTGTGGATCTCGGACAAGGGGCTGAGGAGACTCCGTATGGATTTGGGGCGGGGGTCTGAGGGGACCCCATACAGATCCGAGGTGTCTCAGTGCCACCACGCTGCCAAGCCCAGCTCTGCCTTGGCTGGCTGCCCTCGCCTTGCTGACCACCCAGTCGGGGGGCACCAGCCGGCCATTGCCACCCAGCCGGGGGGCACCAGCCGGCCATTGCCACCCAGCTGGGGGGCACCAGCCACCCATTGCCACCCAGCCGGGGGGCACCGGCAGCTCTGCGGCTCCCCGGCCCTGCCGGAGCGAGCGTCACCGGTCCTGGTGCTCGGGGCAGCGGGGGCCCAGCAGAGCCCTGGCACTTGCTGTCGGGCACCGGGGGCAGGGGAAGGGCCCTCCTGCTGTCCTCTGCAGCAGAGAGCACGCAGCGACAGCAGAGCTTCCACAGCCTGGGACCAGAAGTATCAAGGAAGCTCCCAGTTTTCCAAAGGCATTGGCCTGAAAGACAGTTTATACACAAAGTCCTTGTCATTTAATATGAGCGATAAAAGGGCCTTTTAAGCACATGTTTTGCAGATGTAATGTTGCAATTTGCAAGTTTAATTTTTTTCTGGATTTTTTCAGAGGCGTTGACATATCTGTATTTATTTTTTGAAGAAAGAACAAACTTTTATAGACCTTCTGCAAAACCTTGTAAAAATATAATCTCTGCTTGTGCCAGACAACTGGTGCCTGGTGACTCAATTGCTTTTATATATGACAAGGCTTGAGAGAGATGATTGCCATCGCCTAACTCTGAACAGCTTGGAGCGAAGTGCAGGACTCATCAATCAGAGGTGCCATGTCAGGCGTGCGGAACACAGCACCCTGGTGCCGGGATCATCGTGACCTTTTTTTTCCTAAATCTTCCCTGCAGCCGTTGCTTCCAAGCGCTCCTGGCTGTCGCTGAGGGGCTCGAGCAGCAGCATCGCGGGGTAATGCAGAAACGCAAGAGCTGCAAGTCAGACACCGCTGCCAGCCGACGGCGGCTCCTTGGCAGGCAGAGTAATCACCCATACGCTTCCGCAGGAGAAACCGTCTTCAATTTAATAAATATGTAAAACTGCCTTTAACAGCCCTGAACTAAACTGTTGAAGTATGTGGTCCACAGAGCTAATCTCACCCGCTGCTCCCGACAGCGCAGCCCCCTGCGTCCGTGTTCACGCCTGCCGCACGCTGTGCCCCTGCCGACGCGTCCCCGTGCCCCGCTCCTGCGTCCCCCCACGGCCCCAGCCCCGTGTCCGTGAGCTCCTTTTGCCCCGCGCTGGGGCAAGGCTGGGGTCACGCAGGGGCTGGGGCAGGGCTGGTGCTGGCAGCGGGGGGCACGCGGTGGTCGCTGCCAGTGCGGGGAGCGCCGGGGCTGGGGGTGGGAGCGAAGGGAGCGTTGTCAATTAATAAATTTAGAAGGTGACAGTCCAGTGATGTGCTAAAGTGTAGGGGTGGTATTTCTTGAAAGTTTTGTGGTCCGTGTACTTAAGCAGACTTATTGATTTGAACACGTATGCGGCGCAGCATTGGCGCCGATCAATACCTGCATTGTTAATGTGCTGTACTCATAGCTCGTGATGGCTCGTGAAGAAGTGGCCTTCACTGGGCCGGGGTGCAGGCTGCTCTGCTGTGACAGACGCTTCTCAAAACTGCCCGATCGGAGTCGTCGGTGTTTCGCCCCGTGGGTCCCGCGAGGCACCCGTCCTTCGCCTGCCGCTCTTCCGCCGGCGCGTCCTGGCGAACGCGGTGCGCGGAGCCACGCTGCTGCCGCCGCTTTGCACCAGCCCCAGCCCTCGGAGCGGGCTCTGGCTCCCGGGAAAGTCCCTGTCTCCCCTCAGTCGCCCGTTCCTCCCGCGGGGCCGCTCGCCTGCCCTTAGCTCTGGGACCAGAGCCGGGCATGGGGCGGGAGGGGGATGTGAGACCCCTCGGTCCACCTTGGCCACTCTCTGACACAGGGAAAGATCATCCCTGGGAAGGCTGCTCCCTGCTTCTGGCCCCGCTGTGTCCAAAATTCGGCGTGGAAAGGCCTCCCCGTGCTGGGAGCGAGGGCCGTGCCGGGCTGGTACCCCCACAGCGTGCGGTTCTGGGCGAGGGGCGTCCGTCCCGCCGGCAGCCCCCCAGCTCTGGGCTCAGCCCCGCTGCCAGCCCGGCCACGTCCCCCGTGCGTGGGGTGTCTGCAGGGACGCCGCAGCGAGAGGGGGCTGGAGTTGCAACAAGCCAGTCTGAGCTCGGGAGTATTTAATTCGCTAATTAAGCACAGATCTTGCAAGCTGGGACTTACTGAAAAGGGAGGTGCCAGGGGGATATTCCTGAACGCCGCTCTACAGCTGAAAATTAATTCTTGGAGATGTTGCGTGCATTAGAAGGCAGAGCCAGGCTGGAGCTGGTAATTAGCAGCTCTGGGACCTTGCGGTCGCAGCCGAAGTAGCAGCTCCTCCTGGGGCTGAGACCTGCTGGAAAGGAGCTCTGTCCCGGCCAGCAAGGCAGCAGGGACAGCGGGAGGTGCTGGGGTCGTGTGCCCGCCATGGCCTGCGATGTCATGTCGTGACATTTATCATCATCGTGATAAACCAGCACACGTGACTGGAGCTGGGCGAAGCAGCAGCCCAGCCCCGTCCCCAGCACCCTGCTCGCCGGGGGCTCAGACCCGCACAAACACCGGAGCTGGTGAAGACCCCCTCGGCCAAACGCCTCCCACCGCCCACCCTGGCGCGCTGACGCTGAGCTGTTCCGAAGGGAGGTGTCAGCCCTGATGAAGCTCTCAGCCGAAAACCGGAGGTGATTTGAAGTGTAGCTGCCATCTTTCATTACAGCTCTGCCTCTTCGTTTTGTTCCAGCTTTCCTGCAGTATTTTCTCTTCTGTGAGACATCGTCACATTCACATCATCCCGCTGAGATGTTCCAGCGGGGTCCTTCCACAGCTGCTGAACTCACTTTCTCCCTGACTGTCCTCTCCACCAGATATCTGAAAATGTGACTTTGTCCTGGCTTGTGATTGCCAACAACCAAGGCAGGTTTCTGTCCGGGAGTGGGGGTTTGGGTTCTTGCCGGGGCCGCAGCTGTGTGGTGCGGGGGGCTCCAGGTGGAGCTGGAGACGTCCCCAGCCCACAGGAGGAGAGGGGCTGTGGTGGCGGGGGTGCGAGGGGAGTGGCCGTGGCCATGGCAGAGCTCCTGCCCATCACCCATCACCCACCACTGCCCCGCGGGAGCAATGGGCAAGCTCTGGCCAGAATTACTCCGGTCTGTGTTTGACCCGGGGTTTGTTGCTCGCAAAGCTTTGAAAAGGCAAACAGTTACCTTGACTGATCTCCTTTTCTTGTTAGTTTGGAAATACAGCGTCAGCCAACGTCTTGCTTTGCAATGCACCCTCATTAGAAACACCGGGACAAGCTCAGACTCCTCAAATCAAAGGCACCAGATCTGTGCTCACATCTGAGGGACTCAGCGCTGTCACAGGTTCCTGCATGCTAAACGGGCGCACACAGGAGCTGCTGGTGGGGATGCTCACACTGCTGCTGGTGGGGATGCCTGCACTGCTGCTGGTGGGGATGCTCCCACTGCTGCTGGTGGGGATGCCTGCACTGCTGCTGGTGGGGATGCTCACACTGCTGCTGGTGGGGATGCCTGCACTGCTGCTGGTGGGGATG
>Ga0065711_1044981_pt1 | contig 13761 bp, 10 predicted proteins | sample Hoacrofraction12_FD_59098 | JGI IMG/M metagenome (GOLD analysis project Ga0065711, IMG submission 59098) | Hoatzin crop microbial communities from Cojedes, Venezuela - Epithelial fraction 12 v2 (version 2) | ecosystem: Host-associated > Birds > Digestive system > Esophagus > Crop | place... | reverse complement strand
GGGGGGGGGGGGGTAATTACATTCAGAGCAAACAATTCTTCATCCGTCAAGAACTACAGCAGCATTTCTGACCCAAGAATCTTACATTATTCAATTGGTCCATCTGTCCCTTTCTTTTTAAAATATATTTATACCTTTGTTCTTAAGGCATACTGATTCAAGGCTACTATCCTCCTAGTAATTGCATGGGTGAATAGTTCCACTGTGCAGCAGAGATAGCAAACTCTGATTTCCAAGATACGGGGGAAGCAGGTACACCCACAACAAAGCAAACAAAAAAGCCTAAACCCCCAAACCACCATACTTGACTTTGTTTTCATCTCCCTTGTCTCAACTCTGTGTTGTTTCATCACAGTCGCTTTTTCCTTGCATAGACATTGACTCTCCATACACAGGGAAGGTAGCATTGGATACAACAGACACTTTTCCCTCCCTCAAACGCAACAGAATACAAACGTAGTGAGTTCAAGCTGTGATGGTGGTTGGTTTTTTTGTTTTGTTTTGTTTTTAAAAACAAATTAAGCTACCAAAGTAAAGTCCACACATTACTCTGATGTGTGGATACTCATAAAGTGAATATCTGCAGGGAAATCTGCTTCTGAAAGCAGAACACCAGGGACCAACTCAAACCGACATAATTGGAACCAGACTGATTTTTGGTTACCTGGTACCCAAACTACATGCATGCAACTTTGTAGCTTACAAATAAAGTTCATTATAGTTGTAAAAACAAATCAAAAAATATACACATACATAAATAATACCAGGTTAATATCATCAGTGAGAAATCAAGGCATCTCAAAAAAAGCTTAAAAACCTCTGAGTCAAGGCCAATTCCAGCATTTTCAATATCTGAAATTTACTCAATTTCATTCAACAAATTCCTTCTAATAGCATTTGACATTACATACCTCTGTCTCACTATAGTATACATGTATATGTACAGAAAAAAATATATACAAACTAAAATTTTGGGATATTTACTTGTAAGACAAGCATGATTCGTGCAAGACAGCAATGCAGAATAAAAAAAATAAATAACCCAGAGGCAGTGAATTACCTCACTATAATTTGTTAACAACATTGAGGTATAAATGGACATACGCTTGTTTAGTTCGCTATATACTGCTCAGAATAGCAGCAAACATGTTCCTTTTCATTGGAGCTCAAGACTCCATGTGGTCCAAAAATCTGGCATCTGCTTTCTCCAGTTGTCGCATTTTAGGCCATACTGCCTGGCACATCCTTCATTTCAAGATGCCAAGAGAGTGGTGGAAGCATGACACACCCTGGCACTACGTATTTTCTAAAGCAATACAAAAGAATGGCCTCGGGGATTTACAAGTTGCTATTTCATCACAGAATGGGTTTTTGTCTCATTTTACACGTTAACCAGCTTACCTCCTTCAAACCTGCTTTATTATGTTCTAGATGCAGAGTTGAAAATGGAACAATAGATAGACTGTATGCACTTGTTTTATTGTGCCAGTATTAATGGATGTTTTTACTGTTTATGTCAGAAAGTAAAAATGCTGTCCAGCACAGCTGTATACACACAGAAAGAATACTGCATTTTGAAAAGGGGATTGCATGAAGGAATAGAGTGCATCTGTGAGAATTCCTCTATTCCAGATAGATGTCAAATCTGTAGGAAAGGCAATAGTTGCCAACAGGTTTTTTGGCACTGCGCGCCAGTTGTAGAGCTGTGCAGGGTGAACTGCGCAGCTACCCGACGTATTAGTGTGCCGCAGCCGTTCAGCAGTCCACAGCAGAGCTGCTTACAGGGGAGAGGCCAGAGCACTCACTGCATATGCACCCCAGGCAAAGCGTGACAGAAGAGTGAAGGAGGGCACAACACTTTCACAGTTTGTTTAACCTAGAGTTAAGCCTCAGTCCTTCTCTGCCTTCCACATCACCACCTTCTTGCAAACTCTCTATGCCATATGTGTATCTATCTCTGAGACAGGCAATGCAAAGATCAGGCTGAGCTGCTTTACAGACATCACATCTGCTGACTACGCTACAGGTCTGATTCTCCTCTTGCCTTTACCTTCACTAACTCTTGATAGCAGTACAAGGTATAGAGTAGTACTTCTGGGATTACTAACTACACTCCAGATGTTGCACTCCTTTTCCAAGGGCATCCATTTGTTGTCCATCAGATTCTCCACCCAGTAAATAATTTAGATGAAATTATCAAATGTCTTTTCAAAACACCGTTATAAATATCACCCAGTGGTATTACTCACACAAAGTCTTCTTACAGAAGTAAAACGTTTCCATTATGAAGATTAGCTTTGATTTAGTAGCCCCCACCTTTTTTTTTTTGTTTTGACATTGGAGCTTATTTCACCAAAAATTGCAGACCTAATTCACTTTTGAGAAAGTCACGTTTTGCGTTGACTTAAATCTGAGGCCATTTGTGGGGAAATGAATTCAAAGGAGAATTTATTTTGTTACAAATGCAGCTGATAGTTTTACATCACCGCAACCAACAAGCTCATGTTGTCCTGTCAATGCTTGAGGTTTCATATTAGTCCCCTAGTCTTTGCTTACTAAAATGTCTTGAGTATTTCAAGAAACACTGAATGATGAAAGACATTTCTAGAAATACAAATAGATTAGATGGTTAGGCATTTTACACAATACACAATTTTTGACAGCTGTAGGTGTCCCCTCCATTACCTCTTCCACACTGGAAGGAATGTAACAGCCCTCCCAACAATATATTCTTGACATCTTTAGTCTTTCTTATTTTTTTTTTTTTTAAAGATCATCTTACCTACAGTCTATTTGCCAAAATGGAAGTTTATTCCATGATGAGGCTTCCCACATGGACATTAAATGTTAGGCCAAAGGAATTTGACTGCAATGACTATTCTGGACTCTTGAACTAACCCTGTTAGTCCAGAAGCCACAACAACTGCTCATGAGCTGGGGAAAATGGGAAGTAATTCCCACAAGAACAAGGCAATACGAAGAAAATGGACTTTCTCTTTCCTATTATTCGTAACATTCAAAACTCTTTGCATTTCCCTGCCCTAGGCTTCCTGCACATAAGAAAATTTAGAATCATCAGCCAGAAAACTGTGATGGATCTAGTTCTTTGAATTTAGATGTGCTGACTCATGTCTCAAAGGCCTGCCAACAGCTACCTAAATTGAAGATCTTGAGTAATCAAGCAGAAGCGCTTGAAACTATTTTTACCCTTGTTTCAGTGAAGTGACTACTTTACCTTTTGTTACTCTATCTTATTAGTAACATATTCTTATGTGTGTTTGTTGAAGTCTCACTTCCATGAAGTGTCTTTCAATAAAGAGTGATGGGGTTCAAAACCTGATTTTCTGTACACAATTTGACCCTCAGCCTAGGTTAGGGCTTTGGAAAAGCCCCTTTGTTTCTGTGGCACGAACAGGAATTTTGCCTGTATCAAGTAGCTTCCCTTGACAAAGAATTAAAGCTTGATACAGTGATCAAATGAAAGACAACAGATTGTAAATTGATCACCATACTGTTCCATTGTTAACTATCATAACAACATTGTAACAAATTAGCTCAGTAACATGCTTGCGCAACCTTTTTTACCCCCCCAAAAATCTATAGATGTATATGAAATTGGTTTACTGTGCCAAATCGCAACACGGGTCATGAACTCGGAACATGTACGTCACAACAGGTGAGAGTTCTGCAAGCTACTTGGCTCTACTTGAAAAAGAATAATCAAGTCCTCACACTGGTGAATTTCTCTATAAGATTAAGGGAAAGACTGGACATATTTCCTTCTGGTACTTATTAGCGTTCATTGCCAAAAGGTTTGCTAGAGAACGTACATTTTCTGCTTCTCCCACAAGAAACAGAGCTCATGAGCACGATGCTTTCAGGCAGGGAGAAGATGACAGAGCTCTGGCACAAAAGCCAGGCATCCTCAACTCCCGTTGGGGTATCATGGTCTCAGTTAACAGGTTAACAAGAAAAATAGGACTGGATTGTAAAACCCCAAGCTCTGTCTCCATTGTAACGCAACACATTTGGCAGGTGCGTCTGAGGAGTTTAGGAGCAGTTTCAAGTAATGCCATCAGAGTTTCTGGCCTACAATGCTTTGGGCTTGCTTGACACCTGTTTGTCAGCCATGCAGCCCGCACCCTGTACCCCTGAGGTCTAGGCGTAGGGGGCAGCTGGGGACACAGCTTCTGTGCATTGCTTTGTGGAAGGAAAGAGGTGGCATAGGAGTTGGGTTGCTGGTGGTGCCACATGGTTTATGGCTCTGATGTGAACTCAAGTATGCGTATGGGCACGGTGAGTTGAAACCAGTGTAACTGAGGCGCAGACCCATTTATAAACGTGTTATTCATAGGACAGCCTGGTATTACATTCAGTTTGAAACATCTTTTTCTAGGTAACAATAAGGTCTGCTTACAGAATAAAACTGAATAGACACAACTAAACAGCAGCATCTATAGAAAACTTTCAAAGACCTTTATCCCACTGGGTTGTTTCCTTACATAAAGGTTACACAGTGAGTATTTTAGGAATTTACTTCCAGGAAAGCAGTATTTTTGTCTTTCTTGTATATAGGCAAAGCAGTTTGGGCTGAGCATCAAAATGTCTTGCTGTTGATTTTATATTTCTAATCTAGATTTTTTAAAAAAAAATTATTATACATATTACAATGCTAATATAGTTCCCTAATAGTCAGGCTGTGGGAAGAGGAATAATGGAGCTATTAATGCTTAACAAAATGGCCATCCGTCTCTGTTTTGATGTAACAGGGACTACGTATGACTTCTGGGTGAGCACTTCAACCCTATTTCTTACTGTAAGTGCAAAAAATGTCATTATTTTTATGTCATATCATGAACAAAAAAATGCTGTCCAGTTAACTGTGAAAGTGTGGAAGAGAACAGGGAGGAAAAACAGGTTTTTCCTCATCTGTCCCTTTTATTTTCATATCTAATCAGAAGAGAGAAATAAGCAAGTAAAGGCCACCTTAAAAGGCTTCACATGCTCTTCATAAAACAACACCATTGTAATAGGCTGCATTTCAAGTCTAGATTATAGAACCGTTTTCTTCTTGTACAGCCAAAAATGGATTAGTTTGTTTTCCAGCATGCTTTGCATACTTACTGTCACTAAATTCTGTACATTTTGTATCCACTTTTGAGTTGGAAAGAGCTGGATCACAACAATCCAAGTTGTACAGCGTTTACCCACCCTGCCTCACCACATTAGCAGTGTTCATGCTAGCTCAGTTTTAGTAGTAGTGTCACCCACTGCTTCAGACTTACCCACTGGGCTGAGAAAGATGTTTTCACCCATAACCAAGACGACAGCTGCTATACTGACCTATTGGGAAAGGAGCTAGGTGTTTCCAGACCAAAAAATAATCATAAGAACTTCATCTGAGCAGCCTGCTTCGAGTTAGCCAGGCATGCAAGCATTAAAGCAACTTCAAACAAAGCAAGCCAAATGAAGAAAACAGTACAAAGCACCCATATGTCTACTGAAGAAGAAAGTAATCTGTGCGCTGTCACTCTTCTGGCTACAGAAATGTCAGTTGCTCTCTAAATCCACAAAACATCTTTTCATAAAGGGCAGTCTATTTTTCTGACAGTCATGGTTCTCCATTAAGCCACCCTTTATCCAACTCTTTTGGTCAGCTTGTCTCTCACTCTACTTTTTAATGTGTTTCCTCAGCAATGTGCTGCTGAGAGCATGAAACGGAGTATAACTTGAGATTAAAGAGAGTTCCAAACCAATTACAAGTTTTCAAAAATCCTGACGTCTTGTTCTAAATATTGCCCTTACAATACTTATGAAGTACCTCAGCTATCTGAAGCTATTCTCAGATAGGACTGATGAAACATGTATCTACCTTAACCATCAGAGTAAGACAGCCAAAACCAACACTTCTTGTTTCTGTTCAGACTTTGATAAAAGCACAAGAAGGATTCCTCTCTTCTCAAAGAAAAAGACATAGGGGGAAAAATGTCAACAATTCATATAAACAAAAGCCACATAAGAAAGTCATCATGCTAAAATGTTGTAAACTAACAGCAGGTTTCAGTACATCCGTATGAGAAATAAATGAGCCAGAGCTCATTCATTTCTTTTAGCATTACCTTTATAATCTTTCACCAAGATACAATCATCCTTGGTTTTTTTTTTTGACCATGACAGATGCATTCTAATCAGTTGAGTTAGACTAGTTTTTCTCTTTTGGTGTTAGATTTTCTCTCCCTGAACTTTCAACTGTGGCTGCAATGGGTTTCTGCAGAGAAAGAGATGACAAAAGAATGCTTGCCATCTTCCATTATTAAGCCATACAATGAAAGAGAAATAAGAAAAAATAAGCAAAAACAGAATCCTTGGAGAAAGTCATCCTCTGAGCTGATGGAAGAAGTGACAAGATTTATACCACCTGATGTATACTAACAGATAATGCCATGCATTGAAGGGGACAAGAAACAATCTGGGTGAAGAGGAATCATTCTGACTAGCCTCAAGGGGAATCAGACAAGACAGGCTACTAATGATCAGGCTTAAAAAACTCAGATGAATTTAAATGAATTTAAAGGTGAAAAAACAATAATACGTATGAAGAATCCTGGTTGGTAGGATCCTGTGAAAAACAGCTCTTTATGACAAATGATCTCAAGTGAATTGGCAAGTCTTTTAGGACAACCTCTTCCTAGCATAAAAGCAGTCCAGCTGATGTTCAAAAATACTAGCAAATGTTGGAGAAGACTGGCTTTGTCAAACAGGAATTGAGCTTCAGCACAAACTTACTATGTACAGGAGTTGGAATCAAGGACAGGAAGCAAAGAAATGTAGAGGAATCTCCTGGCCATGCTGGAAAATCCAAAGCTCAGCTAGAATTGAAACCAATGAGGAACAAGGGCAACAAGAAGTGCTTCTACCTCTATATTAATGGCAGAATAAACAGGGAAAACGTTGACCTGTTGCTCAGTGGGGCAGTCAATTTTGTGACAGCAGATATATTTAAAGCAGTTACTCAAACCCTTCTCTTTGTATTGTTTTTAAACAAGATCTCCCAGGACTTTGTGCCTAGAGGCAGAGTTCAAGAAAGGGGGATATTCGTAGTGGAAGCTACTCAAGTTTGGAATCTCTTTTAGAAATTCTTGATGCTGGCTGACTTCCCAGTACCAGAAAGACATTGATAAACTGGGCAAGTGCTGACTGCAAAGACAGTCAGGGACTGAATCACTCACCCTGTGAAGAGCTGAGAAGTGGAACTTCTCCGAGGAGACCTGACAGCAGCCTTCCATTGCCTGCAGGGAGGCTAAAATGGCAAAGACAAGATCTTTACAGAGGTGCACTGTGGGACACCAGGAGACAATGATCCTGAACTGAAACAGAGGTTTCAACTCGATAAAAGGAAAAAAAAAAATCACTATAGGATAGCTAAACATTGGAGCACGCTGCACTGAGAGGTCGTAGAGTCTTCCTTTGAGGTTTTCAAGACCCCGCTGCACAAAGTCCTGAGAAAGCAGTCTGAAACCATCATTGACCCTGCTTTGAGTGGGACATTTGGCTGGGATGACCGCTTGGACCCCTGCCAAGCTGAATTTTGTGATTTTTAAGACTTGGTCCTCAACACAGGTGAAATACAAGGAAATGTACAGTGAACTTACCACTGGTGTATACTGACAACTAAGTCCTGTAAACTAATGTAAGTTTCAGTTAATTGACTTTATATGAATATTTAGGCCCATAAATACGTGGTTTAATATTCAGCAGTAAGTTGCTTTTGAAGTTCTGGGTATTGCCTAAAATAAGGAAACAAAATAATGTATTTTACAGTCACTATATTACTTTTATATACTGTTTTATTATCATTATATGTATTACTTTACGTATCTTCCTATAAGTACATAAAAATTAATTCAGGATTTACTGTGGAATAGTTAACCAATGCTGATAGTGGTGTAAAACTGGTAGAGATTAAAACACTGTACAAATAAGTCTTCTTTTTACCTTCCCTTTTAAGATTTCATTAAGCATACTATTACTTGAACTTCACAAGGTGCCCAAGGCTTTAAGAGCTCAGGGTCTCATTTTAAGCCCTTTGGGTTTGAAGACATTGATCCAAATTTATAGATATACACAGGCAGATCACAGTGTTTCCTTTCCAAACACACAACGAAAATAATTATGTGAATAAATATTAAAAAAATGCTGCCCTGAAGACTCAGGCCTAGGAGAGTGTATCCTCATTCTTAAGAAACAAAGAGAAAAATGAACTGATTGACAAATGAAAAACAAGCACGTTTAGACACAAATTGGAAGAAAACAAATATCAACACTGGTGTTGAGTTTATTGAGATTTAGATTACTTAAAGCCTCACTGAAATTACCATTTGCTAGCTATGACTAAACCCTGCTATAAATCCAGGAGGAAAGCGTGTTTGCCAAGCACAGTGCACACTGACAAAAAAAATCTTTACAAAAGTAAACAAATGGAGCAATAGAGCATAAATCTAAACCAATTAGAATACTTGTAATTATGAATAATTTACAGGCAGTGATGGACCAGGGACCGCATACTTTATCATGATCTGTAATTAACTGCCACGAAGATGATCAAGGAGTCTGTCAGGCAAGGACGTACGTTTAGATGGTAGGAGCAGTCTGTGAAGGGACCAAAGCGGACAGCAGAGAAGACAGACCAGTTTAAGGCAAGGGTAAGCAATATGCCTAGGCCCTAGTCCTATTTTTGCTGAAGCCCTTTGCAAGAGATAAAGTGATATCTAATAACTTTTTATCCTACAGAACTGAAGGTCTGAGCCAGACCACTAGTGTCAATTTGAGACATTGACCTTAACTTTGAAGTTCAAAAGCTAGTTTAAGCTTTGGGTTTCAGCCTGCTACAGAAGTCAATCCCACGGGCAGATGTGGAAGAAGGCTGTTTCACAAAGCCTTCCGTAATTCGGATTTCTATAGTGGGCACAGTACATTGCTTTACATACTCCAGGGCTATGCAGAAGGGTTTTTCCGAAAGGGGAAATTAAGAGGATTAAGCATTCAACATAGCCATTCTTACACAGCAACCTAAAAACATGGGTGCATAACATAGCTGGCAAGTGCAGTTTGTATAGCAGCTCTCACTAATAAACCAAGCTGTACATCTAGTAAAAAAGAGAAGCTGTACGTGTGTCTCATTGCTTACCACATTTTGTTTTTTTAGGATCAAGCTGTCTCCTGTAGATTTAAGCATATGCTAGCCCCCCATCACCCCAACACACCTTCTCAGTTAGTTGAATAATACTGACACGTACCCAGAATTACAAGTAATTTCCTGAAAGGATGAAAATATTCAACATGTATGTTTTGGCATTGATCTTCAAGACAACCACGCATTTTCATAAAGAATTTCTTTAAAAAAAGAATCAAAAGTTCAGAAATGCTCTAATTTCACAGAACTTTAAAAAACTGAAATTTTCCAAAACTAAAAAGATGTTTTACTGCACGTGCATTTCCTAAACTGTAAGACTATCAACCAGAAAGCACTATGTGTAACGTTTTGAAAACTACCTGAATTTTTAGGAGCCTAAAGCTTGTTTTCTGTGCCGTAAATATATCGTAAATTAGGATGTGAACTCACAGCTCACCAACTTCCCATGGAGACATACAGAGCAGACATTAAGAACAGTAACTTGCAAGGTGATCAGTTCCCATTTTTATGACAATTTTGCTTGAATAAAACCTGTTGTGTTGGAATGCCTTGACACACATATGGGAAGGAAACAAACTAGAGATGGACCACGATGGGAGCAAACAGATTGTGAGGTAGGATGCTGGAACTCAGAAAAAAGGGATTATGAAGGAAAAGGTGGGAGAGGAACAGTGCAAATTAGACTCAGAACAAGAAGCAGAAAGATGTGAAAGGTACAGAGAAATAAAAAAAGACAAATACATTAATAACCAGGGAAGAAGTGCAACAGCAAAACCAAACAACTGTGCTAAAGAGTCCACAGGAAAAAAGGAAAATTCAGATAAAGTATGTCTGCAAGTTCCCAGACACAAGCCAATAAATCCAGCAAGACCAGCTATAAAGCTGTGTATTTTTAAGGTATGTAGGCAGCCACCGACGTTTCATTGAGATGAGCTGATAGGCATGTATTTTTATGGAGCCCAATACAGACCCAGGAGCCCAGACAGTGCTTCCTCTGATGCACTGAAGTCCTTTCTCAAGGAAGGCTGCACTGGAGACTTCAGCGTATCAGACAGGGCAGGGGCCACGTCCTAGCTGCAGCTCGAATGAGCCACTGTAGCAACACAGCAGGCCACAGGTTATTATCAAACTGCCCTTCACACAGTCTTGCTTCAACCCGACACACTGGCATTTTCAAATCAAAGCTTGTCATGACACTGAGAAGTTGCGATAGCTTGAATCACCATCCCAACACAGAAAGCAAAGCAAGTATCTCAGATTCCCCTGGCAGAAGACATTTCAGTTCCCATTAGCTCCTAGGGAATTAAAGCATTGCCCAGCCTGAATGCAAATGCACTCTCCCGCCTGCTTTGCCAGCACTGTTTATCGCCCAATTCTGGTAACACTTGCTCTCTTTTCACCTCCCTGTGTATTTATTTTTTTGTCTCCTCAGTCTGACACACAGCCTGTTGTCTCTTCTCTTCCTCACCTTGTTTTATTTAATACTCTTCTTTCCACTTCCCCGATGTTGTTCCCTGTCCTCTTGATGTTCCTTGCCTCTTGGGGCTGTATTACCCAGCTGCTGGCTGCCAGCGAGTCCCAGGTGAGCAGTCCCTCCACAGCATGGAAGCCCGCAATTATTTTGCTTGTGGGCTGATGCAGCTAGGCTTGGCACAAATAGCTGATTTGGGAAAATAGGCATTTACAACTCCTGAACTGGATTTATTACAGCCCACAAAGAATGAGTATGCCAAGCATTTTGTCAGGGGTTACTGTCTGTCTAAGCTTTTATAAAGGTCCTAGGGTTTATTTTGTTTTTAAAAAGTTCACTTTTCTCAGTGTCCAAGCAGTATCTTTTCTTAATCAAGCTAGTAGGAACAAATTCAAGATTGTGGGTGCTTGCATACACATACGTATATACGAAAACCTAAATCTAGAAGTATGGTTATAAAAGTGACATAGGTATATATTTAGAAGTTTTTATTGATACCACCTGCTTGGTGAACACACAAGCACATGCCAATAACTGAACTCCTAAAATCTTGTCCCAACATGAAACTTGAAGGGCAGGCTCTTCTGTCAGTATTTTTAACAGGGCATCTTTTTTAGATTTCTCAATGCTCTTCCAACTGCATCTGAGAAACAACAAATCTGTGCCATTGTGGGAATAAACAGATGCAAGATCTCAGTTACTGGAAAGTTCTGCCCAAATTTTCCTTTGCTAAGAGAGCTTCTGGACTGAAAAGCTGCCTTTAGACTTCTGCACAGGCTGCACAGTGCTGCTAACTCTGCAAGCTGAAAGATCAGGAAGGTGATCTGCATTTAAACAAATTGAAGCATGTTATCTGTAGCAAAATGTTTATTCTTGATAGATGCTTAGAATACTTAAAATATAGGCTGAAGCTAGAAACACAGTATTGTCTTGCTTTGCTGTTTTGTGCTGTATAAATCTGAACCAAAAGACAAGTCCTGATATCCTGGAAGGGAACAGGCTCCAGATGTCTAGTTCTCCAATCCGAAATTTGACAGGGCATTTTTATGCCAGTAAGTATAAACATATTCCAGGTGGCTTTGGTTGTGTTGCTCAAGTGTAAGGGGAGAGCAGTGCATATACCTCAGCAGCATCTTCAGCAGCAGATCAAGTCTTCCTGTGATGCTGTCCAGATCAGCAGATGCCCAGGCTGGATGTGACCATATTTCAGACTTGAACTAGAAGGTTTATGTGATTCACCACAGTCCAGGCTCCTCCAGACAAAGCACCCTGCTAGTCTCGAAGGCCTCTGCATCGACTCCTGGTGTAGGGCTTTTTCATCAGCAAGTTAATCAGGACAGTGTTGCAGTAAGGAGCAGCATCTCTGGACCAAAACTTTAGTCTCCTTGGTGAGCCTTCCATCTCAGGTAGCTGTACCCTGGTTTTCCCGTCTTCCTTCAGTCTTGAGCCCTGCTTCTGCCAGGGTATGCAATTTAACCACAGGATGACAATAAACCATTGTCAGGCAGCTGCGGAAAAGGCAGCCACCGCCAGAGGCAGTTCCTAGCACTCCTGAAAAGGCGATAGGAAGACCTTGTGGGATATACAGTTCTGGCCAGCTGTGTTCATATCTGAATTCATGTTTGAAAGAGAAAAAACATCCAGCAGGGATACAGATATTTTTTAGAAGAGAAGAAGTATTTAAGCCAGAGCTCCTTAAAACTAAAGGCTGGTACTGGCAGAAGAACAAAGAGTGATGAGCTAGTTTTGTTTGTGAATTAAGTTCCTGATGAGAGCAGTGAAGCTCTTGTACAAGCTCCTAACCAGCATAGTATGTACAGGCAATCTGACCAACACTAAGATGGAGGTTCACATAAGTAGGAAAAGAATTTGTATTCTGCCATTCAGTGGCCAAAAAGCTCCACTGCAGTTGCTTTTATGAGTCTTCCAAAGTTCATCTGTTGGTCTTTGCTGCCAAATTCTCTCATTGACCACCTCCTTCCACCACCATCCAGAAAGCCCCTCTTTATACCCCACTCCCCCACTCAGACCAACCCTGCTGACCTCAGCTCGGCTGCTTTGATGAGCTGACATCTACTTTCAGTGTTCTTTCTATTGTGAAGAGAGCTGCTCCATCTCCCTAAGCTTCAACATTTGCTGATAAGAGTAGCACCAGTTCAGTTTTTTGACAACACCCTCTGTTGCCAGATCATCTTTCTCTATTCATGGTATGCTGCAGTGTTTGCAGAAATCCCACAGACTGACTTATTCTGTCATAAAAAAACATCTTTCTGAGCAAACATCTGCAATTTGTTCAACCTAACTGAATCCTAGATGTTGAATCCTTTTTGAACCTCTGCTTCATTTTTCTTTTCATTTCTCTTCCTATACAGAAAACTGACAAAATAATCTTTGTCTTTATCCTCTTTTACCTCCCTTTCCCATTTCTCTCCTATAACACGCTCTCCCTGAAACAAGTATTTCTCATCTGCTCTCCTCCCTCTCTCCCTCCTATTTGTTCCAGTTTTTAAGATGCCTCTTCTTTGTTTCCTTCCCTTGCTTTCTGTTTAATCTCTCATTCCCTTCTGGCTTCCCCCCCCCGCCCCCATCACACAGTGAGTGTGAGTAATAACTCATTTCTAGTTCTTCCCTACAGCCTCTCCTGTGACTCTGCCCATCTCTCACAATTACTGTTGTATCATCTCATTAATTTTTATGAAATATGCACTTTAGAACCCCTCCCCCAAACTCCAGGTGAGGCTCTCTGAAGTCTGCCTTCTGTCTTTTGCACTCCACTGAAACCAACTTTGGCTAGGATTTAGATCAAACCTAAAGCTGCAAGGGCATAATCTTTCTTATTCTACTGCTTGTCAGCACTATCAACACCAGCTGTATTCCTTTTCTTGAAGTTCTGGGGTCTTTTCACAGAATCATAGAATGGTCGGGGTTGGAAGAGACCTCTGTGGGTCACCCAGTCCAACCCCCTGCCAAAGCAGGGTCACCTACAGCAGGCTGCACAGGACCTTGTCCAGGAGGGTCTTCAATATCTCCAGAGAAGGAGACTCCACAACCTCCCTGGGCAGCCTGTTCCAGGGCTCCGTCACCCTCAGAGGGAAGA
>Ga0065711_1044980_pt1 | contig 13761 bp, 12 predicted proteins | sample Hoacrofraction12_FD_59098 | JGI IMG/M metagenome (GOLD analysis project Ga0065711, IMG submission 59098) | Hoatzin crop microbial communities from Cojedes, Venezuela - Epithelial fraction 12 v2 (version 2) | ecosystem: Host-associated > Birds > Digestive system > Esophagus > Crop | place... | reverse complement strand
TTCTCCTTACCTGTATCGTTGTTGTTCCTGTTCCCTTTGTTTGCTGTTCTGTTAAACTGCCCTTATCCCGACCCACCAGTTTTTGCCTGTTTCTTTCTATTCCCCTCCGCACCCCAGCGAGGGGAGGGGCGACAGAGTGGCCTCGTGGCCCTTTTGTTGCCAGCCGCAGTCAAACTATAACAGCTGGGAAATCCTGCAGGCTGCAGGGCAGAGCTGGAGTGTGGCAGCACAGGCTCTGTGTTTGCACCACTCCCAAGGAGACACAAGGAAACACTCTGTGTTTGCACCACTCCCAAGGAGACACAAGGCAAGGCAATGCCTACACAGGATAATTTCATGTCAACTTTCTTAGTTTGGTTGTTTGTTTAAAACCAAACCACAGAATTTTGTGCTGTTTGTGAGCTGTGACAGCATACCCACTGCAGTGATTCCACATAAAACTCATTGCAGTTAAAATGACAGTGGGGTCCTGAAAGTGTCTGCAGCTATTTGGTTGAAACAGTCATCTTCCTCTCTCTCTATCACACCCCCCCACACAAATACACACAGCTTGTCCCAGTGGTCTAGCAGGGCTAGGTAACCCAAGGTCAGCTTTAGACCACCTCATTACTATCCTTGCATTTGCACTGGCTGGAAGGGGCAACAGGAGAGAAAACCATTGTAAGCAGGACTGTAATATGCAGTACAGGGCAGGGACACCTCCATCCGAAAACAAGGCACAGGACAGTCTGATAGTGCAGGCGATGCCGGAGTGAGGAGCACAACACCAGGGACATGCCCACTTTTGCTCCACTCCCACTGCGATGGGACACCGCCATGGTGCCGGACTGCTCTGCAGTGCCCTGTCAGTCGAGATGTGACACTTTTCCTACACCGAAGGAAAATAAACCCTAAAGACAGAAATAATCCAGCTGTTTATGGAGCATCTCAGGTTTGCAGTAAGAATTTCCTCCCGTGACAAAATCCCCAGCTGTTCTTCCCACTTCAGCAGCGCAAAGGAGCCATAAAGTTGCTGTAATGAGCCTGCTGAAAGTTTTGTCTGACAGGGGAGAATACCTGAGCAGCACAGCTCAGGGTGTGACAAGCTCTGTGCCTTCTCCAGTGTCCAGCTAGAGTGGGACAAGGCTAGGGACCGGCTCGATACTGCTGTCTTGTGACCTCTGGCCCTGAGACTGGCAAAGTGAAGAGGTGACACCCAGGCCCAGGATTTGTTGAATTTTTACTGGACAGGAGGATCAGTTGTCACTTTTTCACTCATCTCCATTGGAAATCCTCTTCACATGCCTTAATTTGGTCAGAATGCCCTGTCCCAGCTGATTTACTCAGTCATCAGTAGGGACAGGGGTCTGCTCACTAGCAGAATTCGAACACCTAACTTGGACCACTTAAATCCTTATTTGCAGTTTGCAGATGCAGAGAACTTATCCTTGCATACCAGTTGCTTGCAATGAGACAGTTCTTACTCAGCATCTCCCATCCCCAGGAGAAATCAAACCCTGCATGAGGCATTGGCATTGGCAACAAGGGAAAGAACAGTCCACCGAGCAGCCTGCCTTCCCTCTGAAATGCTCAGCTGAGGCAGTGCTCGAACAACACCTCCCTTTATCTCTTGCTAGCCCTCTGGGTGAATTGGGTGCTTGTTCTGCCTCAGGTGGAAAAATCACAGCTGTCACTGATTCCTTGGTGTGGTCCCGCTGCTTGGCCACCTGGCTCAGCCCAGTGAGGTCTGAAGCTACCAGGTGTGGTGTGCTCTCACTATGTTCATCTGTTGAGACATCTGGGTTTAAACACACTCCACTGCCCTGTGCCAAGATCTGCCCCACCACCTGCTTGCTCCCTGCCCAGGGCATCTTCACAAGGCACTGGCTTGCAAGGCCAGGGCTCCCAGCACTGGCTTTGTCAGGCCCAAGAGAAGAATTTGAGACAAAAAATATTTTATGCCATTTACAGGTAAAAGGAGAAGGGTTTAGTTTGGTTGGGCTTATTTTTCCCCTGCTCCTCCTGAAACTGGAACCCCACTGCAGGAGGTAGCATGGCACAAGGCAGGGGAAACCATACTTAAAAATAAACCACCACTCACCTTCCTGGCTCTTGGAGCATGAATTAGGCTGGCCAGTTGTCTTGGACAACTCCCCTGACGCTGGGAACAAACTGTGCATACATTGCCTCTCTAATGGCCATCCTTTCACCCACAGTTCCCCAGCTTTTCTGTACTACTGAGAAACTGTCCCCTCTCCCTTCGTCCTGCCGCCTTTCCCACTGCCAGATCTGCTAAATCAAACTCATACTGGCTGAAAGCAGACAAGGAAACTACTAATGTAGGAGAGAGGAGGCACCAATCAGACTGCCTGCAATGAAATGTAGATGCTGCTGTCATAGCGTTTCCCAGCCCTGTTTCTTTTCCTTCTGAAATCCTTTTTTAGCTGCTCCCTCCTCTTACACTTGGTATCCAGCCTCTTGCTTTCCACTTTGAGTTTCCTACTTGTGCTTGAGTCATTGTCCCTCTTAGGGCCCTTTTCTCATCTCCATTTTTTTCTTCATCATCTTTTTACACTCTCCTTGGGCTATATTTTATTTTGCCTCTGTTCTTCAGTTGCCTTTATCTGTCTCCTCAACCATTCTCCTTCAAGTCCTTCTCTTTCTCTCCATTTTTCATCACCTGTCTGTATTGGATTTACATCTTTATTGGCAGAGTTGATGGAAGGCGCCTTACAGTCACAGTCATTCAGTAAGCTGATTGTCCAAACCTATGCTAAAAAAGTTGGCCCTATCCAAACAGTTTTATCATTATTTTTCCTCTCTTGAGTATTGCATGTTAAAGCGAGTTCTCAGGCAGAGAAAGAAAACATCCTTGAAATCACTCTGACATTGATATAAACCTTTGGCTTTGCAAATCATATCAGAAAGGAAAATCCCCAAAGCTCTGCCATCTAACTGTAGCAAACTGAAATCCTATCCTGCAGCCAAACAAGTGAGCCCAAGTCTGCTGCTCAGCAGTGGCTTGCCCCCAGCCATGGACTGTTGCAGCCAGCCCAGTCTGAGACCAAACCTGAGCAGATGCAATGCCAGCATACCCTCATTGGGTCCCTCTGAGATCTGGGGGGACATTGCAAACTGGTACAGAGAGCTCATCATGCCCCTAGCCACCACTTCTGCAGCGGCCCATGCTTCACTTCAGACCAACAGCCCTCTCCCCCCTCTCCAACTCATTTCTATCTCTCCTGGCCAACATCCACAAGTCATGCCTAGAAATCACAGCTCCCTCGGTCCCAGCCCTGCTGCCATCGGCTCTGGCTCAGAAGCTAATCACACCACGGCTCTGCACCCTGACTTTTCCTTTCTGGGAACAGCACACACCCCTTGCCTCGCATCACTTGACTCTCCCTCACTGCCAAGTGAGGGGCAGCCCTGATGGAGCAGCCCGGCACCCTGCCCCTTGTCCTGCCTCCTCATGCCCCTGCCAGCCTGGCGCAGCGGCAGCCGGCATGTCATCACCTCCCACGCCGGAGAGAGATGCCCACAACTGTCCCTTACAGTCTGCTAGCAAATGTCAGCTGGGCCCTTGCAAAGGAGGGGCTGGGATTGCAGGAGGAACAGCCTGTACATTGGCTTTCTGCTGAGGATGGGGAGATGTTCATTCAGGGCTAGATGACTCTCCTGGAGGGGTTTCCATGCCATATATAGGTACCCTGAGGATTCCCTTTTAAGAAGGGTCTTTCTCTGCAGCGGGGAGCCCTGGAGGGATGGGGAACCACACAATCAGCTTATAAATGAGCTGAACAAATCATGCTATGCAGTTACAGAGGAATGGTCTTCTTTCTCTGAGCCACAAACTCTCTGTGGTTCTGCTCCTCTTCTTCCTTCTGTGTATCTCCCCCCTACAGCTCTCCTCTGCCTCAGCTTCTGTGCTGAAGTGATAGGAATTAACTCCAATTGTTGTGGATTGTATCCCCAGCTTAGTGCCTTCCCTGTTTCCATACCTATAACTGTATATACTTGTACTCTGTATCTCTGTATTTGTATCTCATCTGGAGACAGCAGGACCTCTGGGTTTGGGTGGGACTCGCATTCACTGCCTCTCCACTGCCACGACCACTGATGTTGCTCAGGACCCACCATCCCATGGCAGAGAGTGTGCTAACTTCTCCATTGTGCAAAACTCTGGCAAGTGCACAAATGACTCCACTTTCACGAAGCTGGCAAGAAGAGGAGGACAACCTGTGCTTGCCAGGAGATGACAAGGAAGAGTGTCTCTGAGCCACAGCACTTCAAGGGGCTGCTCCTGGTGAAAGGCAAGTCCCTACCAGCACTCATCACAACCCAAAGCAAAATGCCATTCAGGGTGAGACACTGCTCTGATGCCTGTGCTAGAAAAATTGTCATGCTGAGCAACACCTACTCCTCCAGCCCAACCATGAAGGCATCTCTCTTCCTCTCCCACCTTCCACACCAAAGATCTCTGTAATCAGACACTGTCCCTGCTACAAGCAGGCTTTCAAGATCATGTAGACTGTTGACTGAGTCCCTGTCATGACTAATTACACCAGTTACCTTCCAGCTTACACCACTGCATCTGACAGTGTAGTCCAGCTCAAAAAGAGCACAGAACAGAGTAACACACATCCCAGTGGAAAATCTGTGACCTGCTGGTTTATAGCACAAACGTCTTTCAAATATGGCAAGCTGGGTGGAAAGAGGTCCTGCTTGAACTGGGCTAACTTAAACAGAGCCTAGCAAGGCATCTGGGAAGGTGCAGGGGCAGGAAAGACATCGCAGGACCCGGCACAGCAAATTCCCCCTGTGAGACCGTCCTAGAACCCAGCCTAGGAAGTCAACACCTCTCCGTATCGAATTGCTGGGCTGCTACAAGGTTGTTTCTCATCCAAGCAGCAGGGAACTGTTTCTTTCTCCTCTTCTTTAGCTACAAAGCTATTTGTACAGCCCTTCACATTCAGCAGCTCTGCAGTTCAGCCTTTGAGCCTAGCTTGTCTCTATAAAGAAGGTCCAATGCTCAGCCACACTCAGGTTGAGGCAGAGTATCACAGTAGTGTCTGGGTAACAATGAGGTATCAGAAAAGACCTACAGTCAGATTTATCTCAGCATTGTTCTCTCGTGCAAGGCTGGCTAATCGTGCTGACACACTTCCTCTCTGACAGCAACATCTTATTCTGGTGAGACACAAACCCTAGCTAAGGTCCCAAGCAGAGGGCTGGAAGAAGGAAGAGGGCAGTCTATGGCTGATCCCATCCATTCCCAAGCAGGACAGCCAGATGAGGTGAATGGAGAATGAGAAAACATCTGAATATTTAGAAGAGATTCCCCAGTGAACAGGTACCTATGCAGCTCCTCCACCCTGCTCCCTTGCACATAGATGTATTGGGGCTTCCACTATCTCTGCTACATGCAGACACATCTCTGTTGTCTACTAAGCATGTATCAGAAAACCAGCATCCCTCTCACCAAACCATTTGCTTCCAGGGCCAGGCATCAAGAAACTTATCTAGGGTGTCTGCTCCAGTTTTACTCAGGAAAAACCGCCATGCATTTCCACACATGAGTCCAGTACAACAGGTTGAGACTTTCAGACTTTGGAGCAGGGATCCTGCAACCCCATGAATATTTTGCACTGTTTTTGAAGGCTTCCTCAAGGCTGCCTAACCAATTTGCTGTCCCCATGCTGCAGCCATGGGACCTCCATCCAACAGCCACTGAGGGGTGTTAAAGGGGTCCTGACAGGCACCCATCATGGTAGGCACCATTTGATCTGATGCCAGTGGGCTGGGGAGGCAGAAGAGCAGTACAGCTTTGGGGGCTATAAGAAATGTGCTGTTCTTGCTTCAGCTGATGGCTGCAAAATAAGGGCAGTCCCCAAGCAGGGATGAACAAGCATTCCGTTCAGCCAGAGAGGAAAAAATATTAAGGAGAGATTTTTCACACTCACATACACTTAAGAGGAAAAAATATTTACATGACGGAGAATGGACTTGGCAGGGGCTTCCAGAGGCCATTTGCTGTTTATGTATTTCTCAGGACTGGGCTGAGGCTGCTGAGCTCAGCTGTGGAGCCTGAATCCCCCCAAGCCACCGAGGAGGTGGTGCAAGTGGGGAACTGCACTCAGACTGTCTCTAGGGCTGGTGAGAGGTCCTCTCACAGTTGCTTCTGTTGCCTACACCTGCAATGAAGTTATGTCTGTGAGACTGCATGTAGCTCTGGCAGCGGTCACTGTTGTCTCCCAACACCTTTCTTTTGGCATTGCTGGAGGACCAGAGCCAGGAGGGGCTGCAGGGAGCCTCGGGACAACCACCAAAGGTGTCGTGAAGTAGGGACTGGGCTCTAAGCAGCTGTTAGGATCAAGCACCTTTCCATAAGGTGGGATGTGAAACATTCTCTAGTCTGAACGTCTCATTTGAACTGGGGTGGGGGGAGCTGGATGGCAGCTGAGACTCCCCCTGCCCCCTCCAGATGTTGAAGGTCTGACTGATTCCCTATTCAGGAACCCTGCAATCAGCAACAGCTTGTATTCCTAGCTGGGGCTCTCTATCCCTTGAAAGCACAAAGTTACAAACCCATAAATTATTATAATTTGGGCATCTGCCATGGTTTGGAAGTGCCTGGCATAATTCCTCCCTGTCCAAGCTGCACAACAACTCCCTGCTGTTGTTTCTGGAAAGAAGAAGCATTGAAATGTGCAGGGCACACTCTGGCCTCTGCTGCCAAGACCTTCATCACGGTCTTAAGTGGCATAAAGAATGCAAGATACTTGTCATTGCAACACACCGAGCTGGGATCCTGCTTGACATGAACCATGCTCTTTCTTCACCCCCACCTGAAGCAAGAAGAGCATCAGAACAGAGATGGGCAACAGGTAACAGAACAGGCCAGGAGACTAGGATACTTTTCCAAAGGCCCTCCCTAGGACCTTTTCCAGTCCTAATTAGGAGATAAAACAACCTGGGACAGACAGAAGTGACCTACCATGCCGTGTTCCCATCATTGCCATTCCTGCAGGGCAGTTCCCCCCTTTACCCCTGCTTCCAGCCCATGGTCCAAACCAGCACAACTGGAGAAGCTGCAGCACAGTGTTCGCTCTGTGCTGAGCCAGGACTAAGAAGCCCTGATGAGGTCTGTGGTGCCCATCCCAGGCGAGGTAAGGTCTTGCTCAGACAGCTGAGATGGAGCAGAGTCATTATTCAGTCCGGCTGCAATGCCAACGTGTGGGCTCGCTTCTGGGCCAGAGCGGAGCAGAGATAGCACTGGGCTTTATGGACAAGCCCTGCATACATTTTGCAGTGTTTCACCTTTCCCATCCCAACAGTCTCCACACTGGACATCTGCTTTTCCTCCCAGTCCCAGGGAACGCTGGCACTGATGACCAGCAACAGAGGATTAAAGCCCCCAGCTGTATTGGTTCGTGCTTCTGCCTCTGTCACAGGAGCACAGGAACTTTTCCAGACTGACACTGTTTCAAGTCCAAACAGACAGAAAAGCAGGTGGATTTTTAAAAACCACTTTGCCTGTGAACCCCGACGTAAGAGGTGGAAACCAGAGAAGTCCTTTTACAGTGAGGTGCTGAGTACCCACAACTTCCTCACCGTTTGCAGGACTCAAAGTGCTGCATAAAACTAAAGAAATTCTCGTCCACTGGAGGAGGCTGTGTGTGCCCCCCCACCAGCACCAGGCTATTCAGGTGTTGAGTTTTATCTAATGGGCCCTGAAGGATTCACTGGAAGAGTCTTGGAGAATGTGGGGGAAGTAGAGCCAGCAAAACAGCTTTAAGGAAGGACACTTGATTACAAGCATACCATAAATACTCTTTATTTAAACACAGTGTCAGTCAATAGGATCTGCAATAAATACTGGAACTTTTGAACATACAGATCTTCATCTATGTATCTACCTATCACAACAAAATACCTTTAGATTTCCTTGTTTGTGTACAGATCTATGTATCACTATATATATAATGGAGATATATATACACACATATACATACAAATATCTAAATATATATGCACTTGTGAAAAAATGACCTTATCAAGGATAGTAAACAATTAAATATTTGCCAGCCCACTCTTGTTGGCACTGGCAATATTGCACTGGAATTCAGTTGTATGCTCCTGCCATTAGGAGAAAACAGGAGAAAAAATGAAATTGCATGCATGAAAAAGCAGCAAATCCACTTTTTCCTTGATGAAGGACATTTGTAGAGGCTCTGTGCTCCCTGAAATACTCTGATTGATTACAGAAATTCCAGCAGATACCCACTGCCAAATCCAGGTGAATCAGGGTTGTGTCCTGCTATTACAACACTCACCAGCAGAGATAACCTCCTTCCAAGTTCTGTGTGAACTCCAGTTTTGAGCGTGCTCTTCCCCGTCTAGACCCAGGCTGTGTCACTAAGACCGCGGGGGAGCATCTGTGCTCCTGACCAAGCTGGCTGTACTTTGTTCTGCAGCAGGCAAACAAGAGCCTCAGTCTTTCTGCCGAGAGTGCAAGAGGGAGTGGTTGTGCCACAGAGTCTGTCCATGCCACCAGCTGTAGCTTGAGCCCTGGATGAACAGCTGTAGTGGATCTCCCAAGAGGCAGTGCTGGGTGAAATATTTGCTGCCCAACTCTGTAATATGACAAAAAGCACCTACAGGTCCCCCACGGGTGCCCCATGCAGCTAGTCACCCCGCAGGAATGTCTCTGATAAGAGAGTGTAGCTACCCCAGCTGCCAAATGACAGTGTCCTCACAGCCCAGGATGTGTGTTCATTGCAGAATGTTCTCTTAGCCCCAGGAAGAAAGGTTAGGACTAATGCTTGCTTTCAAAAAAGCTCCAGTAAAAGAATAACTAGGGGAACAAATGCTCGGGCTGCTGTGTTCAGCTCCCAGAAAGAGTCAAGCTTTCACATTGAGACTGTTGCACAGGGAGGAGATGCCAAAGAGCAGCTGTGGTCCTACTCATGGACCTGAGAAACCAAGCACAAGTGTAAAAACAGAGATGCAAGGGACCTTAATCCTTGCCAAACACTAGTTTTCAGGGAGCCTGGGGTCACCCCATCTCTCTGCTGAGAACAACATCCAAGGCCAAGGTGGCTTTTCAAAACAGCCCTTGCTCATCTGAACCTGAAGAACCACCCTGGGTACGACATACACTGCAAACCTGAAGCATGGGCACTGATACTGTCTTACAAGTTAGCAAAAGATGTGGGTCAGCCAAGATACCAGGTGCTTCACCAGGACTGGATGCCTCTGCACGGGCAGGTAGGGGGAGAAGACTGGGATCATACTGGTGAGCAGACAAGCAGGCACCGTCCCTGGCTCCCCCTTTCCATCCTCACTGCCCAGGGACACAGCCAGGCACTGGTAGGAAACCTTTGCTTCCCTGCTGCTTTTAGAAGGATGGAACCTTCTATCTGCTGACAGAGAGCAGAGAAGGGAACATGCAAGACAGGACATCTTCCCTTCTGCCAGAGGAATGAACAATATGCTCATAAACCCGTCTCCTTGGGAAATGGATTAATTATACCAGTGAAAACAAACGCTCGGAGGCAGAGGACTGCCAAAGGCAGGGGGACGAAGCCCTTCCCTTAGCTAGTGTGGGTGTCTGAGACTGCTGGCAGCAGGACCAGTTGCAATACCAGAAGGCCAAGGGATGCTGAGAGATAGAGCACAGCCAGCTGTTTACTCCTAGTCAGTCCTGTCAATACCCTCCCCTCTACGGCAAAAACATGTCGCTTATAGTAAATAAATACATAAATAAGCCCTTTGAGAAGCCCAGCAGCTGTGACATGGGAGAGCTGAAGAGCATGTTGTGTGCCTGCTCACACATCTGCTCCCTCTCCAGAGAAGCTGGGCTCTCCTTTCTACACTACTAATCCCTGGCCTATTTTCAAACATTTGGGTGCATTTGGCAACTTAAGTCTCTTCTCTCCCTCTCTGCTGTTCCCACCGCCTTGGCGGTCCCACCCTCACCTGAACCACAGGGGAAGTCACCAGGTGTGGACCCAGCTCCACAGGCGAAGTCAAGCGCCGTGTGCCCACCTCGACGACCCACAGCAACGCAACATGCACTGACGGCCAATTCTGAGCATTAGGAATTGCTGGACAATTCAGGATATGAGGCACTTTGGGAACAGCCAGTGCTCAAGAGATGCTTGAGTCAAGGTCCCAGTGGGGATCTGCACCCAGACCCCATCCCCTCTGCCAGCTCCCCTTGCACTTCTACACGTCCCCAGTGCCGGAGCAAGCAGGAGGTTATATTTCAAGGCCTGGGCTTCCAAGAAAGCAAAAGCTCTCCAGGAATACTCCCAAGAGGCAAAGGACTGATGTAACTCAGCAGCTCTCCATACTCTGTTTTGGAGGACAAAGTAAAGACAGCTCCTGATGTAGAAACTACAGCTGCCCAAATCAGAAGCAGGACCTATGGCTAGGATGGTATTTTGTAACAGCACAAAAGCTGCATTTGTGACCCTCATCCTGACTAAGACCCTAAAAACAAGAACAATCTGTTTGGCAAAAGTGGCTAAAAGCAGTGAATGTACCGCAAAGCTCCAGTTAGCTGTACACACTGACACCAAAGGGGGGTGGACAGCATCCCACCCATGCTCTATCCACCTTTGTGGCAGTGGTGCAAGGTACAAACCAGCAGCACAGAAGGTAGCCTGCTCTGTTTACAATAATAATTTCATATTTTGACACAGTGTTTTTTCTGAAATGAAGTCACCCCTGCGTTTTATCGTATGTACTTAACCTGAACCAACTCTCTCCTAGTGTAAAATCCTAAGTATCCTAATATCAGTTTAAGCAGCTGGGTGTCCCAGCTTCAATGCTCCCTTTTTTAATGCCTAGCACATATCATAAAACTATCTTTTTATTATAAAATATTTTAACGGGCCAAAGGATTCCTTTACATAGCTTTTCTTTGTCAACCATTGAACAAGTAAGGTTTGTCAGGTTCAGTTTTGGTGGTGCCATACTATTTTTACTTCCAATCTTTCTTTCATTTCCAGCTGCCCCCAGAACTGCGCAGCTCATATTTCACCAGTTTTTCTAATGTTCCCTTAGAGGAAAGAAACCTTTTCTTCAACATTCAGACTTCATTGTAAGCTCAAGGTTTCCTAACACTGTAGCTGAGCTTTGCACTACCGAGGTCAACTGCACAGGCCCTCATCCCTTCCACACCCATGTGGTATGGATGCTGTCATGGTTCTGCAATTAGCCACTTGCTCGTCTCTCAGCTTTGGCTACATACATCTGAAGTATGGACATAGCCAACCAAACAAATAGAGTAATTATCTGGACAACGAAATCATGCTCCACAACACGTGCTACTGAAATGCAAATAATAATAGTAAAAATACAGACAGCAACAGAAATGTGGACACCAGATTTCTTTGTGCCGGAGTCTCCAGCTCCAAAGCCGGTGGGAGTTTGGGTGGGGGCTGGCCTGGCCTCCAGTCAGGAGCTGGCTGTCACTGTGGGACACCTCCTCCCTCTGCGCCCTTGCTACCTGCTAACCTACACTGCTCCTCGGCATTGCAAAACAAGGCAAGCAACTGGCAAGATTAAAAACACAGCAGATTTAAGAACACCAGAGGTATCGATCACTAAATTCAAGAGGTTAATTTTCACTCCCCGTTGAGTGCCTCATAATAATCATGGCCTGCACTGAGCTAAAGAGCATTTCTAGCCTGAGCGTGTGTACCCGCACTGACTCCACAGCACACCGGCCTCTTGCATTTCAATCCCAGTACAGCATGAAGCAAACAGCATCTGACTGACAGTCCTAGTGACTGGGTCTCCTCCTGCTCAGATAGCCTGTTAATGTTTATCAGAGGAGCAAATGTTTTTGCTGACCTCAGAAGTCACACACCGCACCATGGCACCACACTCCTCCTTTGCTCAAATGGCTCATGCTCAAAGGACTTCGGGCACTACTGACAACCTCACCAAGGCAGCAGGCGAGGGCACTGGCAGGCACAGGCATCAAAGCAGACAGCGAGAGGCAGGAGGGAAGGGCTCTCAGGTACATTTCTTTCCTCTCCTGTAGTGCCGAGCTGGAGTAGTACTGAGCTGGAAAAGCAGCAAGCGGAGCTGAGCCAGCACCCATCGCAGAGCTAGAGGAGCCAAGGGCTCTTACAGCTCTTTCTCCTTCCCAGCACCCTTTCCAAGCAGGATCAGGATCATTTTGGTAAAGAAGGGAGTACTAAGAGTTTCCATACCCCAGCCTCACAAAATCCAGGTGGAGCTTTACCATGAGGGGTGTGAGAGCTCGAGGAGTTGGTCGCAGAATCTCCCCCAGCGCTGCCTGGGGCTGGCCCTTTTGGCACCAGCGCTTGGGGCAAGTCTTTCTCAGAGCAGCCAAGAGAGCCAGGGCCACACGAGGACTGCAAAGAGGTGTCGGCAGCCAGAAAGCCTGCTCCATTCCCTCTCCCAGCCTCCGACCTCCCCAGGACGGTGCACGCTGCAGCAAGGAAGGGGGGAAGGGCAAGAAGAGGGGGATACCAGCCCTAGGGCACACAGCTCCAGGTAGCTGTCACCCCAGCAATCTGCAAAGCCAGCTCTGCCGGGGACCCACTGATTCCCAGACTGCCCACGACATGCCCCCAGCAGCAGCGTAGGAAAAACCTCCGTGGTGTGTTGAACTGCGTGGAGGGGGAGAGGAGCCCGCACAAGGACGGTGCTCGACACCACGGTCCCGCAGAGCACCGACAGGTCCCGCGAGCACTGTTTCCCCCCGCCTCCCCCGAGTGCTTCTGAAAAGACCCCGCACTCGTGCACCCTCCCGGCCCTCGGGTCCAGCCTTTCACACAGCCGCCGCGAGTGCAGGCAAGGGGGGGGGAGCTCCATTTCCCGACCCCCCCCCTCCTCCAGCTAGGCACCTTCAGAGAGCGAGCCTTCGGCAGCAGTGCCGTCCCCGTCCCTGTCGCGGGGCGTCCCGCAGACCGCACCTGCCCGCCCGCGTCTGCCGGCCCCTGACAGCCCTGCGCGCCTGCCGCCAGCTCCTGCGACCCGGGAACAAAATGCAAAGCATGCGCAAGGGGAGGGGAAAAAGACCCTCAATAAACAAACAAACAAACCAACCTACAGCTTTCCCGCGGCGGAGCTGGCCTTCCAGTCTGCCGCAGAAAATAAAACATCTCCTCCCTTTCCACCTTCTCGGGCTCACTGTCATTTGAGACTTGAAGTTAAACAAACCGGGCAGTTTAAAAGCTTTGGTTGGAGCCTCAAGCAGAGGATGGTCTGTGGTTGCAGCAGCGTCTCACCCAACTTCCCAGTACCACATTCCTGAGTCCCACATCCCCAGTCTCACATTCTGGGCAAACAGTCCATTTATTTCTATTATTATTTCAGCACAAAGTCCTACAGCACTCAGCAAAAATAAAAAGCATTCGTTGTTTCTGGGCGTTCTTTGACGTGCCCCACGGACGGCCATAGCCGCGGATCCGAGACAGCCCTGCCGAGCCGCGCTCAGCCCCGCTCCCAGCATCCCTTCCCCGGGGATTCTGTCGCAAGGTGCCACCTCCATACAGTCCCCCCGGGCTGAGCAACGCGGGCACCGCCGCTCGAGGCTGCGCTCCTGGCCGGGGAGGGGTCCCTCGGCCACCGGCTCGGCGCCGGGAAGGGGCCAGGCAGGCCTCCCGGGGGGCGCCGGGTTCCGCAGGCCGTGCTGCCGGGGGGCTGCCAACAGCAGGGTCACGGCTCAGCACTGGCCGCGGCCAGGAAGCTCCTCCGGGAACGAGCTTTCAGCACAGCCTGAAATTCTTCCCCCCA
>Ga0065711_1044979_pt1 | contig 13761 bp, 9 predicted proteins | sample Hoacrofraction12_FD_59098 | JGI IMG/M metagenome (GOLD analysis project Ga0065711, IMG submission 59098) | Hoatzin crop microbial communities from Cojedes, Venezuela - Epithelial fraction 12 v2 (version 2) | ecosystem: Host-associated > Birds > Digestive system > Esophagus > Crop | place... | reverse complement strand
AGCATCTCTCCTACGAGGAGAGGCTGAGGGAGCTGGGCTTGTTCAGCCTGAAGAAGAGAAGGCTGCGAGGGGACCTTATAAATGCTTACAAATATCTCAAGGGTGGGTGTGAGGAGGATGGGGCCAAGCTCTTTTCAGTGGTGCCCAGCGACAGGACAAGGGGCAATGGGCACAAACTGAAGCACAGGAAGTTCCGTCTGAACATGAGGAAGAACATCTTCCCTGTGAGGGTGACGGAGCACTGGAACAGGCTGCCCAGGGAGGCTGTGGAGTCTCCTTCTCTGGAGATATTCCAGACCCGCCTGGACAAGGTCCTCTGCGGCCTGCTGTAGGTGACCCTGCTTCGATGGGAGGGTTTGACTAGATGACCCACAGAGGTCCCTTCCAACCCCTACCATTCTGTGATTCTGTGATTCTGTGATTCTGTGATTAAGTGTATAACTTTGTGACTAGCAAAAGAAGATATTTCCAGTACCTTTTTAAGTCTAAAGAAAGATGGAGTTTAAGTTTTCAGAGTTCCCCTACTGATTGCCTTTCAAGTTTTGCTTGCAGAGTATTCACACTTCATGCAGGTACCTATCTGGACAGGTTGCGATCCACGCAGGACACATTCTCCTGTAGCTGGGATTCTTATTTCCACTCTGGGTGTTGGATGCTTGAAATATATATGTTGCAATAGCCAGTGCTTTATGTCTAAGTCATTGTTTGGAAATAGGTCTATATTCCTAATCTATGTATTGGCTGAAATGAGTTTTTCAAAATTTCTAACAGCCTTTCTGTATAGTTCAGATAAAAACCTGAAGGTATTTAAAAAAGAATAATCATTTCTAAGTTTTTCATGGCAACCGCATGAAACTATTAGTGCAATTATTTGTTAAACTTTGAGCTTACAAACGTATATAACTCGGAAAATGCAGTCCAAGACTAGAGTTAGATAAATGATGCTTTATAGTGAATACAAAAACTGTATAAATCTTCAGTGGATTTGCTTGTATAAGCTTGAAAATTGCTAAGATACTCATTCATACCTTCAGAGTTATAAAGCTTGCGGTAGCGTAAAAGATCAGAACCTCTTTATGATGCAAAAGAGAACGGCTGAATGTCAATTGTATGTGCCTCTGCGTGTGACAACAGCCCCACAAATGAAATAGAGGGGTGAAATGTGGTGGCATTTATTAGGCATTAGATATAATGCTTGATGTGTTTATATATTAAACATAGATTTTCAGTTAGTGCTTTGAAAATCACTGAAAAAATTGTAGTAGGTGCGTGTTTCATTCTTAAAGAATTTTTACAGTTTTTCCCAAGTAGGCCTTCAACCTTCTGGTTAAAACACATGGGAAAAAAATATAATAAGAATGTGATAAATGTGGGAGCAAGGACATTGTAACTTAAATTTCTTAATTGCTTTCATATGCTTAAAGAAGGACACAAATACTTGATAATGTTAAAAAATGAAATAGCATGAAGAAAACAATTCATTTGAGCTCTTGGGATTTAAAATATACAGATAACCAATGCTGACCAGTTCTGGGGGGAGGAATTACAAATACCCTGAGGTTTGTATGGTAAATCTCATCCTGAAAAAACTTAGATGGATGAGTCATAAGCTCCTGAAAATGAGATTTCTAATGGAAACACCAAATCAACTTTTACTATAGTGTCAGGAATATGACATTATAATAAAGTACACTGATGTATCTGTATTTGCCTTTTGCAAACATAATGAAACTGACTTCAGTATAGAAGGTGCCAGGGTATTCCATCCACATCTGCTATTTTACAGTATAATATAACAATATTCAGACATATAATGCTATGTGTTATATATTTGCAGTAGGATGGAAGATGACCTAAAGAATTTTTTTAATCATGACTAGAATAACAATTCTGCAAGTTGCTGTACGGAATATGGCATCTACGCTCGTCCGTGTGTATGGCATCTACGCTCGTCCGACAAGCTGGAAGTCATCAGTGCTTTTTATAGCAAATGTTAAAAACATTTAACATTTAACATTTAACATTTAACATGCTCCAGTGTGTACTGGAGCACTGTTTGGCTCATCTCCTGTCTGACCTAGCACAAGCTCAGTGCGAACCCATCCATCCTGTGCTACTTTATTACTGGCATTTAGTTTTGAATGTTTGCCACTGCTCTTGGCAGGACTTGGGCTTTTGATTGTCCCATGCTCCCAACTGATGAGTGTGGTTCAGAAACTGAAGCCAGGACTTGGGTGAACACACATGAACAGCTGTGTTGGGGCCCACTAATCCAGAACATGGACAGAGGACAGTGCCCAGTGCACTATTCTCATCCTCCACTGACCTGTGCCTCAAGAATTTCCAGTGACATCTTTCCGTTTGATAGCTTTTTAAATATTTTATTTTTCTTCTGTCTGATCATATTTCATTTCCTGAGGGAGGACTTGGAGCTGTGTCCAAAGGCACAACGAGGGCCAGTGACCCGTGAGCAGGGAGCACTGGAGAGGGTGAGTGGCTCCAGATCGGCTGCTTGATGAGCTCAGGGCCGTTCCTCTATGTCTGCAGAAACAGCAGCCACCCTCCTGCTGCCCCACAGTGGAAGTCCCTGCTGTCGGCACAGTCAGCAATGCTCATGTGAGGGAGGAGGCACCACACACGAAGCAGCTCTCTTGGTGAGGAGTGCAGGTGTTGCTCTGCAGATGCCTTTTCCAAACGAAGTGGAGTGAGTTTGTCAGGAGGGGTCTTAACCGTCTGCTCTATATTCTTCTCCTCGGGGCCAACCCGCTGCTGCAACCACAGGAGATAGCGGAGTCTGTCCATGCTGCTGCTGCAGAAGGTAAGGTTTCCACTCTGAGCAATGGGGGTAGAAGGCTGTTGTGCCTTTTGTGGCAGAAAAAATGCTTGCATGGAAGAAAGGCTTGACCCAGCCATCTGGAGAAATTTCCTTTGCTTCCTTGTGAGCTATACCCTACACCAAAATCGTGGTAGCCCTTCCTTTGGCAGAGTCTGTCTCCACCGTACATTCAGAGCGGGGCTGCCACCCAGCCTAGCCCAGGCATTGCACACATTGTTCTAGCTGGTTCCTCAGACAGCAAGATGGCAGAGCTGGGCAGCAAGATGGGCAGATACTAAGCCAGGCTAAAGCTTTACAGGTTAAACAAGCTGAAAAAATAGGGAGGCTTAAGGGAGGGAACAATTTTAATCTAGAGTACTAGATACAATCAAACCATTTTCGTTAGCAAAAGATGTTGGGATATTGGTCACATTTGTTTTATTTATGAGTCATTTCCGTTAACAGTATTCAATTATTGATTATTAGACTCAGCATTTTTTTCCTGTTGCCATCCCCATACTTGCTCTGGCTGTTCCTTCTTATGGAACTTAACAAAATATCAATTAATTTTCATTCTTTATTTTCATTTTCTGTGACATATTTTAGGTTTGCTTTACAGAGAAATGGAGGATTTCTATTACAAGTCTGAAATGGTACTTTGGTACACAAAATCAACAAAAAGTGGGGTAAATAGCTAAGAACATCTGCAGTTATAGATATCTGAGAAATTTAGAAATTATTATTCTAATGAATATTGTAAAATGAAAAATAAGTAAAAACTGCATTGTAATTACTTAGCAAAGAGAGGAATCTACTTGAACTAATACACTAGAAATAAGTTTAGGCTAGATGATGTTTTGCACAGGCACATGCTGGACATTACAATCCCAGTAAGAAAGGCACTCAAACTCTGTAAAGTATAATTTAAAATGCTATTTATTAGAGCTATCAGACTAGTTTAGATAATTCCACATCCTTTCAGATAATGGGAACCCCAAGGTGCACAGCACCAAACATGTCTGATCAAGGTGCGGCGTGTCATGCAGATCCCATCCCTGAAGAGGGCTGCCCCATTCTGGTCGTTACAGCTCTTACAGGATTTTCTTACAAGAAAGCAACCCTTAGTCATTTCTGATGTCAGATAACAAAGATGCTTACATGGGAACTTGTGCCAACTTTGTCACTTGGGTAATTTTAAACACTTTTCTTGAAAATCTTGTATACTAAACTGAGATTCAAAATCTGATAGAGTAATCATGCTAATTATAGTTTTTTGTTCCTGGAGAAGACAAAAGAGCAAATTCTGTAGACTTCTGTTTTCCAGGATTAATCCTGTCCGAGAAGGGTACATAGACAGTGTCAACATCTGTGGAACTACTGCAAATAGCTGTTAAGTGAGAGGAGAATCAGCCAGTCCTTCTTTATTTTGGTCTAGGTAATTTAGTTTTCCCTGTTAGCTAATAGATCGTAATAAACAACTATAAAAATAGCTTTAAAGGTGTGTTAAATTGGAAACCAAAATGCATAGACTTTCTCTTAACAGAATCCCAACCTTCAGGACATTGTTTCTTCTTTTTTTTTAAATTTCAGAAACCCTCAGAGTGATTTGGGTACCTAAATGTGTTAAGCTTTTTCAAATGGCCTGGGGCATTCCAGTCATCTGCCAGGAGCAGGCAGATAAAACACAGACCTGACAGAACATGCTCACTCTCCTGGGACAGCAGCTACGTGACATGGCACCAGACACCTTCACTCAAGCACCCATGTAGTGTTCTCGTTAGTGTTTCTGTTGTAACTAACTAGAACAGTTTGACTGATGCATACAGTGAGTTTTTAAAATCAGGCAGCTAAAGCTGTGTTATACACTGCACCTTTGAAAATTGTAGTAGGGGATCCAAGTTTAGAAAAAGTCTGGTTTCCATTCATAACTTCTTCTGTATAATGGTCATAAGGGATTTAATCCATTGCCTATTGATTGTAATGCTTGTTGGATTTTATCTCAAAGTGCTTGTTCATTTTTTAGTCACTTTTGCAATTAGCTTAATCTTTGCACAGCAATGATCCAGGTACAAAATTCCCATTAGTTAAAATAAAAGCATCTTTTAAAAAAAGGTCAAATATGTCAAAGATCCTTAGCTGGCATGTTTCTTCTTACAAACAGAAAATTAGAAGAGCTGCCTTATCATACCCTTTTCATTAATAAGTGTACTGAGAGTTTGCTTTTCAAAGAATTTATTTATATATGCATAACCATAAAAATGCTACCAGAGAACAAAATGTCAAAAGAAATATTTTCCCCATGCACACACACATTCAGAGCCATTTCTTGAATTCAGATCCACTTGAGAACAAATAAAAGATATCTGGAAGACAGCGAATGCAATTACTTCATAACACCCCTTCCTCTGGTGCCAAATGTCAAAGATACATGGAGACAAATGCTTAAATTAACTGAAAAATATTTTCGCTTGTTCTGAAATATTAACTTTTAGACCTTTACGCATTCTCTTATTATATTATTAGTTTATTTGTTTGGAAGCTCTGGAAAAGATGTTTTTATGATCAAAACTTTCAGATCCTAAATAATATATTCTAGGCAGGAGCTGTCACAATGTATTAGTCTGAGTATGACAACGTTATTCAACTAGTGATCTGAAGCATGATGTTATTCAGCTGCTTTCTTATTAGTGAATTTAATCATGCCCAAAATTATGAGGCAGTTGGGTAACTCAGGCACTTTGATAATGCTGTAGAATAATTTATATTTTATTCTATTTTTGTGGCTTCACATTGGCCATACTTGCCCTTTAGATCTGATCAAAGCATAAGATTTCTATTTTGCAGGAACTTTTTTGTGTTAGAAACAGAACAAAATTTCATCTTTCAAAATAGAAAAGTAATATTTTTTAAATTTCTTTAAGCAAAGATTGGGAATTATATATAATATAAGCTTTCAAGCTTCTGTCCAGAAGCTTGGGTAGATAGTGATGAGAAGATCCTACCTAGAGCTCCACTTTTGTTTCCTATATGCAGCACATGTGCACCAATTGTGTTTCTCTACAGTAAGTAGCTCCGTGTCTCAGTAGCAGGTATCTGTTTCTAGCACACTGGGGGTATTGTTCCACAAACCTGCCACGGCTGTGAGGAGCAAGAAAGCTCAGATGCCTCAAGGGCAGCCTGGTAACTTCCAATCCTCAACTGTGCACCAGTACAGCTGGAAAGTTGGTGGTGGGGAAGGTGCATAAATTAGCAACAAATTAGGCACTTAGCTATTTGAACAGTCAGGCATTAAGCTTTTGGTCCACCTTCTGCATATGGTTAGGCACCATAAAAGAACTAAAAAACAGGCAATCCTCTCCATGACATTAATCCCTGACCCAAGAAATCATATTAAGCTTCTCTGTGATGCTCCTGCGTGTGCTTCTTCCTAGGTTCAGCTGGAGACTGTATTCAGGTGGAAGAGCTCCTAAGGCTGTCATCCGTTTTGCTGCAACCTGGGTGGAGAGGCTGTAACACTGACTATGACTTTTATTCCCACAACCCCTGGACCTCCTGAGGAGGGTAAGTTATAAATAGGGACTTTTCTCCTGAGTAAACCAAGCCGAAGGAATCATGCTTGTATGATTCTGCTGCATCTAGATTGCTATCTTTTAAAAGTTTTGGAGGTAATTTTTCACAATTTGAGTTTAACAAGAATCACAATAACTATAATTTTCATTTGATTACTGTGCAACATAATAAGGAGGTTTATAATAACTTCTGTGCCCTGTGAATTTAACTTACAAACATAGATTTGTTACCCCTATTCCATCCTCAGTCCTATCATGCCTTGATAAATCTGACATGGCTGCTCTTGCTAAAGTAATGGAATTTCCACTTTTACTAGTAGAATGAACTTTAGAAAGTGTTTAATCATAGACATTGTGCTCTGGAGGACCTTCAGAACTCAACTAATTTGGAAAGTTGATATTCTGAAGACGAAATAGCGTCTTAGTTATTAAAGGAAATTATCTGTACAGGAGGAAAAAAAGCTTTAAGTCTTTTCCTTCCAAATCTCAAGTGGTTAATGCATGACTCTGCATGAATCAGAAGGATTCATTTGATTCCCATGCTGACCTCCTCCAGAAAATTTAATTTCTCCATCTCAAACATATTATTTTTCTCTAATACAAAAGAGCACTAACCTGAACCTTATTGTGCCCTTTTACAATTAGTCACCTTTTTGTTGCGTTAATCTTTTAAAATAAATGGAAGGATTAGTATTTTAACACAATAAAAAGTGAAGTCTGAATACAAAATAATTGTGGACACTCTCTGTATTTTGGTTTGTATTATAAAGTGCTATTGATAAGTTTTTGACTTCATTTAATCTCTGATTTTGATTTTGATCCCAAGGGTCAAGAATTAAAACAAGTATTCTGTTTGTAGACTTAGTAGAGATCAGAGGTATGTTGTAATTACATCCGAGAATAGGAGATAAGTTTTTATCCTTAATAAGGCTAATTATTAAAAGAATGCATGTGGCTAATTCACTAATGATAATTCTAAAGTATAAGTGTCTACTTAAAGTGAAAATAGGGATACCTTTGTCTCCAGTTCCTTCCAGAAAGGTCCAGAGTCAAAGTTTGCTTACATAAATTATTCCAGAGGCAAACTGGTGTAGCTGATGTCAGAATCTTCTTTATTCTGCTTTAAAAAAAAAAAAAAAATTAAAAATGGAGCTAAAATGGAAAGATAGAAATTAAAAGTATTTTTAAAAACCGTAAATCATGGGTTGTGTCTCAGTACACCTTTTTGAAACTAATTCCAAATGACAACATTTGTTAGTTAATGCTGAGAAAGAAGGAATTTTAAAACATGAGTGATGGCAGTAGATCTTTGGGTTTTGTCTGCTTCTTTTCAATTGTGATACTGTTTGATAGGAAACTGGATTGTAAGAACTTATATATGTGCCTATTTTGGCTTGACTAAATTATTTTGTATTTCTAGTATAACAAAGCCATTGAAAATAATCTCTGTTTGATTTCAAAGTGTTTTCCTGTTTCACACATTGGGAAACTAAGTTCTTATTTCACTAATTCCATTTCCATGATGATTTTAATAGATGTTAGCTGATGACACCTTACAGGAAGTATAGTGACTGTATTAGAATTTTGTAAATCTACTATTCATACATGAGAAGTTATTTACAGGCTTGCAGTTTTCTGTAAATAGTGCAATGAAGTAGCTGCAAGAATATAAATTTAAATCAGAAGCTGAGTGAAATTCAGTTGAACTTCCATGAATATGGTGAGCAGATCTTTTAAGAATTCTAGCAGATCTTCAATTTGATCAAGCGGTATCACAAAAGTAACTCTGAGTTTGTTTGAATTCAGCCTCAGCCCTTCCCATATTGCTTATAGATTGTAATATTTGAGGGTAAATTTAATTCATAAGATTAATTAGGGTTGTATTTTGTCTGTTAAAGAGGTAAATTTCTGTTCCCTGGAGTACTGGAAAGAACTGCATTTAAACTAATATCAATAACATTTCACAGTAGAATGTGCATTTATACTAAAAGCTGTAAAGGTTAGCTTATCAGGGGACACAATGTGCTGCTGCTTTAGTGATCAAATGAAGAATTAAGATTGTAGAATAATAACAAAAAAGATCAGGGGAAATTGGTAGGATGAAATTTCTCTCTTCAGAGTAGTGGAATGATTGTGAATTGTGAACTAATTCATAAAAGTTGTGTACCATTTGTAGAAAATTAGCAGAAACAAAAAGATTGCATTCATCAAATAAATCATCTGGCAAATCTGTTTTCAAAGAGTGGGTGTCATTAAAAGGAATACATGAATACATGAATGTAATACAGATATAGAGAAATTATAAATAATGAGTTCATTGTTTCAATGAACTGCAATGAATATGTTTCTAGAAATCACATTGTTTGACAGCTATAATAATACAAAAGAATATAGTTGTTATTGATATGTACAACTGAAAGACAGGGAAATAATATCAAAGAACAGTAATCTTCACTGAAATGTAAAAAGTATAGTTTCTGCCAGTCCAAACAGTGATAATGCCTGCCCTTTGAAAAAATATTTTGTTCTTTTTTTTTTTCAATGTATTAGAGAACAACTTAATAGATGAGAGTGAGAGGCAAATTCTAAGAACAATTCGGAGGCAATAAGGCGCATCGAGTGTTGCAGTCAGTTGTGAACCTACTAAGGCAAAGTTTAAATACTAAATCCACTGTAAATTCAAACATCACATTGTTCGTTCACTATTAAGAATTAGCAAAGACCTTTTTCATTCGTTTGGTCAATTGAGTTCTGGAACAAATACTAACAATGTTAATATCTGTTCTATTTAATGAGCTTCAATTTGTGAACTTGCCTGCCTGTTCTCTCAAACCTCTTAAAAAGACTATGTAGATTTAGAAGAAATCCATGAACATTTATGTCAGACAAATATGCTGATATACCTGATTCTCTATGGAATATTATTACCGGAAAGGCTACTAGAACTCTGATAAATGATGCCATTTTCTGTAATAATACATACTAAACTCTTTAAATGATAGATGGCATATAAAATGGTTGCTTCTGTGTATTGTTCCAAACCCAACACAATCTGTAATACTTTATTATTTCTGAAAGGCTGTTCCTGAGTTTAGCCTTGGAGGAATAAACAATCCAAAGAAACACAACTTATTTCCAGGAAAAGAGGGAACTGCTCTATTACATCTAACTTGTTTAAATAAACAAATAACCATTGCAAGCATGTTCAAAGCAACCAGCTATCATGACTGTAACCTCCCAGGGATGAGGGTGAGATCTGTGATCACCAAACTCTCTCACTTAATCACTTAGGCTGCTCTGTGTCTTTTGGCTAATCATATTGTAATAGTTTTGTCTTAGATGGCTAGATTATTGCAGAATTCCAGAAGGCAGCACTGGGATAAATGTCCTGTTTCCTTCCAAACTCAAAGGAACTCTGGAAAAAAAAAAAAAAGTAGTCAAAGTCTGTCAAGAGAATTAGTGTATTTTTGATCCCGAAGAAAAGATTTAGGGTGGATTCTAGCTATTTAGTGTAATAATCCTTATCACCGGAGGGCTGCAAGGAGAGTTGAGATGGTGGCATTCATTTCTGAAGGTGAGGATTTTCATGTTTGGAAGTATTAATCTGAGTGTAGATGATGGTACTCTGTGCTGGTGCTCAAAGTCTCCTGGTAAAACTCTCAAAGAGGCACTACAAATATATATATACTTTTTTTTCCAAGGCATTTTACAGTGGACGAATGAAAGAAAGGCCAGAAGCACTGACCTTCCTGATGACATCGCTTCCTCCTCCAGCAGAGGAGTTCCCCCTCCACACTCCCCCCCCACTTTGTTAGTGTTGCACAATATGTAGAATTAACAAGGCTCACCTGTCTCCCACCCCAAATTACACGTTTGCATATAAACTACTATTGAAGGGAATACCTTGTAATAGCAAATGTTCCCTCACTACAGCCAGGAGTGCTCTGTTAATGAAGCACTTTCTTTTACAGATGTCAAAAGGATATTGTGTGACAAAAGTCGGACAATCTAAAATTTGGACATTAGGAATTTGGCTTGAGTTTTTTCAAAAAAAACAAAAAGTAGATTGAAGGATTTGCTTCTGTAGCAAAACTGCGCTCTCATTTCCTTTGACTTGTGAGGAACATATTCTGAACCTACCCCAGTACGAGTTATCTCTCCAATTAAGGTGAGAGTGATCAAAAAAGGCTTTTCTGAGGACTTCTTTTCCTGGGTCTGTCTATGAGAGGCAATTTGTTAACTTTATAACTCTACATTTCAAGAAATCACAGGAATGCCCCAACAAAGTCTAGGATCTACCTAAAAGAGCTGTGCTGGTTATATTTGTTCCTTCATTTCACCATTACTAAAGATGTTTTATCAACATGATAACTTATAGAATAGAATGGTCAATTGATAAAAATCCACTTTACATGAAATTCTAAAGAATTTGCATATAAATAGGTTTTTATATTTAAATGCCCTGTGGGTGAACGTGATCCAATATTCCTCAGAAATCAAAATCCTGAACTGTCTCATTTAAAGTTTGCCTGCTGAAAATAAGGTGAAGTTGGACAGCTTTTGATTAGTATGGCATTCCTTTCTGGAGAGTGCTTACAAGACCAACAAATCACAATTCAATTAAACTGTGCCCTGTGTAGTACTTTCAATGTATTCTTTGTGATTTCTTTTTTCGGCATTCACACTTACCCTGTTTTTTTCTTGATTCATTTGGCAAGACTTTGCATGTAAAGTCCCATGAGAGAGAGAGACAAATGAGGAGCATTTTAAAGACTTGATTGCAGATCTTGCTGCTTAAGACACAGGCATTGTCCCATGTCTGCCATTATGTCAGCTGGCTCTTTAACAATGAAACAAAGAAGTAACAATTAGCCTGTATTTACATTTCTCTAGTTGCATTGTTTGTTCCCCTATAATTAAAGGATCTGCCAGCTTTTCAATTATGAACTCCTATTTTTAGGGCAGTAAAAACTTAACACACAAATCCACACCAGGGCTTTTCAAGCAGTGAAACCCAGCCCAGTTTGTGCAGACCATAAACTGATTAAAACCGGGGCTCTGCTGCCCACCACGTCCGAGCACCCGGGGAAGCCATGGTACCTCTGGACCCTGCTCCGGCCATGGCAGGGAAGCACTCGGGCGCCGCTGCCCTGTTCTTGCTGTGGCTACCTACAGTGCATTTGTGGCTCAGAGCTGCGCTGCAGTGTGGCACGTAGGGCCCTATTCCCCTCACTCTCCCAGGACCTTATGCCTTCTTAACTTCAACCATCTCTTCTGTAGCTTGTACCTTTCCACCTTAAACTGCAAATTCGTCAGTATGTTTGCAAGGCACTCTCTGAATGATATGTGCTCTAGTGTAGACTTCTTAAAGAGTGATCTTTGCAGCAGCTGCCCATTTCCCATCCAGAGGCAGCCACAGAAGAAGTCTGCAGACACTTCCCAGTAAGCCCTGCAAACTGAGTTGCTGTGCATTCTGCAGGATCTTCTCTGGCTGTTTCTGGCTTTATTTTAAACATCTGAAGATAATTTGAGAAAAATAACTGCGAGGAATCTAACTCCTCTAGAGCAAGTAATTTAATGTGGCATGACAATTGCATTTAAATTTTAACACTAAACAAAGTTGTATTAGTTCAATTAATACCCTGAACTTTTTTAGCTCTCACAAAGTAAATCCAAGTAGAAAACCAGAAGCCAAGGAGAGATCCTTGTAAATTTCCACAGAAATATTTTCTAAGAGGAATGACACGGAGTATTTCGGTTTATTATCTTGAGGATATATGAACAGGTGAGAAATGTATTTCCTCTATACTATCAACACATGCGGGTCCAGGGAGCTGTGTCTCCCAGCATCTCTGGTTCTGATGGCCATTCTCACTAGCTCCAGGGCACATTGAAGCCCAGAAATAGTGTCAGTGCTCACCATGGGGAAGTAAACCAGGACAGAATCAGCAGTGGGAAGCACCTTTTCTTCTGCCAGCTAAACTGCCAAATGTATTTGAGATGACCTAAGGTCAGATAAAGCAGAAAACGATGCAGGAGCAGGTCCTGAGGGCTTGCCACCACCAGTGGAAGGAGTCTGGTCAAAGCCTGCAGGACCAGGGGCAGGCATCTCCTCCAGAATGTATTTGTCTATGGGAGCAATGTTTGCAGAAAGAAGGCAGAAAAGTGAAGTAATATATATTCATTTGCAAATTAATGAATTACATATAATTATTTTTCGTTCAACTCTGTTAGGCCGTTAGGTACTAGTGTCTGTGATGCACCCTGCATGGACTCCTTTAAATGCATGCAAAGCATGACATACACCTTTAATCTCTGAGTCTATATTAATGCTTTTTTTCACTAGGTATGTGCTGTGTATACTGGGAGCACTCAAGCTTTTATTAAACTAAATTCAATCTCCGAGTCTTTCTAATGAACTGTAAATACTCACTCTAATTTACATTCAAACATCACTATGCTCTCCATACTGTAATTATATTAGTAATGATCAATCTGAAGGCTTCTTAGGTTTTATAGGACTTTTACTTGTAATTATAAAAATGTGGAAAATAGATAAGGGAGAGAAAATAAGGGAATAAGAAAGGATAGAAACTAAAAAGAGAAAGCTAGGAGAGGAGAATAGAAAAGAATCTGGAAGGACAGTAAGAGCAGAAGAAACTGTAGTAGCATTGCAATGTAATTGTAAAGCCTTCTCAGAATCACTTTCTTGCATAAATAAATGAAAGCATCTGAAGAAAAAAAAAGTCTTCCTGTTTTATGAAAGCAGCAGCCTTTCCATTTAAAGTTCAGGTCATTAGAAAATCAATATGTTTAGTGTTTTTTCATCCTATTGTGTGAGCAGTATGAGAGCTACATTTTAGAATCAACGAGTTAAATTCTAGCTGGCTATGAAATTACCTCAATTTTAAGTCAGTCTCCTGCGATAAGTTTAAAATGCTAATCCTTTTCTTTTTCCCCCCTCACTCCTTTTGATGAACAATTTCTCATGCTCATTTCAATGAGAAAGAATGTCAAAGTGTTCAAAAAACAAGTGTTTCAATTCTAAGCGTATCCCTGGAGATAGCACTGATATAAAAGTAATTTTTTATCCAGTTAGGATTTGAATTGTAACTCTTTGTGGTTTTTAAATTAAAAGTTGAAAACACATAGTTATAGTTATTATGGTATCTTGGCAGGTTAATGTAGTATGTCATATCGTATTTGTGTCCTGTGCTACGACATACAATGCACACTGAATTCCATTGTTATTTAAAAATGTTCTGGTGCTTTATGATGTACATTACATTGCAGAAATGGCAGTTAAACATTAACAAAATTGCAAGAATATGAGTCTTTTCTGGCTCATTGTAAAGTAATATGATTCAAAACGTATTA
>Ga0065711_1044978_pt1 | contig 13762 bp, 3 predicted proteins | sample Hoacrofraction12_FD_59098 | JGI IMG/M metagenome (GOLD analysis project Ga0065711, IMG submission 59098) | Hoatzin crop microbial communities from Cojedes, Venezuela - Epithelial fraction 12 v2 (version 2) | ecosystem: Host-associated > Birds > Digestive system > Esophagus > Crop | place... | reverse complement strand
GGGAGGGGACCCTCCGCGCTCCCGGCGCTGCGGGGCTGCCGCCCGGCGGGCGGCACTGCCGGCCCCGGCCGCTGCCCGCCCCAGGCCTCCCGAGTGTATTTTTAGCAGCGGTTTATGTAACTGCCGGTGCCGGTGTCGCCAGCCCTCTCCGTGTGGTGACAGCGGTCCTGTGTCTTTCGAAGCGTGTCGGTTGCGGGTAGATGAGCTGCCCGAGGGAAACCCACTTGTGAGCGGCTACTTGCTAATATTTCCCCCTGTACTAATTAGAAAACCCCTCCATCAGTGTATTTTTTTGAAAGTAAGCTAGTACGCGCAAGGAACGGGGAGCAGTTCTGTTTGATTTAGTTGTCTGTATGTCACAGTTTCTGCTGTGTGCACAAACCAAACCCCTGTGTCTCTAACTGAATATGTGTGTGTCTAATTGAATATGATCTTCTGTCAATCTGGTTTAAATAGGTGTATCTAAAATGAGATTTATTTCATTGTTTTTCCTTTGGGTTTTTGGGAAAACAGCAAAGAGGGAAAAGCAGTGAGATGTCCTCCCTTCGAGTTGCTGAATGTACGGTTTGTGTCGTCAGATAACAAGGGCACTAACATCATTTAATAATCCCTGACCATACTCTGGAGCAAAGACTGAGAGGCCATGAGGTGGGAGTATTTAACCATCGGGGATGGATTATATATAGACTCACCAGGTGCATGCACAGTTACACATACAGAAACTCCTTGTAAAGAGTTTATTTTAATCATCTGTAAGCATTAGAATAAAAAAAAATACAGTAAGAAGAGGCCTCTTAACATGGTAGTTATTAGTTTCACAGATTAATTTATTTTCAGGAAAATATAAAAAAGTATGAGAAGAGAAAGCTTCGTCAAGGTGATACGATGGTAATCCCAGACACAACTATCTTCTGCATTGTAGCACCATGAGGTCTCAGATGGTGTCCAGCGTAAAACCTCATGGTCAGGCTCAGCCTTAGTGTTTGAGACTCTGTTCTTTTTTTCTAGGGATTGAACTATGTCATTCGGCAAAACATGTTATATAGCTGTTTGGTTTTGTTTTCCTTTGTATTTTAATATCATTTAGCTGTTTGTTTGCTTGCTCTCTTGAGCCCCCAAATGCTGTTGATATTTTAAAGGTGGGGAGTTTTCTGTTGATGATGTTTTTCTGTTGTTTGCATGTGGTGTTTGTTTTGCCTTTAATTCTGTATCTTTTGTTTGGCTCAGGAGGTTATAAAGATTATGTCAGATATTCATGATGAGCATCTCTGTTTCCTAATATTTGTTAGCAAAATGGATTGGTAGTTTCCATTCCTGGGTGCTAGATGATTATGTCAGAGAAATCACCATGACATTTTGGGTTGGCAGTCTTGTAATTAGCCTTGATAAAAAGCTAAGAATAGAATTTAATGGTATTTAACTGTGCTTCCTCTCCCAGTCAGCAGTCTCTCGGGCAAATGACATGCATTGGGAGGTCAGGGCATGGAAAACCACATTGCAGGTGCCTGTGTTGCACTTTTAAAAAATTTAAATTTTTTATTTTATTAAATGGAGAATTCAGCCCCTGGGAATCTCATGACTTCGACAGCATTAAGTGTAATTGTTAAATAAAGGCAACATTTTTCAGGCTTCAGACAGAATTCTGTTCTGATTCTCCTTGGGCAGTCCTTCTGGACTTAGTGTTTACATGGGATAGGTCTTGCTCAGTTGTGCGGGAATGGACGTTGCCTTTGCTTGTTCTTTGCTTTGGAAGAAATGGTGAAGGTAATATTTCTTCACCAAAGCAACTTGAATGCTTTTAGTAGTAGTTGAATTTCCTTCCCAAGATTTCATAGGTGAATTAGATTCTCCTTTATTTCATTTGTTTGTCTATGACAGTTTGAACATAGATGTTCTGTGTATTTTTCATTTTTTGTGTAAACAAAATAGAAAAATGAATCATGTAACAAAGCCACATTTCTGCCTGTAAAGATACAAATGTAGATTAGTGAAGGAAATGAATTTCTATGAATGAAATTGTACTTTGTTGGGTTTTTTTTCACTATTGTGATGGAGTATAGTTTAATAAATACTATGATTTATGAGATTTAAAAAAAAAATCCTCTGTTTTTTTCTTTTCTGTTAGTTTGGTGTGTAAGGTTAGTGCCATTTCTGGAACTGTGAGACAGAGCAGCAAAGAGACTTTTACCTTCCTGTTCAGGGTAGCTGATGTTTCTTGAGGGATAGGGGTTGTTCGATTGGAGCCGTAGAGTACTTCAGGGTAGCTGAGGTTCTCTTAATGTGACTCAATCAATGGCTCCACTGCATTGAGTTTTAATGAAGCTGCTCTAAAATCAGAGACTAAATGAGTTTTTCCAGTGACTTTCCTCTTTCTACGTGCCTGCTACTAAAAACCTGAAAAAGTAAAGTACCTGTAGCTGGATGTGTCTTGATGAGCATCTCATCAGCAATGGGTCTCATGCTGCTGTGAGGCTGTCACACGACTGCTCATCCAAAACTCCTGTGCCACATCAAAGCTGCAGTGGCAAACCAGAGTGTCAAGCCGTAGAATCGTAGAATGGTTTGAGTTGGAAGGGACCTTATGGATCATCTTGTTCCAACCCCCCTGCAACGGGCAGGGACACCTTCCACTAGATCAGGTTGCTATATGGTAGAGCTGAGTGTCTGGTCACTGGGCAGCAACATGCATGTGTTGAAATGCAGATAATGAGCTGGGTCATTTGACAGGGATGTACCTGTGAGCACTGACTTAGTCCTGGAAACCTTCAGGTTAGTCTTTAAAATGGTACTTCTGCTAATACATTCCTGTAGCCCGAGTGCAACACTGGTGCCATGCTTCCATTCGTAAGTCCGTCTGTTTCCCCATCCCATCTGCCCCCGTGCCATCCAAGGACAGATGCATCTGGCTGTCAGGTCACAGGTCTTCAGGAGCCTGATGTGGGAAGTGGAATCCTCGGGCAGAAGAAGCAGAGTCTGCTTGCTCTGCTGTAATGCTTGACTTGACTGAAGGAAGGGGGTTTTATACTCTGCACTTGGGACTTACGGGGTTTGTATATCCACAAAATGTCAAGTGTTTACAAAGTATTAACCAACTATTTGGTCAGCCCTGAAGTGGTCAGGCAGTTGGACTAGATGATCGTTGTAGGTCACTTCCAACTGAACTATTCTGTTCTACAGTATCTCGTAGGTCATGTAGGAGCTAGTAAGAAGTCAAAATGTACTGTTCACTTCAACAGTAATCATTTTATTGTCTGGTAATAGGCATATCTGCTTGGAGTCCCTGCAACTTCAGAGTTGGCCAGAGAAGTTGTGGCTGCCCCCTCTCTGGAAGTGTTAAAGGCCAGGCTGGATGGGGCTCTGAGCAACCTGGTCTAGTGGAAGGTGTCCCTGTCCGTGGCAGGGGGGGTTGGAACTGGATGATCTTTAAGGTCCTTTCTAACCCAAACCATTCTGTGATCCATAGGTATAACAGCAATTGTAGGAAACCTGTAGAGAACTCCAGCGGCCGTTTTGTAGGATGAGAAGAGCTGTTTCTTTTCCCTTTTTCTGGTTGGTTTCCCAGCTTTTATGCTGGTTCCATGAAATGAAGCAGGATACATTACATCCTTGGTTTTCTGTGTTCTATGGATTATCTCTAAAGGGTGTATGCACTGTTCCTTATTTGTTAAATCTGTAGTTTATGAGTTCTTCCACTGGAGAATTTTGAGGGCCCAAAATGTTTGGGCTTGTTTGGTTTGTTTTTAAAAAAAGACTGAAAACACCCTTGAAAAGGCAAGCGCACAGCCCCAGACTCTGTGCATGTGGAAGCAGTGCCATGGGCAGATGAGGCTGAGCAAGAGCTTTCAAGGCTAGCCCCTTCTGGGTGGGAGCCATCTGGAGACATTTGCACTTTCGGGGCAGGGCTGCGGCAGGCATCCAGCAGACACCAAAATGCTATGTTTGAAGTTTGAGGTGGCAAGGAAAGTGCATAGCCCCAGACTATTTGTACCTGTGGAAGCAGTGCCATGGGCAAATGACGCTGAGCAAGAGCTTTCAAGGCTAGCCCCTTCTGTGTGGGAGTTATCTGGAGACATTTGCACATTCGGAGCAGGGCTGGCCCCAGGTGTCCGGCAGGCAGCCAGATGCTATGTTTGAAGTTTCAGGTGGCAAGGCAAATGCACAGCCCCAGACTCTTTGTGCCTGTGGAAGCAGTACCATGGGCAGATGACACTGAGCAAGAGCTTTCAAGGCTAGCCCCTTCTGTGTGGGAGCTATCTGGAGACATTTGCACTTTTGGGGCAGCAGCTTAACGTGTAACAGAATATGTGGTCCATTCCAATGTTGGACCATTATTTGTGGAAGGTCTCCTAAGTCGTACCTTTAGGTGCAGGTAAAGTAATGCCTTGAATGAGTAATGTGTTTGCATAAGGAGCATTAGGCAGACTAACCGTAAAATGTTCTACAAAATGTAGGTGAGGTTGAAATTGCAATTGGAAGAATGTAAAAGCCCTAAGACTGAGATTCTGTGATGGAAGAATGAGACTTCTGCAGAGGCAGTGCCCCTGTGGGCTCACTTCCTCCCATTTGTCTTTGTGACTCAGGGTTGAAAGAGTTCTGCTGGCTCTGCGCTCCCGTACGTTTGCTGGCCGTAGCACTAATACCCAGAATCTCTGGTATACTGAGGAATTCTCAATATACTTTTTCTTTTTTCCTTTTTAAATTTTTATCTTTAACTCAAATGTGAAGGTGATAAGAAATACACTCTGGATTTGAGTCTATTCAAATATGTAGTAAGCATAAAAGTGCTATTTGAGAGCTCAGTGCTATTTAAGCGATTTCCCAAAGTGCCCGTTCTTGCTCAGAGGGCTGGTTGCTTTTCTGGACATGTTATGACAGATGTAGCTTGGGAAATATACATCAGTCTAATCCTTTAGCTTCCAGTAGAAATGATTTGTAGAACTGTGAGGCTAGTTTCTCGTTTTTTCAGAATCTATAGAGTGATCAGTTCTGCATTGTTTCTTTCTGGTAGATCTTAATAATTTTGACCTCTGTAAAATACTATTAACTGCTCTTTTAATGAGTCCACACACTAATATAGATTACTTAAAATGTCAAAACTGTTTAAGCAGTAATTGGTGTAAAACTCAGTGTGTTGGACCTAAGATGTATGCGGATTGTTGTATAAAAGCCAGGAGGAGATAATGACACACTTTCATTAAGATGTGTATACAGTTTTATTATGCAAGTGTTGTTTGTTTTTATTTCCCAGTAACAAGCGGATGATTACAGTACTTATAAAATATACACTGTTCTGTTTGCCTAGATGAATTCCTAGCATATTCGTATTTTCTCTGTAAACCAGTTAAAGACTAATTTGTTTTAGGATAATCCTCTTGTTATTATAATTTAAAAGAATACCTACCATTCAGACATGAAGTATTGTATTTTTTTAGTAGACTGGATGAATCTTTAAATTGGCACATCCAAAGCAAGGATTGGATGTAAAAAATCAGGCTTTCTGTCTTCATTTTAGCTTTAGTCAGTAACTTTCTCCTTTCTGATCATTTGAGGAAGGAATTTTGAAACCTGGCAAAAAAGACTGTGAGAGATGCAACATTATTGTTCATGTGTCGAAGTTGCTGTGATGCTTCAAGAAAAACCAAGATTCTGTGAATAATGAGAAAGAGAAGCTACCTTTTGAAGGATTAGCACAGATTTCATAAGTCTTGCTTTCTTCAGTGTCTTTGCTGATTTCTTAATGGTTCGTGGTCTGAGCAGCTCAAGAGTAGTTGAAGGATGTGCACAGACCTGAAGGAGATGCACTGCTGGTTTCCGGTGTATAGATCAAGCTGATGTGATTGGGCATGCTCCTATCTCACTCCTTTTTGAAGCTGCTAGTCCCTATTTTCCTTCTGGGACCTATGATTCCGTGTGCTGTGGCATAAGGGACTGATCAGATTTTATCAGACTGAGTTCTCAAAATGCTCTGTCAGAGTAGCTTCTAGTTAACTTGTAGTTCACTGAAACTATTCTCCTCTGATTTAACTTAGTGCTGTACATGAAAAAGGGTGCTGGATTGTGATCCATTTCTGGGACATTAAAATATTGTTATCTGTTTGTTATAACTTAAGGAAAAGTACAGTTTAGGATTAAAGTTCTGAAAAAGAAATATTTCTAAAAATTCCTCTGTGAATTTGCTGTGCCAGGGATCTGTAAATTTACCTCATACCTGAGAACTCTAGATGCTTTTCATTCCTGACCTTAGTCAGAAAAAAGCACTGCCTTCACAAATGATTCTTCCATCTATTTTAGGCTGATTATTTTTCTACTTCATGGCTGATACCAAGTCACTTCAGCTTGTATGGACACTTTGATACTACTGGAAAAAACTGAAGCACAGGGGCAGAATTGAAAAGACTTTTCTCCTGCTCTGCTACTCAAAGTTGAAGTGGCCTCTGTGCACCCTAAAGGAGACTAAGCTCTTTTGTCACTTCTGCGAGAAAGAAATTAAGGAAACTTGATAAATAGTGCAAGGATGCACAGTTGCCAGCAGCTCTGTGTTACAGGGCAAAAAGTTCTAAGGATATGTAGTGAGGTATTCAGGTGTTCATTTTTATCTACGTCTTCTAGAGCAAGTTGGAGGAATCACCCAGCGAAGTGTTGAGTCTGTCCTGGTGCTCTTTTTTGGGAGCAATGGGCTTTTTTGCTAGATAGGTAGCTGAAATATTTGAACATCTCCCAATGCTGTTTTTGAAATGGCAATGGTAATGCAACAGAAGATTAGAATTGTACATCCAGCCTTGTATGAATTGGATAGACTAAACAGCCTCTGAAGTCAAATGGAAAAAGGAGAAAGGAGAAAAAAAGACATGTAAAACTTGCTGCTTTTTTTTTTTTTTTATGTGCAAATGCTGGGGACTTCAGAAAGCCCCTTATTTGGGGGAGTGGGGAATACCAGCAGGAGATGTTAAAGCTAAGGGACAATTTATGTCACGTTCTTCCTTTGTGAAAGGGTAATTGCATTGCATCTTTTCTTAAGAATGAAAAATAAATCACACTGTTAAGGTCTGTAGTAACTTTGTGTACCAGATGTCAGTATTGGCCTTTTGGGACACATAACAAGACAAATACATGGTTTGATAGTCTGATGCTATTCTTATCCCAGCATAAAACCAGATATCCAACAGAGCTGTAACCAGGAGAAAAAATAAAACAATAAACCCCACCATTGTGGGTTTTCTTGGGAATTCTTCTTTACCTGCCTGTCTTCCTCTTCTGCTGCGAGGGCTTATGTGAACAGTGTCTGCAAAAGTTATGTTTGTACTTGCAATTGAATGTATAATTTCTGCTGTGCTTGCTATACATGCTATTTACAAACACTAACAATATCGAGGCCACATGCTTCATCCTTGATGGGCTCTCTGAAAGTAAAGTGGCAAGCAGATGTGAACAGGGCAGACAGGGTTCTGTTTGCAACAGCTGAATGCCTGCTTGTCCTATAAACGATGCACTTACGTTTAAGTGAGAAATTGTTAATCCAACTAATCCTGCATGATTGGGGAATTTGTATGCATTGCTTGTAATCTAAAATCGTAGGCTTGAAGTAATAATCAGTTGCTCAGCCAAACAATTCTTGCTCATTGTACATCATGCAGGATTGAGGAGATGGGTATCCATCTGATACATAATAAATGATAGCCAAAGTAGAACTGTAAGTAGCTTTAGCTGTGTTTTTCAGCCTTATAAGCAGTGTGATGTTTAAAAAGCTTTACAATGCTCTTGCAGCCTTCTCTTGGATACACTGAAGTGAGTGATGGGCCAGCTTTCATCATAAATGTTTCTTATTTAGCTGAAGTGTGGTACCTCATAGATTGCAAATAAAAAGCCTAGCTGAGGTGGATATACTACATCAGCACTGAGAAAACATGTATATGGGACATGCTGTTTTAATGAGAAATCTCCATTGTAAACATGCTAGTCCTTCATATTCATGCACAGTACAGTGATAATGGTTTTGGATAGGGACTAGGGAAGCAAAAGTCACAGCACTTGCTATCTCTGATCATCAGCCTGGATTTGCTAAGGTCACTTCTATTCACCTGAAAGTGGGAATATATTTATTTTCTGTGTAAAGCACTAAGAAATCTACAGTAGAAAAATTACTGTATATATTAAGATTTTTTTTTAATCTATTGTTAGTCTAATAAATTGTTTGGTACCTCTTCAGAACTGATTCTCAGCCCTGGATGCCATTTCCTGGGGTATGAAGCACCATAAAAAAATCCCAACCCTTTGGTTATACTGGGTGAAAACTCTGTAGGCTGTGGATTCTATTTCTGCTTACCATTCTGGACAACATACACTGTTACCTGTAATTTTGCGTGCATTATATAAATGTATCACAATTATCCATTGTATAATTATTATACATTATATATTTATATGAAAATTTCATTAACCTTATATCTTTATTAATGTAAAGCCAATGATAATAAAATATAGCTGTGATTTAAGGGCTTTCTTATTACAAATAGTATTTTTCCTTTTCTGCAGGTATTACTTCCTCCCTCTCACCTATGTAGGGTTAAGGAGTATGTATAAAGGCATTCATTCCTAAACTAAAGGTTTTTAATTTCTAAATAATAAATATAATTTTTCAAAAAGCTATCAAGAGCAGAAGTCAGCCCAACAGTATCCTGCTGTTCTGATTCTTTTTTCTTTCTCTGTATAACATTTTGAAATGCCCGTTGTTTCAGGCTGGTAGGTTTCATGCTGTCTCTAAAAGGCATCTGAGTCACGCATTTTTTTATCATTCAAACTCTGAATAATACTTTCTTTGGTCAATTTGTAGTTTGCCTCCTTGTAAATCAAGTATTAAATATTAGAATCAGTAAATGGAACACAGCTTCCCAGTATAGTTATTTTAGTAGTAATAGGGATTTCTGTGACCTGTCCATAGCAATCTAGGGCTCAGATGTGACTGAATTAATTCTGTTTAAAGATTTGTTAAGCACGGGTCAGCTCAGCTGCACTAACCAACCATGTGCATCTTGCAGCATGTGGGGAGCATAAGGTGAAGTATTTGAGCTTGACCTGCTGTAATTAAGACTTAGGCCGATACATACGAGCTTTTTGGATTTTACAGAGTGGGTGCACAGACTGTCCATAACATGGCTCTGCTGACAAGTGGAAACTTCATGCGGTCACACTGCTTCTGCCTGATGTCTGAAGTCTGACCTCCCCATTCGCTGAAGTGCATGGTTCTGTGCAGGAGTTCATCTCTGTGTAGAACAATGTGTGGACATGCCCAAGTTTTGGCACGTACTTAACAGTAGTTTGATCATATTTACACAGATTGAGCTTGGTGTCCAGAGCTCACTACTCAGTTTCTGCCTCTCCTGTTCCTATGGAGGGTGTCCTTGGACCTGTTGGTGTGTATATGAGCTCTGCCCTGAGGCCAGCCTTGAGGCTGCTGTCATCATGCATTCAAACTGCACAGACGTGAGTCTCAGTGTCCCAGAGGAAGGACCGAGGAGCTTGTGCTGCGTTGTACTGTAGGCTACAAGCATGCTTATGTGAATGGTCATGTGGACAGTCCAGCTGTTATGATGGTCCTCTTTGCTGGGTGCTCACACTTGACTGGAGTCAGCGCTTCAGTCAGTCATGGAGACTCTTTCCAGAGCGTTTAGTGCAGGCAGATGAGATTTGTAGGCAGAGTGACCTTGGGGTATGTAAGTAGTTTGCGGACATCTGCAGCTGGCAGAATGAATTGCACGGAGCTGGGTAGTGAGCTCTGTCAGGCTTTGCCTTGATAAAGGGATCTGGCCACCCAAGCAGGACGTACAGTTAGCCTTTACTGCCTAGCTGTTAAGTGGTAGTTGTGAAGCTAGGCTTCTCTGTAAAGCACTAGGAGATTTGTGCATGAACACAGTTATACAAGAGCTAGGTATGTACTAATTTTTAATTAATTATCTTGGTATTGGTGGGATTTAATCACATGCTTCAGTGCCACTTGAAATGGCAAGACTTTCCTGAGATGGAAAAGTGTATGTGAATGCCTGTGGTGCTGACAGAATCTTTTTGTAGAACCACATTCATTTTAAGAGTCAGTACTGCAGTTTTACTCAGTATTTCTTTTGTTTGTGAATTGATTGTGATTGTTGTGTGATTAGAAGTAGAAGGAAATCATAAAGCAGAGACTATTTCTTTAAAAAACTCAGTATATTTACATATGCAAGTCTGGATGCACAACATGCTGCCACAAAATAGACATGTTTAGATGGTTGATTTGTATCCGTAGTTTAGTTTACATGTTTTTAATCTTGAATGCCAACGGCAAAAAAGTAATGCCTGAAAGAATTAGTTCACCACACCAGAATACCTAAAAAGGTTATTGTATCACCAAATGTGCGAAAGCATCTTTCAACACAGCGTACTTTGAACTTCTCTTTCTAGTAATAACATCAGTTGCTCAAATAATGAGAGATTACATCCAACACTGATTAAAAACACAATATATGTACATACATTTACATAAAAATTATGTATTGTATCTAATACCCCTTTATTGTCTTCACAGAGAAGACCAAATGCCAGCTCTTATAAAGTCTACCTTGAAGACAGCCAATGTCAAAGCTTCACAAGATTTAAACTTTTTGAATAGACTCATTCATCCTTAAAACACTTCTCCCGCCACTTGAGCTGTTTTGAAGATATTTGATAAAGCCAGCAACATGTTTACTATTATTTTACAGTCTGTGCAAAGGAGGTGATCCTTGTTAAGGTAAACCATTATGCCCTATTTCATAAGTGGAAGGAGATACAGACACATATTGGAGAAGAGTAACTGGGCTTACTTTGGCCTGTAGACTTCGCAATTAGTTTTCAGAATGCCATTGCATGCCTAAAAGAGCTGTTTTTATGCTCTGCTGTCTTCACAGCAAAGTATACAATCTCCCCTTTGTCTTCTAGGCATTTCCTGTACTAGGAATTTTTTGCTAAAATTTCCCACTGTTGCTGCTCCTGTTTCAGCTCTTTGGCTGCTGTGCTAATGAGGACACTTGGGACTTCCTCTTAATTCAAGCACTGCATTGTGTAAACTCCTAAACAGGGTCAGGCAACATAGTGTTGCCAGCTGCACATCTGCAGCCATCTGGATTTGTGGCAGGAGCAGTAAAATAGACATTGTGTAGCCGAGTTGAAAGTGTGACGAGAGCGGTGCAAATCATATTTGCAGAAAACCATAAAGTAAATGCCCTGTATTTGATCTACAGGCTATACAGAATCATGATTGAAACAGTCTTTCTACGTGTATACGTATCAAAGAAAGACAAATGGGATACACTACTGCTATGCAATGTTCTGTGTAAAAGCTAGCTGGCTAATTCACTACCATTGCATTGTTAAGAGAAGAAGTAAGTAATTAATAAAACTTGTGATGCTCATAAACAGTTCTCTGCTCTCACTTCTATGCCTTCATTAAGATTCTGTTTCTAGTAAACATCACTTCAGTATATTAATTTATTATAATAACATTCTTAAGCAGAAATAATTGCACACTGTGAAATTACAGCTTTCAAGTCGGAGGAAAGAGGTGCAGGTGAATGGTCACACATTGTTTTGGGTCTGGGTTTACTGGTTGTTTGAAGAGTGTCTGGAAGAGAGACTTCTGATCTCTTTTTCTTTCTGATCCTTTCTCACTGATCAGCATCTCTAGTGACTGTTCCGGGAATAACATCATGGGTCTGCCTGAAGTCAGTGAAGCTTCAGAAGTTAACTTTGGTAGAGCCATGGCTTCATTCACTTTGACTATGTGACTGAAGTGTCAATACAAGTTGCATTCTCTACTTTTCTTTGAAAGCTTTTATTTGGTCATTTGTTTCCTGGCTTTCACAGGCACTAGAAATGTGGATTAATACTGTCAGGGTTTGTTGCTCAGTAGTTTTGCTGCTGATTTTATGCTGAATGCACATACTATGTACAGGTAACCCTGATGTGAGACAGCTCAGAATAAAGTCATAGTTCTGGATTAGATGCTTCCCATGCAACAGCTTTTAAAGTACTTTTAACAACACATGGATCCTTTGCTGTAATTGCTTACAGTGTGAAGACTATAAAGTATTGCATAAGAAGAATTGCTTTAAGGTAAGACACTCCGGAGTGGGCATTACAGTTTTGGACTTTTCTTTCTGATTTATCTGATCTGTTAAAACTCTTTCCCAAATATTTAGTATTACTCCCCTGTAAAATTTGCTTTGCCTCATATATTTTTATTTTATTATCTTCTTGGGATGACATTCGTAGCTAAGGTCCGTTTCTCCTCTTTGACTGAAGTATTGCTTTTAATCTGGACTGTCATAGGATTTCATGACTAATCTAGCCCCTGTTAAGTTTAGTGAGGATGTTACATTTGATTTCAACTGGAAAAAGATAATGACCTTAATGTTATTTGGTGGGTTGGCAATTATGCTGTAGCCTAAGATGATTGTGAAGGAAGAGATGCTTAAACAGAGGCCATTATAACGAGAGTGGAGCTAGTTATGTGCTTTCAAATAAAGCTGTTTTATTGTGAAGGTAATTTTTAATAAAAAAGTGTAGAATTGTTTTATTGAGCTGTCTGCTGAAATTTATTATTATGAATCAAATACTAATTGACAGTAACAAACGTAAGTAAAAAAACAGTTACGTGTGTATGTTTTGCAGACACACATATTTTTCCACAAAAATCCGGAAAACAATTTTTGTGGAATCTTACAGATATTAATCGTATGTGCAGCCTGTTTTTCTCATAGTTATATTAACACATGAGATGCTTATACTGGACAGTATTTGGTCCTTCAGTTTCAGTTGTTTGATAACTATGGCATTTGAGTGAAAGCGGCTTTTCTTGAACTGATCTCGGAAATAACGTATGTGCAAAATGTGGCTGACCTTGTGTAGAAGTGAGATAGCAGTAAGACAGTATGAAAAGCAGGAAATTCAAATATTCTTCTTACTTTCAGCCTCTGAGAACAGTTGGCTCTGACTGTAAAACCACTACTTTGTGACCAGAATCTTTAAGAGATGCCTTTTATGTGATCAGTTTTTATTCAAAAAGGGATCACAGAATCACAGAATGTTAGGGATTGGAAGGGACCTCTGTGGGTCATCTAGTCCAACCCCCATGCCAAGTCAGGGTCACCTAGAGCAGGCTGCGCACGACCGCGTCCAGGTGGGTCTTGAATATCTCCAGAGAAGGAGAATCCACAACCTCCCTGGGCAACCTCTTCCAGTGCTCCGTCACCCTCAGACGGAAGAAGTTCTTCCTCATCTTCAGATGGAACTTCCTATGCTTCAGTTTGTGCCCGTTGCCCCTTGTCCTGTCGCTGGGCACCACTGAAAAGAGTCTGGCCCCATCCTCTTGACACCCACCCTTAAGATATTTATAAGCATTTATAAGGTCCCCTCGCAGCCTTCTCTTCTTCAGGCTGAACAAGCCCAGCTCCCTCAGCCTTTCCTCATAGGACAGATGCTCCAGTCCCCTCACCATCCTTGTAGCCCTCCGCTGGACTCTTTCCAGTAGCTCCTCATCTTTCTTGAACTGGAGAGCCCAGAACTGGACACAGTACTCCAGATGGGGCCTCACTAGGGCAGAGCAGAGGGGAATGAGAACTCCCTTGACCTGCTGGCCACACTCCTCTTAATGCACCCCAGGATCCCATTGGCCTTCTTGGCAGCCAGGGCACACTGCTGGCTCATGGTCAACTTGTCATCCACCAGGACACCCAGGTCCCTCTCCACAGAG
>Ga0065711_1044976_pt1 | contig 13762 bp, 8 predicted proteins | sample Hoacrofraction12_FD_59098 | JGI IMG/M metagenome (GOLD analysis project Ga0065711, IMG submission 59098) | Hoatzin crop microbial communities from Cojedes, Venezuela - Epithelial fraction 12 v2 (version 2) | ecosystem: Host-associated > Birds > Digestive system > Esophagus > Crop | place... | reverse complement strand
CATCCCTTGCCAAGTTCAGCTCCAGCTGTGCCTTGGCCTTCCTGACCCCATCCCTACACAACCGGGCAGCTTCCCTATACTCTTCCCAGGAAGCCAGTCCCTGCTTCCACTGCCTGTGCAATTCCCTCTTCTTCCTTAGTTTGACCAGCATCTCTTGCCTCAGCCATGCCGGTCTCTTCTCTTCTCTGCCCGACTTCTTACACTTGGGGATCGAGAGCTCTTGCGCTCTGTGGAATACAACCTTAACGACCTGCCAGCTCTGTTCTGTTCCCCTGTCCCTGAGGACCGTTTCCCAGGGAGTCCTTCTGACTATCTCCTTTAAGAGCTGGAAGTTTGCCCTCCTAAAATTTAGGGTCCTGACTATGCTCTTCGTTATTCCCATTTCCCTCCGTAGTGTTAGTTCCACCAGCGCGTGGTCACTGCAGCCCAGGCTACCTCTGATTTTGACATCCCCAACGAGCTCACTCGCATTGGTGACTACCAGGTCTAGTATCGCATCCCCTCGGGTAGGGGTGCTTATTACCTGGCTTAACTTGTATTTCTGTTTTGTTAATATAAAAGGTGCAATGGCGTTTTTTTTCCAAGGCTTTGACTGCCAATACAAAAAACATTTTCAGTCTGTGCTCTACCAACACTTAAAGCTGGAGAGAAAGTGGGCAAACATCTACCCATCTGGACATTGTGCACTGTTCAGCTTCTGCAGAGTTGATTTTAAGTTTGGCATTTTGCTGGGGGATGAAAGGGTTGAAAACATATTTGTTTACAAACATCTCAGAGACCTTAAAACCTCCTATATGCTGCCAAAATTGTTTTCTTTTCTTCAAAGATCTGATTAACAGGGAATGTAAAAGTGGTCCCTACTTTTCACAAGCTCATATGGTATTTTGGTTTTGCTGATAAAGAAATCAAAGCAAACCAGATGCAAAAGGCTATACACTTCACTATACATGGGGTAAGTACTAAACTTCAACAAGAGCAATCCGGGTTAGCCATTAGGCAAAAAAAACCCCAACCAAAACAAAAGAGTAAACGTAGTGAAGCTCTAGAATAGATTGCCTAAAGATGCCGTGCTCACATCCCTGGAGGCCTTGATTAGGCAAACATCTGCCAGTAATGATGCAAGTACAAATGACCCCTCAGTGAGCAGGAGAACCGATGATCTTACAAGGGCCTATATAACCACATTTTTTCCATGACCTATGCCGAATATTGCTATTCCTAACTGTTAGGCACCTCAGAATACAAACTGCAAAAGGCAGTACAGTAGGCATAAAGTAATCTAAAATAGTTGAGGGAGTTTTGTCTTTTAAAGACCAGGTCTAGGCATCTAAGGTAGTTACTGAAAACAATTTAGGTCTGTAAGCCAAAATTATGTTATTCAGATCTCTGTTTCAGCTCAAGCCTAGCTTTGGAGTCTCTAACTGAAGTGTACAATATTAACAGTCCCTGTAATACCTCAGCTTTGACTGCTGTGCATGCTCAGATGCTTTTCCGCATTGGTGGAGTGTGGCAGCATGGGGTCAGCCTGCCCCCAGCACCTGCTGTGTACCACACACAAGGTGCTCTATCTTACCAGGTGTGAGTGGTACTCTCATGCTGTGCTTACCAGCCTGGGGTTAGCACAGGGTATGGTGGTACACGCTGTTTCTATATAAAGCCTAGCCAGAGACGAAGATGTCTTGTTGCTCTGTTGAGAGAAGCAAACAAAATATTTATGGCTCTGAACAGTACAGCAAAAACAGTGGCAGGTCAAGCCATTTGCAGGTAGAGCATGAAAGGGGTCAGTGCTCTAGATGTCCTTCTCGTGAAGGATGATGTGTTTGTACATCAGAGTGATACTGAAGATACGTGACTTGCTAGGTGTAAAACTAATGTCACTTTCTCTGGGCAACAGTCTGAAGGATCTGGCCACACTTGCCACTTGCTTAATGCTCCCTGCTGAGAGGTTCTGTGTGGAGGTGGTGGCAGGTGTCAGAGAGGCTGGTGGGAGAGGGCTGATCACTGGAGGGAGGGGAGTGTGTCATGCACAGCAGGCATGGGGCAGCAAGGATTGCCAGGGCTGGGGAGATGGGAGTGTAGCCTGGGAGAGTGCCAGGAAAGAGGGGGTGCAATAGCAGACAGAGAAACAGCCATCCTCTGCAACTCTTTCTTCTTCAGCCTTTGACATGGGATATTCCTCTCATGCTTCCCTAAATTAACAGAGTAAGAGCACAGAGAATTTTTTTTTTCCCAACTGGAAGTTCTACACAGAACTAATAGAATTTGTGTACTTCTTAAAGGATCAGTAGGATCTCTTCCAGGTGCCTAGTAACACTGGCACAGTACAGCTGCAGTGATTCACCTTCAGCTAACTATCTCAAATCCCAAGAGCTATTATAGTCCAAATCTTACCTGGAGAACATTTCTGCAGGGCAAATGGCTGGGCTGTTCCTAGTGCTGAGCTCCACACTTGCTGGCAAACTGCTGCCAGCTCCTGAACTGACTAATCTAAGGCGAGCTTGGATACAGCTGCATTATGGCCATAGTGCAGTGACTAGCATTAAGGCACACACTGGGCGTGTTTTCTCACCAAATAAGAGTAGGAACAGTGGACTGCTAGGTAAAAAACAACCAACAACACATCAATTATACACCTGTATACCTCTCTAAACATTCAAGTGGAAGTTATTAAACTTACTGAAGTTATTAGACCAAGTACTGTGTACTTGGACAAGAGAAAGAAACAAGATGTAATTTCCCACTTGGTTAAGAAAATCAAGTAATAATTTGAACTTTTCAGTTTCTTATCACACTTAAAATCTCCTTGACTTGGCAGGAGCTAGGGCAATGACAGACGTCAGAGGTTTTATTTTGGGAAAACTGCTCTCACCTCCCCTCTCCTGCAAATATGCAGTTAGCTCCTAAAGACACCTAGGGCCATTACTTGCTTCTTAGCTATAAAAGTTTACATAGTCCATAATGTACTGAAGACAACTTCTTTTATCAGTCAGATGGTAAATTTGATTTTAAAATTAACATAATGCATTAGCATAAAAACTTGACCTGTCTCAAAATGCATCTTGTCAAAAATCTGATTGCACTAATATCCTTTAAGGACATTGGCTACTTAAACATCTTTATTACCTTGTCTGTACATACTTCAAACTAGTATATTAACACATTACTCATTTTATTGTTTTATCATTCCGTTAATAAAACTGCAAGCCCTCTGTTATGTTAAAGTCCTGCATTTATTTCTATATGTTATATATATTTATATAACATTTATTTCTGTTATATAAACCCACAATACTCTTAATAAGATAGGCCTTTCAGGAGCTAACTGGTCTTATTCACAGTGACAAGATTGGGATTCACATGTCCAAGATTCATAGCTGGAATTCATCTCCCATTTTAGATATTTTAGGCTGCTCTACACAATTAGGTGCCCATCAGTGATTTGGCATTTCTATAACATATTTGTTGTTTGTCTCCATCAGGTTTTCAAAGGTCCTTAAAATCAATGGCCTTCTTTTGAGATTTTTCACACGTCATGCTCACACCTGTATGTCTAAGTATTAACCCTTGCCAGGGCCTCACTGCAAGACATCTCTCATGACAAATTCTTGCTCTTGTCATCTACCAAGTTCTTATGTTCACCTGTGTCTGGACCATGACTAGCTCACGCTGGTGTTTAAATCAAAGACCTTGAATAGGGAATAAGGCTTTGGACTTGATAACAAAGTCGTGGATGCTCTGCTGTCCTTCTGGACCCTAGCCATCAGTATGGGTGAAGAGAAACAGGAGATGAGGACTTCACAGGCCTTTTACATTACCTAGTCACGTCTCCCAAGGTAAGCCATGAAATAAGGATCTCGTTCACTTGCTGCTTCTAGCACCTGCCTACTGACTAGCCTCAATGAGTCAATGTCATCCTGAAATCTCTGGTATATCTGTAGATGTTTAGAGGATGCTGAGCAATTCATTAACTTCTCAATGGACATCAGAACGTGATCCAGATGACTGAATGCCTGCTATTGTTCAGCTGGTAATCTTAGGTTCAGATTCCCCACAACAATGTCAACATCCATCAGTGGGCTGGTGTCACAAATATGCATGATACACCTATCTCTTAGGCTGCTTTTGACAGCTTTTTTGACACTGGGATCAGAATATAAACCACCCTGTCTTTTTCTTATGCGCTTTTTTTTTAACTGAAAATTAGGGCTACTGTCTCAGCTCCTGACTCCTTTTGTGTCCTCTACAGCCTTTAGTCCCTAGAGAGACATTTCTGCAGTGCAATACCTGTCACCTGCCTTAGGTAAGAAATGTAAAATGTAGCCACCTTGGACTCCTACAAAACGCTGTTCAGAGACACCAAACACCCCCTATGTCTGTCTGCCTGCACTGCAGGCTGTCTTCTGAAGAGCAAGCATTTCAAATTGGATGACAGTTTCCTAAAAGTTTTCCATAATGTATCTAAAAGCTCTGTCACGGTATTTAAGGATATCTGTACGAACAACAGCTTTGATTATATACAGTGACATGTCTCTGTCCTAAGCATAAATACAGGCCTTTCACATGAACTTGCAGGAAAAAATGGAATTATCTTGTAACACAAACTGATGCTGAAACATGGCAGCCCAGGAAAATGGGCAATATTTCAAAATTGTAAGCAGCTATATAAAAACAAGAATATATATTAAATGTTTCTGTTTTGTTTATTAAATGTTACCCTTTGTGTATGCCAAGAATAACAAACTATCTTACTTCCAAAATGGAAAAAAAAATCTGTTCTGAAGCAGCAACCAAAAAAATGTAGGAGATTCACTTTTTTGACCTGACTGCCTCTGTGGTGTGTTTCTGCAGAATTATTGTAGTAGGGATTGGATTACTTATTAGATGAATATCTTTGTATCCAGTGATTTTGTAAACCCATCCATTCATCTTTTGAATAATTACTATGTTTGCAAATGAGCAGCAAGACTAATAAAATATAAATTGTGGAGAAAAAACAAGATACATCACACAGATAAAACAACAAAAAGCATTTGTAGTCCCTTTTAAGGAGGGGTTTCTGCCTGAAGATTTAATCTTTAATTAAATTTATGTATTTTATTTATGGTTCCTTTTATTATTTTTTCCAGAACATGCTGACACAGCAGTGGTTTTGCTAACAGAATCTACGGTATTGCTATAATAAATTCAAGGCAACCCCCCCCTCTGGACTATTTCCCTAAGCGTTAGCATTTTGAGAGTGCATTTGGGTTTGGCCACCATGAATTCATGCATTGTATATTTGATTGTAAAATCATCACTGTTAAAATATATGGCCTTAATGGGTCTTGCACTGGCACAGAAAAACCAAAGGCAGAGCTAACAAACATGGAGAGAAATATATTTATTTTGGCATAGAGCAGAGCTGCAGCCAGCAACTCACCAAACCTGTGCTGTCCAGTGACTGATACGATGTTTCTTAGTTTCGTTTTTTCTTTGTAATTAACTCCCTTGCTTGCTTGCGAGGGCTGTCTCACATTTGTCTCTGTTAAGTTTGCCATTGTTACCTCTTTTCCACCATCAGCTATGAAGATACTTAAATGAAGCAAGGTTTGTGGCTGAGGCAGGTAGAGGAAAAGGGCGTGTCAGCAAGAAGAAAGAAAAGGTAACTGAAAGGAGAAGTGCCAAGGAAGACATGCTCCCTTGATGCCAGAAGGACAGTGTTGCAATAGAGCCCAAAATGAATTGGGAAACAGTACAATTGTACACAGCTACACATAAATTTTTTGTACAGAGAGACATGAGATAGTCTCATTCTGTTTTGATAGGATGAATAAATGTTAACCAAATGTTGATCAAAGTTGTGAGATCAAGAGATTTTATGAGTAGATTTTGAATATGGTCAAAATACTGACACACTTCTCAAGCAGCATAGCTTAAATTCAGGTTTCCCTTTTCTAGGTGGTAGCAAAAAGGAGAATTCCTTTGGATAAGCAAAGTTTCTCAGCCAAACAGGATGCTTTCCAAGGCATTAACTTTCTTTTGTCTTCAAGAAAGCAGTTTCTTAACTGCCACTTCAACTCTGTTTAACCCAGTCATCTAGAGTGTGGTAGAAAAATACCTTAATTTACCCCAGCTGACTAAGAGTACTAAAACTGCTATGGCTCCCTGCACTCATGGCAAACAGCTGTGAATTTTCTTTAACAGCAAGAGAGAGAAAGGGGGGGAAAAAAACAGAAAGTGAACTGGCACTTTCTTATCAATGTGTTTCAGGTGACATGAAATCCGTACAACTGGAATTTAAAGAAGTCAAAGAAAAGGTGATGGATGCTTTAGATATGGTTGATCTTCATGTGAGAAGGGTTTCATGATATTCCAGGTCTATTTTGTACAGTTCTACAAAATTGTGGTGAAATATAGCTGCTCATGTGTTTGAAAATCCTGACAAGGTGGTAATAGAGTTGATAGGAGGGCTTGTTTTGATTGTTTGTTTTTATTATCTGCTTGTAATTCTCAATACTAAACATAGGAAGTTAGCTGCAGTAGTTTTAGCAGTGTTGTACGATACTGTATGACAAGTTTTTAATACCTCTGAAAACATAACAGATAGGGAAGAAGAAAAATGTATGTTTCTTGAGCCTAAAAATACTGGGAAGATGTGAAGAAAGCAGTAGGTGGTGGTGCAGTAATTAGAGACAGAGATCTGTCTACAGAGGTTTTTTCCTCCTCTAATGGCGTAATTTCTGAATTTAAAGTATTTCACTGACTTTATCTTGGAAGAAAACTCAAGTGCACTCTGTCAAGACAGGGGCAGAACCTGGACAAATTATTGAAAAAGTTGTCTAAGCACAGTGGATAATATCAGAACCAAGCGACAGATAAACAGACAAAAAGTAGAGCAAGAAAGTGGAGAAGAAAGTGGTAAGATATCATTCTTAATGATTTTTTCCATAGGGAACACTCCCTGGGAAAGACTAGGAATGATCCATATGAGTAGAGATAGAATGACTAAATAGAGCCTGCACTCAAAACCAAACTCACCTCGTTCAGATACTTTGAAAAAAAGTCCATGTTTAGAGGCCTGGAGGTAGGTTTTGGGAGCACTAGGACACAATTCTCTGACTCAGCTGTGTATCACCACCTAACTTATCTACTTTTGTGGCAACTACAGTTCCTTCCAGCAAAGCCCCAGTGTTATCTGCTAGGGTCTATAGGAGCCAGAGTGCACGAAATCCTTCAAGAACAGAACATGTCCCCGTTGCAAAACATTTGGTAGGCTGAACTGTACAGCTCAGAGGAATGAAACCATGCTTTTCTGTTAGCTCTCACAGGAGGTCTCTGGCTAGTCTTTATCATAAAGCAGCCATTCAAGGGTCAGGTGAAGCAAGCTCTTAATGAGTGTCCTCTGCTGGCTGTGGGGGACCTGAGCAGTCAGAAAAGAAGAAGTTCTAAGAAAAAATATTGCTTTGAGAAAAACAGAGATGGCATAATTTGTTTTTTCAGTGAGAAAATGGAGCTGCTAGCAGCCTTTACCTTGCCTTGACTCACTATAACCTTCCATGTGTTTTAGTCAAAGTTCATGGAAACTGATTTATTTCTGGAGTGTTTTGATGGACTGGCATTTTCTAATGGGAAAATCCTAATTAATTTTATCAGAAAGTGCCATCAACTCTTGTGAAAAATTTTTATTTTTTTCTATATAGTGGGGATTTTATTATGTTTTTTATTGTTATTTAGAAACAATAGCAAAACCTTCAATGTTTTTAGTTGAGAGCGCTGGCCTCCCACGCTATTTTTAAACCCAAGCTACCACAGACTGGTTCTCATTGTGCTGGTTCCTTTTTGCCTTATTTAGGTTTAAGAAGGCTTTGTCAAGCAGGCAGCTCAACTCTACCTCTTGCTGATGGCAAGTATTGTCTGCAGGTTTTCCTTTTCTGCTATGCACAGTGACCGGTACTGAACCTTCACCCCAGTGGTAACTTAACTGACAGCAGTGGAGAAAAAGATCTATATAACTAAATAAAGTATTTGAAAAGAAATACACCCAACTCTGGATACTTGAGAAGGAGAAGAAATAGCAAAACATTCCAGATTTATGGGGGCCATTAGGGGTATTGTACAGGTTTGCATGAACAGTTATATAATTTAGTGACTCTCATGTGATATTCTCCATTATATTTACAATAGAAAGAGAAAGTGAACTGTACCCAACTGTATTAAATAGAACTATTTTTTTATCAGGGGTTGCTGGTGACAATGTTACTCAACAGCTTGTGCACGTAATCAGAACTGAGAGGTAAAAAATATACTCTTTGGGTGTATTTTATTTTTTCACAATAATTGGATAGCATGACACCTAATGAAAATTTACATTAGGCAGACATCTAGTGTAAATTTCGCACTTTTTTAGTCTTGCATCCTCTCTTGGCTGGCTTAGTATACCTGTTCTGATGTTTTGGAAAATACGATTTTTGATGACTTCTTATGAAATTAAAATATCTAGAGAGTTTTGAAGTTTTTTTTAGCAGAAAAATAATTAATAACTACTGGGAATAAGTTACTTGCTTTAAAGTCAGCAGGAGTTTGTTATCATTAACAGTTTTGGAGCAATGGTTCAGAGAAATGGTAAAAAACTCGATTTCTCAGACTGTGAGTCTACAGACAGTGATGTACTTGCCTAAATTTACACAAGTAACTAGTCTCGCTTGAAAGCCACCTAAACCTGAGCACATGTGTAAGGATTTGCAGAAGTTGTCCTCCGTTTGGTTACATAAGACTCATCTGAAAACAGTAAACATAGGTTCTTGACCTTTTTCTGGAATTTTAGAAGTCCCTGTGAGTACTGAATGAAGTTTAAAGTCAGTTCTCATTTTACATGAAACTAGCTTGGCCTTCCTTAAAGAGAACAGTGTTTTGTTTTCAAAATAGTAATTTTAATGGAAAATGTTAGGGAGTTTTAATGGGATGTGCTTTCTAATAAACAGCAATAACACTTTGACTTTATAGTGCCGTTCACTGTAGGTTCTGAAAGTGCTTCATGAGTGTTTTAGTCTCACATCATCCTAAGTGTGGATGGTATCATTGTGCTTGTTTTGCAGACAGGAGGCTAAAATAGAGAGACTGTGTGGGTTGTGAAAATGAAAATATTGAATGGAGCCCACAGTGTTAACGGCTATTCACAGATTTCTCACCCATTAATCTCTTCCATACTTGTTAGCCATGTTCCTTTGGATTATACTTTTATGACTAACAGCTAATAGCTGTGATGAAGATAACTATACTTTTGATTTGGCAAACTAGTCCCAGTAAGAAAATATTTGTTCACAGCCTCCCTTTCTCATTGTTTTAAATGGGACTTAACAAACGTGCTCAAAGCCAACTCAATGCTTCAGTGCTTTTTGATTCAGGCCCTATTTGAACAATGGAGATGAAATCTGGTAGACAAAGGGATAAGTTTTATTTTCTAAATGGAGACCAACAAAACCCATGTTCATCTAGGCACTGCCATTTGCCACACAGATTAATGTAAATGTATGTAAACTGATTATTTAAGTATCCATTTTATGTAACAGTAATAAAGCAGAATTCAGATCTCTTGTCTTTGTTTAAGAGAAAAGCCATTCCTATTGTTCTAAACTGAAATGTTTTATGCTAAGATGTTGATAAATTCTGTATCTGAAATATTTTTTGTGCCTGTTTTCAAACTCTGAAACTGTTACAAGCCAAAGGCTGAACTGAGAATTCTGAATAGCACGTATAGTTTTCTGTTTCACACTTCTGCTCCATTATACTATTAAGAGATTTTATAAAGAAAATTATCTATTTGTATACAAATTTGACTTTCATTTCTAATAGACTGTGCTACAGACTGACCAAGCTTGAGTAAAATATCATATAATTACACAAAGAACAGATATTAGTTACTTCGCAATGATCTTATTCTAACTTGCAGTTACTCTGATGAAAAAATAAACAAACCCATATCAGATAATTTGGTAATAAATGTATTCACAGATTGTTTTTTTTCTTCCAGTGAAGACTTCAATTAAACCAAGACTTATAATAATTTTCAGCATGTTTGACCAGTATTAAAAGTAACAGATCGTTATTGTACCAAAAGAGAGTATTTCAAGCAAGTAATTCCACTTAAAATATTAAAAAGGCACATTTCTCAGTTTATACTGTTGGAGCTATGGTGGCATGTTTGATTAATGAGCTGTTTTATTGGTGATGCAAATAATGTGTAATGTCATAAGACCCATGTGTTGTAGATTAGAGAGGTATTAAACTTACCTTGTCACAAAGTGAAAAGATTAAAATATCCCTCTAGTAAAATATATCATTCTAGAGGAAAAGACATGTTGGCATTGCTTGTATTTATGCTGCTGATAAATTACATGTCATGTTTACTTAGTTTTAGGATCCAATCAAAATCTGTTCTTTTTCATACTTTTGCTTCCCTTTATTTGTCATGTTCCTCCTGCAAGTTGCGTTTGCAATGGTCAGAAACTGTGTGTGAAATCAGACTGTATGTTACCTGCCAATTATAAACAAAGATGTGAAGGAAGACAACAGTGTCTAATTTCTCATAAAATAATCTTGGTATTTGTTGCTGTTTGTCTAGAATGGTGCAAACTACAACAGAATGAGGAAAGTATGTGCATACAGGAAGCATTGTGAGAAGCATCCTCAGCAAAGCCCCAAGCCACACAATGAAAATTCACCTGATTCCATATCGTATCAGAAACCTGAGCCACAAGTCAGGGTCTATTTAAAGATTCACTGAGATTCTGGGACATTTGGGTAAAGCTTGGTTGGGAAATAACAGCCTAAACCCAGAGATGGATAAAACCCATTTATCCATGGTTTAGGTTGAATTTTATTCTGAGGTTTTGAATTCTGTTGACACTGAATAATAGACTGGGAATCAAAAGGCGTACTGGAGCTTCATGTGCACTGCAATGCAACAAAACTGCCAAGTTTCATGTTATTCTCTCCAGGTCTATACCTGACCTGGAGCAAAATCTGGCTCTCAGAAGTATTAGCCTATTTGTTCCAGAGCCAAAAATGGCTACTTCTTCTGGTGATAAAATTCCAAATGAGAACTACCCCTCAGAGGAACACAACTACTTCCTCTTCAAATTTCGTCTTTTGCTGCTAGTAAAGTAAGCCTGATTCTTCTTCCTTTGTTTTCCTGTAATTTTCTGTTGGCTTTGGTAACATAGGAAATGCTTCCTTACTGATTGTGACTATCTCAGATGGGACGTCTTCTGCCACTACACTGGGACCTTCAACTACCAAGGTAAAATACAGCAGCATATGGGACTGTGCAGCCTGTTTCTAGAAGTTTTTCTCAAACACATGTGAAAACAACCAGCCATCTCTCCTTATTTACAGCAGAATGTGAACAGATGTGATTTTCCACAGGAAAAATCACTTGCAAATGAAGAGGAAATAGACTTAAATGTTTAATATACCTTATCAACACATTTTACACTTCTGTTATTCTCCAGTACTGTCATCGTGAAAAAAGAGCACTTAGAAAAGCTGACAGTTTTGATCCAATACATACAGTGGTCTTTCTTTGAGGGCAAGAACACTGTACTAAATTTAGCCTGTGGATTCAGCTAAAAATGAGCCCTTTGATAAAGACTGGAGTCACAGCTCATACCACAGAGACATAAATCATCTCTGCTTTGCCATCTTGGTCAGCAGCATGCCAAGGAGAAAATCCCATCAGGGTCTGCATGTGAGACCACTGCTCTTGCCTCAGGTTCCCTCTGAGGGTGTGCAGTGTTACCTTCTCCTGAGATCCACTGGCAAAAATTGTTCTGTGCTCTAGCTCTTCTAGGCAAATAAATTGTTGGGTGCTGTAACCTTGGGCTGAACTCAGTTCCTTGAAATTTCCTTCTTCCAGGAGCGCTGGTTCTACCACTCTCTTTACAGCACACACTCATCTGGAAATGATCATCTGGGCACTGGTCTTGCAAACACTTATCCATGTGCTGCACTGCACTAGAGTAGATTGCTTCAAGGAAATCAGTCTGTTTGGAAGCTTAAGAATATGTGTAAGTGTTGACAGGATTTGGACCCTAGTCACCACAAGAGGATGTTAAAATACCAGGTGGCGGTGGTGGAGGGGAGTGAAGAGAGAACGGGCTTCCTCAGCCAGAGATTCTGTTTTCATGCAAATGTGCTTAAAAAAATAAAATTAAGAAAAAAAGAGAAGAAATACATGAAAATGTATTTCATGGTAAAGTAGACCTTTCTCCCTAGGATGCCTCTCATCATTTTGTAGAAGGATCCAGCCATGTATTAAACACAGGATTAGTTTTCTCATCTTGGTAGCATTGTGACAGTTTAAAAAAAAATCTCATAACTAATGTAGGCTCCATACATTACAGAGTGATCATGTCCAAAGTATAGACATTGACAGAGTTGAAATAATTATGCAAATTTACCTAGGGTCCTACTTAAATGCACATTTTTCAGACTTACAGTCAAAGAAAGAAAACACCCTCAACCAACCCTTAGGGATTGCTGAGGAAGCTATACCTACAAGCCTACATTAAACCTAGGACAATATGCTATAAAAACCTCATTACACATCCAAGCTGTCTTTGTATCAGCATTATATGCACTTCCATACACATTCTATAAATTGCACCCTTATAAATTACTCATTTATAATAGCTGCAGGCTCATGGCTACAGTGAAAAGTGTACATTTTTAAAAAAATCTTGAGGTTTTTTTCATGTGGTTTTTGCTTATCTGAGACCTGATGATCCTGAACTGCCTGTTAATGGAAGGCAAAAAACAAAAGATATGAGGAAATACTCCTGATACATCCTCTTTTTCATGATTAACTCTACAATAATCAATTATTCTGCAAACTGGAAATTTGTGGTGGCAGACACGATCAAATCTTTCTCCAGCATATTTCTGCTGGAGTTAGTGTTGAATAGTTATTGATAGGTCGACAATGTAACACTCAGAAAACCTCTTACAACAGCTGAGAAGGGCAAAAGACATTGCACTGCTTGCTTTGTCTTCAGGAGGAATCATAACATGCATCTGACAACAAACCAGGTATGTTAACAGGCATATTAATCTTATTCTTATCTACAAGATACCTTCCTGTATGCTTTGGCATCCTTCACCTAGATCTGCTGGTTCACCTGTAAAAGAATCCAGCCTTCAGAATGACCCATCTTCCAGGAAACCCCCCCTCTGCACCTACCCTTAAGCTAGTCTGTCAGAACTATGATAGAGATGCCACTATACCATCCGACTTTGGGAATCCACTCTGGTATACTCCATTGCTGCCTCTTCATCCCTCTACTTTGTTTTGTTGGTATGATATGCTGGCTTTGGTAATGAGGCTGGTAGGAACAACTTTCACTTGATCAGGAATACATGCATCTGTGTGAATGTGTATTCACACACAAATACGTAGTCTTCAGAAAACTGTTATAAAGACTGTACATAAGTGTCGCGTTAATTTGGCAGAAAATAAACCCTCTTGCTTTCTAATGCTCTTCACCGGAGTGAGAGGCTAGGTGCGGCTAGGTTTAAATTCTGAGTGATGTCCAATTTGCCACTACCAGTCCAGTCACGTTTAATATGTATATTAAACTACCACGATTCTGGATACACTAATAGCAGTCTGCACCTTCAGTCCAGTCGCGCTCATGAACTAGCACGGCCGCATTTGGTCGCGTTCAGTGAGAAACTGTGACAACTGGCTACTTAAACAGTGCAGTTTTATTTGTGCAACAGATATAAA
>Ga0065711_1044975_pt1 | contig 13762 bp, 7 predicted proteins | sample Hoacrofraction12_FD_59098 | JGI IMG/M metagenome (GOLD analysis project Ga0065711, IMG submission 59098) | Hoatzin crop microbial communities from Cojedes, Venezuela - Epithelial fraction 12 v2 (version 2) | ecosystem: Host-associated > Birds > Digestive system > Esophagus > Crop | place... | reverse complement strand
CCCCCTTATCTTTTTACGGCACGGTGAGTGGTGTCTGACTGACCTGTGTGAGTTTGGTCCCCACAGGAAGCAGAAGAAATGCACATCAAGGCAATTCAGATTAAGGAGCAGCTTCTGGGTCAAGAGGATTATGAAGTCGCGCTGTCCGTGGGTCATCTAGCTTCTCTCTATAACTACGATATGAATCAATATGAAAATGCTGAGAAGCTTTATTTGAGATCCATAGCGATTGGTAGGTGATTCTTAAAGCGTGTGACTATACAGCAGTCGTAATGATACAGGAAACACTGTCAAAAAGCATATCGAAGCGTTCAGAAAAGAACCGAAGGAAATGCAAGGTGTTTCTTTTGGATTTGTTTTCGATCTAAATATGATGCTTTGGCTTGAATGTTCTCTTGGGGACTGAATTCTGGGATTGCGTTGTTCTCCGTGCTCCAGCAGAGCTCACTCTTGAAAGCATCTGGAAACTGGCTGACTGAAAGCTTGGGTGTTGGTCTTTACGCTGCGTTTTGGAGTTGTGGCTGAACTGGAGTGCAGAATCTGTTAAATTTCGGGAAAAAATAGAAAACTGTTGTGCCCATCAGCCTCACTGTGCTCTCATTAAATATTTTTGTCTGTTATCATTTGCAGTGAACTTACAATTCCAAATCAAATGCATGTTTGGGCCATGCTGTACCGCAGTTTTAAGACAGACAATCTTACTTCGTACAGTTATGTGCAGTGCATTGCAGGAAGATCTATGATTGTAAGATAGAAAACTGAAAATTAACTTCACTGTTTAAATTGAATTCAGAGTGAGACTGGGATGCAAAATGACTTCCTTCTTTATACGACTGGTAGGTTCTATGCATGTAAAGCTGAATGCCCGGAATGTGGAGTCCCTGAGGACAAGTTACAGTACCCGTGAAGGAGAAGGCAGATAGGGTTCAAACCGCCATCCAGGCAGCTTGCAGGTTTCTTGTGTGCTTGGTTTACCGTGACGTAAAGATTCCTGCTGTTGGTAAAAATGACACGAGAAAGAAGGCGCAACGTGCGGGTGGATTACCTCTTAATTTTGTGTTCTTTTGGATTTCTTTAGGAAAGAAGCTGTTTGGTGAAGGATACAGTGGACTTGAATATGATTACAGAGGTCTCATTAAACTGTACAATTCCATTGGCAATTACGAGAAAGTTTTTGAATACCACAACGTTTTGGCCAATTGGAACCGGTTGCGGGATCGGCAGTTCTCCGTCACAGATGCTCTGGAGGACGTAAGCACCAGCCCTCAATCCACTGAAGAAGTGGTCCAGTCTTTTCTGATGTCTCAGAACGTTGACGGACAGAGTAGCTAAGAACTCGGTCAGTTAACCAGTTACGGTGTTTTCCCCCAGGTTACAGGGGGAAAAGTCATACTGTGAAATCTAAACCATGTAGTTCTCTGGGGGCTGGAATTTGCGTTGAAACACTGGTCCAGTCTACTGAAGAGTGCCCATACGGATGAATGTGTGTTCAATTCTTCTCAGCATGTGTATGGCATGTTTAGTTCGGCTCACATTTTTAACTTGGTATTCCTGAGAACCCCTTCTTTCTCTCTTCTTTCAAAAGAAGCTACTTTGCAGAAAGTCTGCAAGAAAACGTTAAATAAAACTGTTTGAGTTCAAAAGAGTTGCTTTCTTATTATGAATGGAAGGTTTCATCAAGAACTTTATTCTGATAGAGAAAGAATAAATGCTGTACTATAAGAAGTTGTAAGAGAAAGGTCTGTCTGCTGTATGCATTGTAGCAAAGGTAACCGTAAATACCGAGAAAAGGGAGAACGCGCTAGCCTTGGCTGCTGCCTGATGAAGGAAAATGGCAAGGAGCCGCTCTGGAGAGCAGCACGCTCTGCGTGACCCACGCTAGGCTGTTAAGTGAGTAACCGCCGTACGTTGTTTCCAATACCCTGAACTGGACCAGTGTTCAGCTGTGAGCGAGAGAAGATCCAGTAGACCAGCAGTCTTAGCTCTCCTTGGTACCCACCAGGAGCGCTCATCTTCTGAACAGGACCAGGAAAAGCGAAAGTGGACCAGCCTGCTAGAAACAGTCTTTGGACCAGTGGCTTTAATTTAATATTTCTGCCCCTGCATTCACTTTTACAGTAGAATTATTTCATTTAGATGTATGATCAGTGCAAAACTATATTCATGTAATAGATACAAAACTAGGAAGTGAACGTTCTTTAGCGGTTGCGATGGCATGTCTTTACCTAGTGAGCTTCTACAAATGTTAATGTCAGTGCCACAAGCGAAAGCTAGAAACGCTTAACTCTTTGCTGCAGCCATCTTTTTTTCCTTTTTGAATGGGCTTACTCTAATAATTGAGGCAGTAACTCGTTTATACTGGTTAATAGTTTTGTATTACAATCCAGTTCAATTTTATGTTTCTGGAGAACACAACTTACTGTACAGTTTGCAGGGGTCAGCAGAAAATGCCAAAAAGCACAACAGGTCTTTTTTTGTGATGCTTCATTTCTACATTAAACGATAGTACAACCAGAAACCGATTCCTTTATATTAATTTAAAAAGCAGAAGTCAGCTGTAAAGATCCTTCGATAATGCCTATCTCACTAGCTTGTCTTAATTTTTCTTTTGTTGGGGAGGGGCCGCTTGGTGTGTGGGGTGTTTTTTTTTTTTGTTTGGGTGTTTTTGGTTTTGTTTTTCTAATGTTGAGGTAATACTCATTTGAAAGTCTGTGTAACATAGCAAGCTAGCAACACCTCGCTGCTGTTACCTCAGTTCTTATAGTGGCACCAGCAGAATTCTGTCTGTTCGGGGGTTCACCCTTCCCCCTGCCTTCAGGGGTTTCCCGGGGCCATGGAAGGTCGGGCTGGGGCTGGGGGTTCTGTTCGGGGCTGGGGTTTAACTGGTTTGGGAAGCTTGGGACAGGGAAAGCTGCTTGCTGGGCTGTGAGGAGGAGTGCGGAGAAGGGACAGAAATCTCAGACATGACTTCGAGCTTAACGGCTCTTTTAAGAACTGAAATTTTACAGGCAAATAGTTCGTATACTCGTGCCTTCAAGTACATTTTGGGGGGAAAGACTGAATAATACCAACTTTAAAATGCAGTTATGTAATTAGCGAATGCAGATTTAATGATTGCATGCTTGGAATATCCTGATGTGAAAAGAAGTATTTGCGTAAAACAAACAAAACCCCCTGTGGTATTAGGACTTAGACTGCAATATATCCTCAACGGCTGTTCAGTGAAAATCCAACTTGAAATTGTGTGTGGATTTAAAATCTGATTTCCTCATAGCAATTTTTGTTTGACTGCTTTAGGTACTACAAACAAATTTGGCTATCTGTGAGGTGAAGTATTTTTATCTTTGAATGCAAATACAGCAAGGCACTGATGAATTATAAAGTTCTTACAGATTCTTTTCTTAAGTCCTGTTAGAATTATTTAAAATTAAGTGAAGTATGTAATACTAGTGTCAGAACTTAGGCAGGAACGGCACGCTTAAAATTGTCCTAAAGAAGCTGTGTCATTTCTGCACTGCAGCAGTGTTTGAAAGCTTCAGACACGTTGTCTGGAGACCATTCCCTTGCTCAGGTTTCCAGCCTTGGGTCTCCGTTTTCAGCTTTCGACTGAGGAATCTCTGAGCTCTCGAGGTTTTGTGTTTGGGATGCGGAGCGTTGTTTGACTGGTGCTGGTGAAAGCGGTCTACACGAAGCGCTGCTGTTATTTCAGTGTTCCGTGGTTTGCCTCCAAGGCAGGGCAGCCAGGAGAGCTTCCAGCGCTGGGCAGGGTAGCGAGGCGTCACGCTTCTGTCCGGTAACCAAATGCCTTGGTTCAGTTTGTTGAAGCGGTGGCTTTATTCTCAGATCTTGCTGGGTGCAGGTACTTTCCTTTCTCTGCTGAAGCTGCTTCACCAGCATGTCACGTATGTTAGCGTGTTCGCGTGTCTGGAAGGAGCCAAGGTCCTGAAAGTCACCCAGAATTCTCTTTGATAACGGGCTTTGGCCAAGAGTAGTTGCAGTGATCGCTGTGGGACTACTAGCACGCTTTTCACATGACTGAACTAAATCCTGACTTGACTCTTGGGTTGAGCGTCTCGTCGTAGCATCTCCGCAGTCTGGTCATGCCAAGGCACAGAAGCTCTGGAGAGAGGTGGCTGTGGCCAATTGCTGAAGCTGCTCAAGCACAGGAGCTTTGCGGAGCAGCCTCGCAGCTGCCCCCCAAGTGCTCTGTTGCCTGCTCTGCATGCTGTGGCTTGGAACCTTCACCCAGCGCTCTCCTGCCTGCGGGTGTATTGCTTGCTTTCCATGTAATAACGTAAAACTGACTGGTCTAGTTTTTGTTCTGTGTCTCCTAAGTCGAGCTCTCAGAAGATGTCTGCCTTGGCAGCTGGAGACCGTTTGAAATGTGGCGTTAGTGGTGGAGTCCTGTGGCTGTCTCTGCTGTTGCAGTCGGTCGGTTGATACTGTTGAGAAAGCAGGAGTCCAGCTGGATGACTTCAGCGAAGGTAAATGACTTCTCCCCCCCGGCACTGTGGCTGGAGGAGATCGTGGAGTATTCGGGCAGGATTTCCTGACTTCTCGCCAGGCAGAGCTGAAGGAGCTGAGGGGGCCGTGCCCTGCGCCCTCCGTCCCGCGCGGTTCTGCAGCGCTGAGCTTGCTGACGCGAGCCCTGCGCCTCCTCGCTCCCCTCTGCGGCAGAGCCGGGCGATTCCGGGGAAGCGGGGGGCACTGGGGACGGGGGCGGCCTGGCAGCACTGGGAGAGCCCCTGCCCCTGGACTTCAGTAGCCCACTATGAAACATTAGATGAAGTTAATTAATTACTGGCATTTGTACACGCACAGTGCACCGACTGCCAGCTGGGCAGGTGCTGCTTGGTGCTGGTGTCAAGAGGGAGACCTGGGAGTGGAAATCCAGGGAAATGCCACTTCCGAGGTTTTTTTCGTGAAGGTAAGTAATTTAATCGCAGCAGAGTAATGGGACACAAGTGGTGAGGACAGGTGTCACCTTAAAATTATTTAACTATTGCTCAAGTTAAATGCTTAAGATTTTATTGTCAGCATAATGTTGTTTGAATCCGTAATTTGCGTGTCCTGCTTCAGTGAACACTGCAGCTTGCGAAGGGAGGACGGTGATGTCGGGATTCCTCCGCTGGTCTTGGGACTGGGGCTGTGTGGGATGACCGGTTGCAGAAGGGGAAAGGTGCACAAAGGTTTGGAGAGCTGACAAAAGGGGGAGGGGACAACTGCAGAAAGGTGTTTGAAAATAAATACATCCCTCGGCTACTTGAAGTAATGCAGCTCGCGACTGTTGGGCCCCAAAGGGTTGTTGGTCACTGTTACAGCGGGACATGAGTGACAGGCATAAGTGTCTGCCTCCGTGTCCGAGTCTCCACGTGCGCCCTTTGCTCCGTATCGATGCCTGTTGTTTCAGACTTCTTTGGTTTTGCACATGGTTTTTGTGAAATAATTTTGTAGGGGTTTTGTTGTTGAATTCTAACTTATCAGGACAACGATGTTCTTCCTGTGACTTTAAATATGAAGTTCTTTAAACGTGCTGCAGTCTGGAATTTGCTAAAGGTGCCATTGCGCTGCTTCTCGTGGTACAAAAAATGCACATTTCACTTGATTTCCTTTTTATAGTCCTCCGTATTGGCAGAGTACAAAAAGGAAAACGCATCGTGCCTAAAGCATGATTGGAGCTATTGACAACAACTTCCCGTGATTTAGGTGGATTGGATTTGACTTTGCGGGCTAGCAGCAACTCACGTGGGGGAGGTGTTGCCATTCCCAGTCTCTGAGCGGAGAGCCTTCCCTCTGCTGCCTCTGCAGAAACCCTGTTTTACCTGGAGGTCGTCGTTTCCCTTTTTTTCCTCATGTTCTATCATAAGAAAATTACTGGCCAGACGTTAGCCGCAAGCCTGACGCCTGGTTGCGGGTGTCTCCGTGGTTGACACACTGGCCTGTTGTGCGTTGTGTTTCTTGGCCTTGCGAGGATTTCTGAGAGAGGCAGGGGAGAAATTCCTTTTACCTAGAAATCAGCTAAACTACGTGCGGAAAATTGGCAGCACCGGTATTGCTTTTGTCCCGAGATCTCAGGAATGCTTTCGGCAGCGATGCAGGTATCCCGTCGGTGATAGAAAGGTGCGTGCGCGAGGGTCTGGTTTAACAATATTTCGTTGCAATCCTAGGTATCTATAGCATGAGTGGCCTTAGTGAGTTTGTTGAAGTGCACATTTTTTTTTTTCAAAAGTAAATTTTAAGATGAAAAAGATATATACTATATAAATATATAGAGATATTTAGAAACTTGGTTTGTGGTGCACAAGTTTGGTGTTGGATCGCTAAATAATTGTCACAGGTACCATATGTGTAACTTCTTTTATGTATATTCCTTTATGGGAAGCGATGTTGCCATGGTAACTACAACTTTACAGTTTCTTTACTACTTAATGATGTGAATGAACTCTACATTTTATTGAATATTACCAGGTTCAGTACTATTTTTATACTTTATTGAACTACAGGGGATTTTAATTTAATAGCATTTTAAAAAAGATGTTGCTTGAACTGTATAACTGTATAAATCGAACTACTTATACGAAAACCACCTCTAAACCAGAATCTCTACCTGTAGTGCCACGTTCATTTATACGAGAGTATCTTGACCATTACTAGACTTGGAAGACCACCCTACTTGTCGTGTCGAGACTAACGTTTCGTATCCCACTTCTCACAGACTGCAGTGCCCGACATTATTTGTAACCATCAAACCATACTATGTTTGTAACCAGCATTGTGATATTCTGTAATTGTATCGCTAAAATGAAATATTGACCTAATAAATATAGTGTTCCCGCATTTGGAAGTATCTGCGTTGAATTTGGTTAAAACTTTGCTTTCGATAAATACCAGCCCTCTTGCTCCCCCTTACCACTGCCTCATCAGAACGAGTGGAAAAGTGGAGGTTTGGCTGTGTCTGCTTTTCAACAGGGAGTTAGTGCGAGGCTGGAAGTTGGGCTGAGCTGAGCGTAGCTTCCACGGCGCTGACGCTGGCTTGCAGCGGGTCTGTCGTTTTTCTGAGCTATTCCACCAGTGTTCCCTGTGTTCTGGCACGCGTCCCGGCTGGCGCCTTGGAGGAGAGCTGCAGACCTGCCTCCGGTGAGTTGGCTCCCACCTCTCCACCGCTCGCTGCAGCGCAGCCCTTCCCGGGGTGCGAGCACAGTCAGTGCTGCTGTGGGTTTAATTAATGAACCGTGGGGACAGCAGGTCCTGCGGTCAGTCTGCAAGTCCGTCTGGTTTGTCCGGTCAGCTGCAAAACCCAAAGCCATCTTGGCCGAATAACTTCTGGTGCCGTCACTGCCAGTGTCACCGGAAGAAGCCGTACAGAGCTGATCGTTTCCCTGAGCAGGGTGATTTGGCTTCCGTCAGTCTATGATCGTACAGCTCTGGGAGTGCTTTCATTGTAGCTGACCCCTTCGTTTTGTGTTTGATACTCCTTCCTGTAGATGGAGTTGTAAATCTGGTTGCCTTTTCACCTAGGAGCTTCTGATACCCCAGCAGTTGAATTAAAACCCAGAAGCACTTAATGCAACTGGGCCTGTAAGTTTTGATGGCTTCAGTTTTTCCTCTTCTATTTATTTAAATGAGAATCTTTAGACTAGACACTGCACTCCTAGAATAGATGGAAGCTCTGTTTGTCGTTCAGCAATTCAGCCTATACTATGCCAGCATGGTAATGTCCGTGTGCGAGAACGCCGATAGCTGACCGTAAGGAGATTTTTAAACAAAACCAGCCCTGCACACACCCAGGAGGAAGAGCGTCCTCCCTCTCCGAGGGAGGAGGAGGAGGAGGTTGTGCTCAGCAGTGTGCGAACCCACTGCTGGTTTTAAGCTGAAGTGTCTTGAGTTGCAAAGAAAAGGTGGTTGTGGCTGTGGCTGTGGCCCAGACCCGATTTCCAGGCGTGAGCTCTAACGGAGCGCGCCTGCGTGAGGGGGGAGTGCTGTAGTTCACTTTGGCTCTGGGTTTTTTTCCCCCCTCTCAACTTATTTTGTTGATTATTGACCATTTATGCAGCTTTTTCTGCAAACTTCCCTACCAAGCTAGCTGCTGCTGAAGAGTTGTGCAGGTGTTTAGGTTGTTTCTGTCCTTGATGGCACTTCTGAAGGCTTCTACCTTTGATACACGACATGTGCCAGTGCTCCGCATTCATCTGGGCACTCGCTAGGATCCTTAATGCTCGGATGCTCTTGTGGGTACAGAGTGAAGATGTTGATACCGGCCTTTACGGGCAAGTCTCTGCAGGCTGGTGACAACTGAGCCTGCTGGGTGCCTGCGAAGTGCGAGCCACGGGCGGGTGGGAGCCCTCGGTAGCTGTCAGATGTGGATCCTTCCCTGCTTGGTGGGCTCTTTTCCCCGAAGGTAGCCATGGGAACACAAAGTCTCTCGTGCAAGCAAGCAGTCACAGCATGAAGCCATCTCATGTGGCTGCCTGAGCACAGCAAAGGTTGGAAATCAGCATTTCTAAGAGCTTTTATTTTTAAACCATCAGGTTTCTGAGTCATTTGTCTTCAGTTTGCCTGTAAATGACCGACAAACCTCCAGCTCTCTGCTGGCCTCCGACAGAGGGCTCTTCTTGTTTCACAGGTCTGCAATTTCAGTTTTCAAAGGAAAAATGCCTTCAAACTGTGGTCCAGCTGTTAGGAGGCCGAGCGCAACTGAAAGGTGCTGCACCCCGAGGAACCCAGGTAAGGTCTCTGAGGCAGGTTCACCTCTAAAACGAGGATGACTCCAGAGGTGGTGAGGCTGAAGTCCTTGAGATTGTGGCTGTGCCCTCTGTGGTTGTGTAGCCCGATACGTCCCATCTGTGCAAGTTTAAATGGGTGAAAGATGCACGTCCCCAGGTGTCTGCGTGTACTCCTCCAACTTGCTCAATTCTTTCCCTTTTCCCCAGGGAAATGCTGATGTTTTTGAGAGTACTGAAGCCAAACTACCGAGCCCAGACCAGTAGTGGGAGATGTTGTAAAAGGTCTGTGAGCGTCAGCTGGTATGAAGGAAGCATTAACAACCACCACCCAAAAACTGTTCCTGCCCAGGTAGAGGTAGCCTGGCCTTGAAAACGGAGGGATGAGGTCATACAGCTGGTTTTTGGGGAGTTAACTACACAAGCTGGGTAAAAGCTGCCTCCCAGTAATGCCTTTCTTTCCCTGGTTAGTCTGAGCAGAGTCCAAACCCTGCCATCGGCAAGGCTCGGGCTCTTTCTCACGCTGACAAAATGTGTCAATTCCCCTGAAACCGGCCGAGGCGAGCTGTGGGGAGCAGGCTGGCTTGTTGCTGGATGCTCTGGGGTTTGTTGGGATTTTGTGTTTGGTGGTTTTTTGGTTTGGTTTTTAAGCATGAAGAGAAATGCTCCCTTGGACTTCCTGAAGCCCGGGGAGCTCTTTCTGGCTGGCAAAAAGCAGAGTGCATCTCCAGCAAGGACGGCTCCTTTGCTGGGGGTGTGCGTCCAGGGGTGAGCGTCACTGCTGCGGGGCCTTGGGCAGCACAAGTTCTGTTTATTCCTGACATCTTTTGTTTCCCTCTAAACAAAGTCTCTGCTTCCTATGGCACAAAATGTGTGCTTTACTGTCCTGAACTCAGCTGTCAGCAGTGGCCTCTGCATCTCTTCAGGTGCTGGTTTGGTGGGGAAAATGGGAGTTTGTGTCTCTTTCTTTTTCCCTTTTTTTTTTCTTTGGTTCTACACCACACATAGACACTTTATAAAATGCATGAAAATCTTACTTTCCTTAAAAGCTGAGGCCAAGGTTATGCAACGCTTCCATGAATTCCCTGATGTTCCATTTAAATGCAAAAGAGCAACCAGCCTGCGTTAGGCAACGTGCATTGAGCGCTACAAGCTGCGCAGCTGTGCAAGTCTGCTGTGGTAGCACCCCTGCCCGTCAGCTTCCAAAACGGGAAAAAGCAATCGCTGTAACACGGCGCGAGTGGCACTGGTGCAGCCTGTGGTTGATACCAAAGGTTCTCTCCTCGTGCACCTGGAGCAGGGACCTCCAATGGTGGAGTATTTTCTCTTGCCTTCCTTCGCTCACGTCATCTGCTCAGGAGGCTCTGTGAGGTTGTTGCTGACAGAGCTCAGTTTTCCTTGAGAGCTTTCCTGTCACTTTTAAGTTACCTGAAGTCCTGCTGGAAAAATTGTACATTAATCCAAGTCTTGAGCAGGCTTTAATCTTGCTCAGTTTCGTCTTAAACAAGTGTGACATTTTGAGGGCATACAGTATTTTTCTGATGCAGCTGCATGTGATACTACGTGTGGTTTCATACCATGTGTGCTATGGAGAAAGCTCAAAAGCTTTGGCTAGGAGAAATACTCTGTTAATCTAAGAAAATTCTGAGTGTTCTGCTGCTGAACCAGGTCTGCACCCCATGAGTGGTTAGGATCCCTGGGTATAACTGTGTGGCTGCTCTTAGGCGTAATGAAATCCAATGTGGGACACCAAATCTGTTGCCCAGAGAAGGCAACGCGTGACATCCCCCTGCACAACCTCTGATGAACAGTTTTCTGCGTACGCTTGGCAGCGGTGCCTCTGCGGGCAGCACAGCCAGGGACTTCAGTCTCTTGCCAAGGTCCCTGGATGTGATCCAAGATGCCATTTAAAAAGGAAATATGTTGTCTTGATTCTAAAAATGGCCTGTGTTATCTGCCCTTCCAAAGGGATCTGGGAGGGATTTTTCTTGCTTGGGTTCAGACCTGAAGACAATAGCTAAGCCCCCCACCCCACCGTCTGATTTCTGGTGCGTAGGAAGGGAGGATCTTCGAGTTTTTTACTGATCAGACTAAAAGATCTCCATGCCAATCTACTGATGTTTCTGATGTTTTCTTAAAACCTGGATTTCACCATAAATCAAATCTAGCCAACCCTAAAGCCTAAACCAGCCAGTTCTGTTACTGTTTTCTCGCTATTCGTGTCCTGAAGCGTTAGCTCTCAGAGGAGTCTCTTCCTGCAGCAGCAGTCAAACAGGGCTCTAGCAGTCTCGGGCTGGATCAGTGGATGGCAGCTGCTGCATCTGCCAAGAACACTGATGTGTGTATGGGCTCACAGCCATTATTTACCTAAAACAGTTAGAAATGACAAGTGTATGTGTAAAAGTTATGAAACTTCTTTTTTACCTGTTTTCCATACGCCAGTCTCTTCGCTTTCTCTCCCGTTCCCTGCTCCCTGGCTGGTACGGCTGCAGACCATGTGGAGGGTTTGTGTGTGTGTGTGCGTATGTTTGAGTAGAAAAGAACAGGGAGCAGACCCTGCTCTCGTCAGAAGAGGGTCTCTGCCATAGCATGGACAGGAGCAGCTGCCAGCTCCCTTACGAATGCTGTTCTTCCATTATTGGGGCTTATACAAAAAGAATGAGGTAGTAAAGGTAGGTCTGGTACTTACACATCCTTGATCAAGTCTCAATGCTGGTGCACAGCTGTTAGGAAACTCCAGGATAATAATACATAAGATCACATGGTTTAAAATAGTATAATTTTCGTTTTGCTTGGGTCGAAGCTCGTTGCTATGATGCTGCAAGTATTTCAGTATTTTGTGGTCTTGGGAAACCATGGAGACTGTCTTTATTCCCTGATTTTTGTTCAGGTGATGATACTGTATTAGTTGATTTCTGTTTTTCCATTGACCTCTGAAGTTGTCTGGGAACCTTGAAAACAAAAAAAAAAGAACAAGTATAAATGGAAGGCATAACTCCTCTGAGAATCTGTATCTCCTGCAGGAGCCAACACTGGTGTGCCCAGGCTGTCCTCTGGGGGCTTTACGGGGTGGATTCTGCAGATGGTTCAATCCCACAAATACGTTGTCACCAGGAATACATAGGAACACCAGGCTGCTTGCGATGGCTCACCACCCAGGCTCTCGAGCAACCAGCAATCCCAAACCCTTGCTATGCTCATTACATTTCAATTGCACTAATTTTTAGTATTCCATGCACTTTGTGTCTCTGGTGCATTTATCTACGTGAGAGTTGGTTGGGTGGCGTTTTCCCCGTGCTTACAGGGGAGCAGACCAGCGGAGGAGGATCGCCTGGAGCCGCGCAGCCGGCAGGTTAGTGCGGGACTCCTACTCAGCCTCCCAGATCACGCTGTCTAGCTAGCTCATGTTTTTTGACTTTTAGTTTACCAATTTGGATTTTAAGTTCTCCTTCAGAGCTGTTACATACCAGATTGGACTTTTTTAGAGGTAAATAGAGTGACTGGGGAGAAAAGAGATGAAAAGCAAGATGGTTATGAGCACATGAGAACTCCCACAGGACATGTGATTGCATTTTAGCAGCTTGAAAATAGGCTTATGTGGGACAAACTCTCCTTCTGCAGGCAGACTGTGGCACCTGTTTGTGGCAAAGCCGATCCGTCAGCAATTGCTTCTAACGTCCCTTTTTCATCCCGCCTTTGGGGTTTGCATACGCCGGAGTTCTGGCTGGGGTAACCAGGCTGCCAGTGACTCTGGGCTACAGGTTGGTCTGCATTTTTGCTGGAGAAGACCAGCGCGTGTGGCTTTGCTAGGGTGGGCCCAAAGGCAAGCCACAACTATGTTTTGAGCATCCAGATTGCTATGTAAAGACACGCTAATTAACGCCAGCTGACGTGGGGCAACAAAGGGATGTCTTCTCCTTCCTTAATACTGCCTTACAGCAGCTTCTCTTGCTGTTCTTTTTCCTACTGTCATGTCTCTTCTGAGACAGCAGTTCAACGTGCCCAAGTCCTCTGGCTCCACCACCGATCACGTCTTCACCTGCTCATCCTTTTGCAATAAAACCAAGTGTAGATGGCTCTACTCGAGCAGGAAAATGCTTCTCCTGCGCGGTGCCACTGTGACCTCGGCTATGCGATTATCTCTCATCTGTCATTCTTGCTGCAGGGCGGTGACTTGGCAGGGGTGTTGGTAGTGACTGTCTCTGTGACCTGGGTGTTCCTGCAGGTCTCACCTCTGTGGAGATCCCAACTGTTCTGAAGCTGCTTCGGTTTCTTTTCTTTGAGTCCTGGAACTGAATCTGGGTTTTCTGAAGGACAGCATAATTGCTTTAAAAAAAAGAAAAAAAGAAAGAGAAAACACTTTTAAAGATATTTATATGAGCAAACAGCACACATTGACTCATGCTTGGGCAATAACTCTTGCTTAACCATGGTCCTGTTGGGTGGCAGCAGCAGCGAGCTGAGAAATGACTGTACTGTCTGCGCAAACCCTCGCTCTGCAAAGTGTTTGTTCCTGGCAGCTGAGATCTGCGGCTCCATCCCACCCAGCAGCGAGTCCCGCCGAGTTCCCTGCGCTGACACCCAGCCCAGCCGACCCATGTGCTGACTCCCAGTGTAGCTATTTGCGCTGGCCCAGTCCAAGTGCTTTTAAACCCTGTGTTTTAAAGCAGGAACCCTTTTCAGCACGCTGGGGAGAGGACGGGCCGTTCCCAGATGCTCTGGGGAGATGCTCAGCTGGTGCTGGTGGCAGCATCCGAACAAAGGCTGAGGCATGTGTGGGACCAGGGTGCTGCCCAGCCCCGCTGCCCCTGGCCGGGGTGCGCTGCCGCTGGAGGTCACTGTCGCGATGTGGCACCCGAGGAGGCAGGGGGTGGCGATGGGCCCTGGCACCCAGCGCCCGAAGGGTGCTGGGGTGGTACCGCCGACCCGGATCGCCCGTGCTGCGCGACCTTCTAGGCTGTCCTGGGAAAATCATGATTTTCGTGTTGCCAGTGGTCATGCTGTTTGGCTGCTTTTTTTTTTTTTTAAAAAAAAAAAAAACC
>Ga0065711_1011021_pt1 | contig 13762 bp, 22 predicted proteins | sample Hoacrofraction12_FD_59098 | JGI IMG/M metagenome (GOLD analysis project Ga0065711, IMG submission 59098) | Hoatzin crop microbial communities from Cojedes, Venezuela - Epithelial fraction 12 v2 (version 2) | ecosystem: Host-associated > Birds > Digestive system > Esophagus > Crop | place... | reverse complement strand
CCAAGGCGTCTTGCCCTCGTGCGTCTGCAGTCTTACTGATTTACCTGCTATTGCTTTATCATAGAATCACAGAATGGTGTGGGTTGGAAGGCACCTTTGGAGATCACCTTGTCCACCCCTCCTGCCATGGGCAAGGACATCTTGCACAAGGTCAGGTTGCTCAAAGTCCTGTCCAATGTGACCTTGAACACTTTCAGTGATGGGGCATCCACAGCTTCTCTGGGCAAGCTGTTGCTGTGTCTTGCCACCTTCATCATAAAATCATTTCTTCCTTACCCCCAGTTTAAACCTACCATCTTGATTTAAAACCATTGCCCCATGTCCTGTCACTGCAGGCCTTGCTAAAATGTCTCACTCTGTCTTTCTTGTAAGCTCCGTTTATGTACTGAAAGGCCACAATACGATCTCCCCGGAGCCTTCTGTTCTCCAGGCTGAGCAACGCCAACTCTCATAGCTTTTCTTCACAGGAGAGGTGTTCCAGCCCTTGGATCATTTTCATAGCCTGTGGACCCTCTCTAACAGGTCCACATGTTTTCTGTGCTGGGGAGCATGGAGCTGGACGCAGTGCTCCAGTTGGGGTCTCAGGAGAGTGGAGCAGCGGGGGAGAATCCCCTCCCTCGACCTGCTGGCCAAGCTTTCTACCTGCTCCCGCTCTCGTTTGCAGTCTTAGTTTAGGTTACCCCGCTAAGGGCATACCCCCTTCCTTGTGAGAGGATGGGGATCTGAGATTCCTGCGTGGGAAGCCCCGTGGTCCATGCTGGTGTGCGGCCCAACAGTGCGTCCTTCCTGTGCTGGAGTACTCATGCTTCTCACCTGGGCTTCCTCCTGCTGCCTGGGGTGTCCCTGGTCTCCCATGGCTGTGACACAGGCATCCACATTAACTGGCTCAGTACGGCCCAAGCAGCTCTCTAATTCAGTAAGGTCCACGCAGAGCCCTGTTCAGCCAGGAGAGATGTACCAGGAAGGTGGACTCAAGGAGGGGTGCTTGCCCCATGTCTGGAGAGCAGAGGGAGAAGATCGTCCATCTGCCGGCAACCTTCCCGTATTATTCCAGCTAATGCTTCCCTGCCTCGAGAGATGCTCTGAGCTTGGGGCTGCTTTGCAGAGGGCGATGTTTCTTGGAGGACACATGGAGAGGGGGAGCTGGAGGAGATGAAGGAGGGACGGAGCCTTGCGAACTGCTCACGGGGGGCTGGCAGGGGCTGCAGCGTGGGTTTGCCGGTGAGGACTTGCCTGGACTTTACTGCTCTTGCTGTTGTTGGGTGTGTGCAGTGCTGGCTTCTCTCCTGCGCCAGTCTGGTCTGCGGTGGCTGTTCGGGATGATGCTCTAAACCCTTAAATAACAATCCCAGCGAGTGCACTGTGTCTCTTCCAAACTCTGATAGTTTACCAAGAAAAGAATTAATTCTGGCATTTCGGTAGAGAGTTCAAAGCGCTGAAGGAGACATCTGGGATTAAGTATCGGATGTGTATCAGCAGACCAGAGGTATGGGATTAATAAAGCATTTTAACGATCTTCTAGCGTATCTGATGACACTTGAGAAAGTGCTGGAGATGAACCCTTTCCAAGAGCGTCCTGCGCATCGCTCTGGCTGCTTGCGCAGCCTGGAGGCAGCATCTCCTGGAATGGATGGAGGGCTCCACTTCACCCCGTGGCTCCATCTCTGCTCTGCCATCAGTGGGACGCTCTCAGTGGCTCTCCTGTCCTCCAGCCACGCTCCTCATCCCTTGGGTACCAATGTGGGTGGAGCAGCGGTGCTGCTGTCCTCTGTGGGAAGACGTGCCCTGCCCTGCTGAGAGCTGATGCTCAGAGGAGGCACTGATAGGTGAGAGGTGGTGGAGTAGAAACCTGCAACAGTGTTGGCCTTGAATATTGAGGAGTGGGAGAAAGTCCCTGACTTTGTGGATGGAGAAAGGTATGTGGTAGCAGCACATGTGTGGTTTTTGGCTTTTAATGTAGGACTTGATTAGCCTAGAGAGCTTGTTGCCAAAGATATAATTGAAACAAGGAGCTCAAAGGGATTAGAAAATGATTTGGACATTTGTACAGCTAATGGGGGCTTCCGGCGTTGCCTTAATGTGGATTTGGAGCCAGTGGGAGAAACGTGAGAGCGGAGGCTGCGGGCGTGGGGAGAGCTGGAGCGGGCTCGAGGGCAAAAATGCGTTGTGTCGGGTGGGAGCGAGCAAAGAACTGGAAGGACACGGTGGGGGGGAACCAGCAGACACTAGGAAACTCATGGCATATAGACTCTGTGGGCTGTCCATCCGGATTTGGGCTAATGCAGAGTTGCTCCTGCACTTGTGAGGCCATCTCCTGTGCTTGGAAAGCTTGGCTCCACTACTAATGAGCGAGAAGCCTTCGTTAAAGAGCAAGCCATTGGGTATCTTGTTGCGACGTTGCAGCCTGGTGTCCCACATCCCTCCTGGAGACCAGGAGCAGGGTTGCCTGCGAGGTGGACGGCAGCTTGGTGGCACGGCCGGTGGGTTGCCTCGGCGGTGCTGGGTGCATTTGCCAGCTCTGCCCACATAATTCCACGTCTCGGCGTCGTGTTTTCTGTGTCTCTGCTTGATTTCCTTCCCAGCCAGCGTGTGCGAGAGCAGGCCAAAAAACCTCGGTGGCCTTGAGGCACAGTTGATAAACCCTTTGGGGGTGAAGGGATGGCTCTCACAAACCAGAAGTGGGGTAGCTTTTGCCTCCTGGGAAGTGCTGGAGGTTGGAGGGGGAGCATGAACCCCTGGTCCAGGGCTGCAGGATGGGGCTGCTCCGGGGACAAGGCTCTGGAGACTTGCTGTGCTCCCGGCTTTGACCGGCCACGCTGTTTGGCAGGAGCATCCCCAGCGCTGGGGGCTTTCTCAGCGAGCAACATCTGGTCCGGAACATCCCGTGTCTGCTGGTTTTCAGTTGAAAAGGTTGCTTTTGTGGAATTTTTATTGCTTTTTTTGGCATCGCCTCCCAGCCATTTTCTAAGATGGAAATTGCTCATTAGTGGATTTTATTGTATTTTTATTTTATTCCCAAACTCGATGTGCTGGTTTGCCACTCCCAGGGGACTGGAAGGTCGGCCTGTTCCTCTGACCCTGTCCCCAGGTTGTGGGAGGCTGTTCGAACAGCCTGGGGTCAGAATAGCAGCCAGGGCACCTGGATTCTGCAGCTCACTAGCCCAGTGTCACCATCCCCATGCTCTCCCCACCATCCCCATGCTCTCCCCACCATCCCCATGCTCTCCCCACCATCCCCACTGGCATAAATCTCTGTCAGCCTGACAGCCCTTGAAGCTATCTCTAATTTTATAATTCAGAAGTAAGCCACCTGCCTCCCCTCCAGTAAAAGCTGTAGTCAAACAAATTATTTTTTTTCCAGCCTCCTCGTTAGTCTGTAACTTAATTGAGTCGGGGATTGTTGACTTTTGGATAAACAGCACCTTTCTGATAACCCCAGATAAGCTGGCGGCTGCGCCCACGCCGTGGATGGTGGCGTGGGTCCCGTCCGCTTTCCCTCCAGCCTGGCTCAGGCAGTGCCGCATCGGGGTGCATCTCCCAGGAGGGCAAGGCAAGGAGATTCATGTTTGTTGGGTGCAGGAGGCTTTGGCCGTCGCTCCTGCCGGCGGGTGCCAGGCTGCCGCTGCTGGACTGGGGCTCCGTGTTCGTTCTGATTTACAATAGGCTGTATTATTTATATATATTTATTTATTAAATGGACAGCGATGTGGGATGGGGGAAGGCAAGGGGCTGCCAGAAGCCACGGGCTTCCCCCTGATGCCAGTGTGGGACTGGTGCCTCTGGTGAGATGGGTGGTGCTGGGGTGTTCTGCTGCGCCTGCCAGCAGCGGGATTAACAGGGTCCCCAGGGAAGGGGTGACGTGGACCCCTCCCCTAAGCACCTATGGTCCAGGTTAGGGGGGTGATGCACGTGAGTCAGGGTAGCAAGGCACCCACCAGTGTGTGAGGGTGAAGGTGAAACGGCGTCCTGTCTTGCTCTAAACCAGGCTGCACAGGCATCTTTTTGTCTCGATCGTTCCCCTCTGGCCCTGAAATGGTCTCCAGAGGGGCCAGGACCCTCATCTTGGGGAAACCTCAGCATGGGGCTGGGTGCGGATGGAGACCCTGGACTCAGCCTCGGCAGTGGGCACCCACACAGCCAGCCTGGTCTGGGGATGGAAGCCACTCCTGAGGTTCCCTGACAAACCCCAGCATGGGGTCATCTCCCCACTCCCTCCCGGGGACCCTCCCTCGGATGCCCACCCGCTCTCAGCGCCGTCTCCAGGGATGCAGTACCTGTATCCGCTGTCCCTCCCTCCTTTTGAGGGGCTGTGCTGCGGCAAGGGGACAGGCTTGCCCAGACCCAGGACCCATGGGTGACCCGGAGCCCCGGGACACTTTGTGTTACACTCTCACTGGTGCCAGCGTCCCCAGCTGGGTCCTGAAACAGGAGAAGGGCTTGTAGTGGCTACTCTCCCACGTGCCAAGACCGTAAGCCTTCAATCCAGCCTTCGTTAGCACGTGCTCGTGATTAATAACTGCCTTGCCTGGCTCACGAGATGAACTGGCGCTCCGTTCGCCCTGGGAAGGGGACGAGCGCTCGTGGAACCAGGAGACCCTGTGTTCTCTAAGGAGATTATCACCCACCGCGTCGGGAGTGGGGTGTCCCTCCCTGGAGCCCTGGCAGGAGAACACAGCGTGGCCATTGCCCTCCTGGGAGATGCCAGGTGAGGCCTGATCCAGCGCAGGCACGGACCAGATGGCTCAGCTCCCCGCGCCTTATCGAGGAAGATGAACCGATTCCGAGAGCGTCCTGCGCATCTCTCCAGCTGCTTGTGCAGCCTGGAGGCAGCATCTTCTGCAACTGATGGGGGGCTCCACCTCACCCTGTGGCTCCATCTCTGCTCTGCCATCAGTGGGATGCTCTCAGTGGCTCTCCTGTCCTCCAGCCATGCTCCTCATCCCTTGGGTACCAATGTGTGTGGAGCAGCAGTGCTGCTGTCCTCCGGGAAGATGTGCCCTGCCCTGCTGAGAGCTGATGCTCAGAGGAGGCACTGATAGGTGAGAGGTGGTGGAGTAGAAACCTGCGATGGTGTTGGCTGGTAGTAAATGCCCTTGAATATTGAGGAGTGGGAGAAAGTCCCTGACTTTGTGGATGGAGGAAGGTACGTGGTAGCAGCACATGTGTGGTTTTTGGCTTTTAATGTACGACTTGATTAACCTGTTGTTATTTCTGCAGCTGCTGTGGGGACCTCTGCACCCAGAGCTTGCTGTTAAATCACTGTGTGGGGACAGACCAAGCACTCCAGCCCTGAAGGGCATCGTGGGGGCGTGGGGAAGCCAGAGCTGGCTCCTCAGGAGTGAGAGCCACAGCCCCGCGGTGAGCCTGGAAAGCGGCGGTCACTGGGCCACTCCTGGCAGAACGGCGAGCTGTCCCCACACGTCCCCATCCTGTGACCACACTCAGGTTGGCATCTTGCCTGCCAAAAGCACTGGAGGCCAGCCTGGGGATTTGCTCGCCAGATGGCTTTTTGCAGGGATGACTTGCATCAGGCAATGCCCCTGGGGTAGGGGACAGTGGCACCGTCAGGGTGAGCTGCTCTCCCCTGCATGACCCGTCGGAGGTTTCCTTGGGGAGGTGGCAAAAGGAGAGCTGTGGGGTTTAGGTTTTGGTGTCAGAAAGATGCCTGGAGGGAGGTTTCTAACCTTCTCCCACCAGGTAACCAGGGCACCATCTGATAAAAAAGTTTTTTATTTAACAAGCTGTTGCGTCTTTTTGGTGGGGAGTTGGAGACATCAGGCCATGAAGGTGGAGGGTGTGGGGAAGCCCTGGCATCCCCCCCGTGTGTGGTACCCAGCGTGCTGGGACGGGCTCTCCGTCGCGTTGCTCGGCGAGGCAGGAGGCGGAAGGGTTCGGTGCGTGGCATACCCTGCGGCTGCTCGATGGCTTGAGCGAGAATGCCACCCGCCGAGGTCAGCATCTGATATGTTGGGCTGGAGATAGCGTGGTTCCCTCCCAGCTGGGACGCGAGAGGGTGGTGGTCTGGTTGCTGCTGGGTCCTGTCCAGCATCAGAGCTCGGGGACAGAGGCATCGCTCGCTGGGTTGCCACCGGCTGCTGCTGACATTGGTGGCTCCTTCCCCACCTTCTCCTCCTTGGGCTCAGCTGAAAGAGTTAACGAAACCATTTGCGAGGGGCCCCCAGAGGCAACTGCTGGAGGTAATAATCTTCTTTCGGCTCTTTTTTTCTTTTCCCCTGCTAATTGCGGAGTTGACATGGTCCCCTCTCATGAAAGGCGCTTTTGTCGGCTGGGTTGCTGGGCAAAGCCTGGGCTTGGCAGCAGGTTGCAAGACCCGGGTCTGTCTCCTGCACATCCCTCTCCGGCGGCAGGTACTGAAATGGCTCTTTCAGCGACAACGGTGACCCTCCCTCCCTGGCTCCCTTCTACACACACAAAAAAACCCAACCTACAAAAACCCCTCCTTTTAGCCAACGGCTCCCGATTTTCACCCCGGTTCCACCTCACGAGCGGCGGGAAAGGTCAGCCAGTCTAGACGCTAATCCGTCAAGTGTTGTATTTCTTCGCCCGCGGGTGTCCTAGCAACAGGATTAATGCAGCGGCGTAAGGCGGGCATTGGCTGGGTCCCGCTCCATCCCGGGCCGGTGGTCCGGATGCGTGCCGCTCCGCATGGCCGGGCAAGGGGGAGAGGTGGGCTGGGCTCCGGGATCAGCCCCGGCCCTGCTCCCCACGCCTGCCCCAGGCTCTGCCGGCAGCTCCCGCTGCTTAGATTCCGTCCAGTGGCAGGGAAATCTGGGGGACGGGTGGTAAAGCAGGCTCAGGGATATTACGGCGAGCCAGCGTCCATCCAGGGATGGGTGGGTTGGTGGTGAAGCATCTCTGCTCCCTCCCCCAGCATCAAGCCTGGTTTGGGGAGTGCGCTGAGGGGATGCTCCGTGGTCAGGTACAGCCCACCTGGTTGCACCAGCTCCACCTGGCCGCACCAGGACCTCGGGGCAGCCTGTGTCGCTGTAAATCGGACTCGTACGGTGGAAACGGGTCTCCCCGTACATCCCCGATGCTCCGGCTGTGTGAACGGTCGCTGTGCTGGGATTGCTGTTAAGCTGCCGGCGTCTCTCTGGCCTCGGGGTGTTGCTGGTGTGGCTTGGACTGATGACCCGAAGTTGTGCGACCACCAGTAAAACCCAGTTTGCTTGGGTAGGGAGTAAAAATGTTTCCCGTTTCGTTCATGTTGCTGTTTAATCTTTTCATTTAATCATCTAATTAATTTCATTTACATCTGTTGCTGTTCAATCTCTTGATGACCCCGGTTTGCTTCTGAGTGTTGCTGGCGGTGCTGCACCGCCCGTGCCTGGGTTCAGGGGCGCAGCGGGTGCGTCCGAGGGGTGGTGGGTGCCGCGGGGTGTTGGTGGGTGCTGCGCAGCGCGGAGGCACAGGGCAGCCACCTGCTGATAACATTGTTTTAATCTTCTTGAGTCCTTCCTCTGCTTTCCCTGCGGCCCCTTCCGGGCTTTCTCCTGCCCTGCTTTCCTCGCAGAGGGGCCGGTGAGTGTTTCCCCCACCAGCTGTGCAAGCCTTCGTCCCTTCCTTGCTGCTCCCCCCGTCTCGTTGTGCTCCAATATCCCTGAGAAGGTGGGTGCAAAGCAACCTCCTCCAACCAAAAGCGGTTTAAAGAGCAAGATCTGGGTTTAATCTTTCCCCAGCAGCCGTGTCGCCGCTCCGGCCAAGCAAGCGATGGAGAGGACCCGAGTACCGGCACAACCCTGGGAGCTCCTCCAGGCTTCAGCATCCCTCGAAGCGGGGCGCTGGTCCGGTGGCGGGGCTCACCCCCGAGGTGCTGGAGCCTCCGCGCTCCGGCTGCCGGCTTTCCGCCCTGCAAGCGGCCACACGCTTGAATTAGGCGAGGGGCTGGCGGGGCTCCAGGGTTGGGAGAAGGGGGGTTCGTTCCTCGCAAAGCCCAGCCGGGAGCTGTGGCGACAGGCTGGAGCTTGCCCGGAGTCCCATAGCGTAGCTCCTGCCTACGTGGGTTTTTCTTTTTTCTGCAGCTGGGACGGGTTAAGTGGGGTTTAGGAGCGGTTTCTTTTCTCCTGGGTGCTTGAAACAACAACAAATAAAATCCTACCCCAGCGAAACAAGCCGGTGACGCTACAAGGAAGGAAAGATGTTGCTCTGCTGATTTATGGGGCTTTTTTTTTTATCTTTACAGGTCACTGCTAGCATTTGTGGAATTGGCCTTGCTGCAGGAAAAACTAGTTTCCAGCTTTCCCGTTAGGAAGAAACTTCTGCGATCGTGTAATTAAAGTGCAGGGGAGAAAAAAAAGGCAAAAAAACAACAACAAAAAGAATCCCAGAGCAGCTGGTTGTGGTGCTTGTAGCCGGGTCCTTCGGCAGCTGCATGTATCCCCTGCCTTGCTCTGTCCTTGGCTGTGCTGCCTGCAGCCCATGGCCGAAAAAAAAGGTCATTTTTTGCTCTTTTTCTGGACTTTCTGGTTAATGCACCAGCCTCTAAAAGCAAAAAGACCCCAAAAACCTACATTTTGACCCTGGGAGTGTTTTAATCCATCCCGAGGCAGTTTCCAGTATCTTTTTATTGCCTTATCTGAGCTGGTNCCGGCACTGGGCCGGACTCCTGGTGGGCTGGGGAGGTTGGGACTGTGACTCCCTCATCCCATAGATGAGAAGTGATGGGTCCGACTCAGGCCCATTGCAGTCCCTTTGCAGCAGTCAGCAGGGGCTTGTCGTGGGGCTCCAGGGTCCCCAGGGATGCCTGAGCTTTTTAGAAGGGAAGGGTAACCATGTCTCCATGGGATTATTTATTCTTTTGCAGTTTCCTCTTTGCTGCCAGGCTGAGAAAGGACAAGCCACACAGACTTGGATATTTGGGAGGGGAATATTTTTTTTTTTCGTCCAGGGTGGTGATGTGTACTGCTCCCTCGGGGTGAGGGAAAAGACCCCCTGCTATTTGGGGCACCCTGAACCCCAAGCATGGTCGTGTGGAGCAAACCCATCCCAAATGGCTTGGGATTTTAGGGATGACTAAACGGAGGTCCCCAAATGACGTACCCTGTGCTGCTGGCCCAGCCTTTCCAGTCCGCCCCCCCCTTTGAACCCTGTGGTATGTGAATTTTTGCTGGTGTCAGAGGGTCGGCGGCAGCAAAATCCCTCCCGGTTAAAGGGTGGGAATACCAGTGTGTGCAGCTTGGGATAATTACCAGTTGTCAGCAAAACAATAGTGGCATTGTAGGGCAGGAGCAAAGCGAAAGGGCCCGGTCTTGAGCGTAATGTTACTTTTCTATTTACGTTGCCATAGTCTTTGCTGAGAAATGGCCCTATTCTCTCTAATCCTCCTCTTCAGGCATGCCTGCTGGCTTTTTTGTGTGGTTTGGGTATTTTTTTTTTTTTTTAACCCTTATCGTCCCGGAAAACAGCTTGCGGGGATCCATCTCCGTGGCGCTGTGTCGTGTGGCTGTCCTTGGCCGGTGGCTGGCTTTGCTTTGGGAAGCCGATGCTGGGGACAGTGCCCAGCCATGGCATCAGCCCTGTGCTCAGGAGCGGGCAAACCTGCTTCTGAATCCCCGTCCGCATGCGAGCAGGAACCCTGTTTACACCCATCCTTGTTTTTGACATCTCTCGCGTTATAGATGGTAAACTCTAGTGCATGAAAGCTATTTCTCAATGTCATGTTTTGCCTTAAAACAAAGTGATTTAATAAAAAAGGGAGTAATTGGTCAACTGATGGCTTTTAGTCCCCATCTCCTGCTTGTGCTGAGGACTAGCAGACCTCTTACCCAGCGTGTTCGGTTGGTAGTTGGAGGGGGAAGACGTATTTTCTGGCCTCGTCCAGGCCTGGTTGGCTTTCCTCAGCGTTGAAGAAAGCTAAGGAAGCTTCTCACCACTTGCATGGAGCAGCAAAGTAGCCACTGACAACACCGACCTGTTTGACCCCTTTAATATCTGTCTCTCTCAAAAGATCTAAATTTTGCTGCTTAAATACTTCCTGTGCCAGTGGAGACACAGACTGTTGTCCTGATAGGGAGCAGGGGATTTCAGCCTTGGCTGACATCAAGTTGTTATCACTCAACTTAATTTCAAGGAATTCAGCTGATTTATATTTTCTTTAGTGTTGGGACATGTGCAGCTGGGTAGGTTCAAGGACCTGATGAAGCTTTCGCTGTTCAGCTGGCCCCTCCTCTAGGCTGCTAATGAAGGCATTAAATAGCTTTGACCGCAGCATCCACCCCCAGAGGGTCTGCTGGGCATCTCACCCCCTTGTGTCTCCCCACCTTGGGGTACTGAAAGCAGTGGCAAGGTCTGGCCTGAAGTGTAGTGCCAGCAGACAGCCCTGGGATGGGGTGGGATGGGATGGGATGGGATGCCAAAGTGGGGTGGCTGACCTTGACCGCCCAGTGCAGTGGAAACTTTGGAAAGAGCAGCAAAACGATGCCAAAGTCAGCGGCACAGGCAAAGTATTGTCTGAGGAGTGCAGAGAGGTGGAAGGACCGCGGAGCGGACAAGGAGTCTTGTTACGAGCGCAGCTGGGGGCTTCGAGAGGCTCCAAGCTAAACAAAGTCGCTGCGCTGCAGGGGGGGCATTGCTGACAAGACTGAGGCTGGTTGGACCAGCGGAAGGTTGCAGCTGGTCCAAAAAAAAAAACAACCAACCCCTCCTGGATCCTTCTTTCCTTCTTTTCCTTTCTATTCCCTAGTAAAATAGTGTTTCTCGCCACTTGGCCTGGCAACAACCTGGTGAGCTTGGATTTTATTTGCTGCGAGCCGTGCTGAGGATGAGGTGAATGAACTGTGGGGTGGGTTTCCCTCACCGTAAAGCTGCGGAGAGGCTCCGTAAAGCACCCAGCAGCTGCGGCAGTTACCCCTTGCAGCAGCACGGACCAGCTGGCAGCCGGCACCCCGGCTTGCGGCGGGGGCTGTACGGATGATGTGCCATGGGACGGATGCCGTATTGCGGGATGGATGCTGTACCACTCCGTCGTAGCTTCAGGTACTGTTTTGTTTGGCAGCTCTTCAGTGTTTCGTATAGTGAACTGTTTTTTTTTTTTTAATCTGTGCTGGTGTTTTCCTCTGTGCTGAAGTCCTGAAAAACAGCTGGGAACAGGCAACTCACAGCATTCGTTGTGCAGCCTTCAGAGCTGGTGCAGGGTTACCCTCCGGCAGTGCCCCTTGACATTGTCAGCTCAACATCCCGCGGGCCCCTTCCCAGTCCCTCCCGGTGCCCAGCCCTTTCCACGGCTCAGAATACGCTCATGGGAGTCATGTCCTGATGTCCTGGGCTTTGTTGGCTTTTCTGCTGCGTGGAAGACTTTGTTTGAGCTCCGTGAAAGTGTACCCAGCCTGGGTAGCCTGCCCTCCTCTTCTGCGCTTTGCTTGGTGCAAACAAGCAGGTTGTGGTGGCACTGAGTCGGGTTCCAAACCCTCCGTCCCAGCCCTGATCTCCCCTCGTCCCGCGGCGCAGCATCCATCCTGTGGCACAGCATCCATCCTGGGATGCCAGGTGTGTTTGTCTCCCTGTGTTTTTTGGCTAAATAGGTGCCTGGGAATAGGGATGGCTGCCGGAGCCCCCTCGGCTGCATGCAGGGGCAGGAATGCCAGGAACGCAATTGAAATTCGGGGCTTCCCAGGAGATTGGCTCCCAGGCTGAGCCGGGACCTTGGTGGGGGGTGAGGAGGGAGGGGTGAGTCTTCCCCCTCCAAGGAGCAATTAGTCTGCAAGGTGATTTATTAACGTGGCGGAGGTCGCATTCCTTCCCTCGCCTCCCCTCGCCTTATCTCCGGGCTGTCGGTCGGCCGCGGGGGGAGGCGAGTGATGGGAAGCAGAGCCGGTGGCCTCTGCAGAGGCAGGGCAGGGGGAGACTGGAGATGGGTCTGGGGGCTACAGGTCGCACCACGCTCCTCTTGCATTTTAAAGACCTCCTTGCACTTTTGAAGACCTCCTTTGGGTTTGGCTGTGCCCGGAGGTTGATGGCCCCTCTCCACCATCCATCCCCTTGGGTGCCCGGGGCACCTTGTGTGGTGGCCAAAGTCACCCCAACCTCAATTCCCTGCACTGGCTGCCAGATAAACCAGGTGCTGCCTTGCCCTCCTGATAACGTGGATGGAAAAAAGGGGAACACCAGCATCTCTTGGCTGTCCCTTCTCCAGCTCGCGGCTCCCAGTCTTCGCCGGAGGGTAACGAAGTCCAAGGCAAACTCAAGATGCCCTCGGTGAGACCTGCCCCTTGGCGCGCCGTTCCCTGGGGACTCGATCCCCGCGGGTATTTTTAGCCACGCTTGGAAGGAAGGCTGTTTGCTTTGCGCTTTGCTCTCCCTGCCTGCTGCCGTTGCCCGTATAATTTCCCACGAGGGCTGACAAATTAAAAATACTCCTTAGATGAGTAGGATGGATGCCGTGGCACAGCGGATGCCTCCGTCTCCGCTCGGTTCGGGAGCGGGAGGAGGATGCAGGTTATGGTGGGGCTCTGGGAGCGACTGCCCTTCTTCCCCCCCGGGGTTATTCGATGGCTCCTTGAGGCAGTTCGTGACATTTTCATGGTTTATCTTATCGAGGAATTTGCTGGGAGGATGTGTCTGGCTCTCCGTGAGTAAATGTTTAGGAACGCTGCAGTCCCGGGGGCTCGGCAGTGTTCTGCAGCCGGAGGCGGGGGGAAACGCTGGCCTGGAGGCAGGTCCCAGCAAACTGGCACCTGCATCATTTCTGGGGCTGTCATGGGTGCCGTCACTCACGCCAGCACGGCACCCGTGCATCCTCGTGCCCAGACCCTGCTTTGCCCTCTGCCTGGCTGAGCGCCCGTCCGTGGGCCGGGTCCCACCGTCTCTCCCCAGGGGCTGTCTCCGCATGGGAGGTCAGCGGCTCGGGATGTGGCAATATCCTCGGCGTGCGTCTCGATGAGGGCCTTTTAACTGTTGTTTGGGCTTTCACATGAAGAACGGATTAAAATCCCAAACATCGATAGGATTTATAGACACCATCTGCTGCTGACAGTTGCTGAATTTTTCTGCTTGGTGCATGAGTGCTCCCACCTCCAGCATTTTGGTTGTGCTGGTGTCAAGGTTTTCTTTTTCCCTTTCCTTTTCCCTTTCCTTTTCCCTTTCCTTTTCCCTTTCCTTTTCCCTTTCCTTTTCCCTTTCCTTTTCCCTTTCCTTTTCCCTTTCCTTTTCCCTTTCCTTTTCCCTTTCCTTTTCCCTTTCCTTTTCCCCAGCAGCATCCATGGAAAGGGAGATGTAAGGATGGGGCATCAGCAGCGGTCCTGAGCACTTGCTCTGCTGCAGTTTTGCGCCCTTTGGAGGTGGATGCTTTCTTGAGCAACGTTGCCATCACTGGTGGTAACCTGGCAAGCTGCTTAAGTGCCGGTGGGCTCCGGAAAGGTCGTGGGGCTGTGGCGTGTTTGCGTCCCGGGGCTGACCCCAGCCATCCTTCCTGCTGGTTTCAGGAGGCCCTTTCATGGGGTAACCCCCAACGCAATGCTGCGTGTGGGTCGGTGCGGCTGCTCGGAAGGGACAGGGGACGTTTTTAGTGGCAGCCAAAAGCAAGAGGCGATTTGCAGTCCTCCTGGCTGCCAGCTGGGGGAAGTCGGGATCGGACTCTGCAAACAGAATAGCCCGGGAATGTCTGAATTTGTTAATTAAAGCCCCCCCCCATTGCTAAGGGAGGCTCCCTGGGAGCAGTGCCATGGGAATGCTGTGAGCTCCATCCCTCCCCAGCTCCAGGAGCTCGTGGCTGAGCAGGGGGGTACCCTGGGGGGGGGGGTCTTTC
>Ga0065711_1007959_pt1 | contig 13762 bp, 15 predicted proteins | sample Hoacrofraction12_FD_59098 | JGI IMG/M metagenome (GOLD analysis project Ga0065711, IMG submission 59098) | Hoatzin crop microbial communities from Cojedes, Venezuela - Epithelial fraction 12 v2 (version 2) | ecosystem: Host-associated > Birds > Digestive system > Esophagus > Crop | place... | reverse complement strand
GGCCTCTCCCGTTCCCGGAGCGGGCCCGGCCGTGCCGAGGCGCCGCGCCCCCCGCCCCGGCAGCCATGCCCGCCGGCGTGCCATGGCCCACCTACCTGAAGGCGCTGGCGGCCAGCATGCTCGCCATGTTCGCCGGCGCCGAGGTGGTGCACAGGCACTACAGGCCCGACCTCGTAAGTGCGCGGGCGGTTCCGGTTCCGGTCGCGGCGGCGGGTGTCCGGCCTGCGGGGTCTCGGTGCGGAAGGGGCTGGCTGCGGGGCACGGCGGGGCTGGGCGGGCGAGGAGCGGGGTCCGTGCCGGATGTCAACAGACTTCTTTTCCCTCCGGTGATGGGCACGAGGACGGCCGACAGCTCGCGTCAGAGGCAGTGGCAGGCGGAGAGTCGAGACTATCGCGACTGCGGTCGCCGAGAACTGGCCCCCAAGGCGTTCGGGGTTGGTTTGCCCCGCTCCTGCCTGCCAGGCTCGGCTCGTCCCCGTGCTCGGGTGTGCTCCCGGGGTGGGAAGGCGCCGGGCCGGGCTGCAGCCCGGCAGGCGTTGGGAAGTCACCACGCGGCAGCTGTCGCCTCAGAATTTGAGCAACGAGGCGGAAGTCGTTGACAGATGCGTAGGGATTCACATATTTTAAGCGTTTCTACTATAGCCTTCATTACAGGCAAATATTTCTTCAGGATCACCTAATGTTAGATCTGCACCTCTGAACTAGCACAGATTTTGAGGACGTATGGTTTTAAAACGCAATTTCATTGGCACCTTCCTTTTTAAAAAATTTAATTTGCGGTTTCAGTGCTTAAATTCTAGAGCACAAAGACAGAAGCAGTGAGCGTTTTTCCTCTGGCACCAAGAGAAAGGACGCGGAGGAACCTCAGCTGGCGCTTAATGCCAGACACCTCCACCCAACTTACTTTCTTAAACGGCGGAAAGCAGCTTTGTTCCTGTAAACAAACTGCCAGATCTTCCTTTTTCCACCTTTTTTTTGAATCATATTTTGTTACTTTGAAATAAAAGTCAAAGTACAAAAAGGTAATAGGCTGATTTTTGAGATGGTTTGCATGTAAGAGTTACACCCCTTGGTATAATCACAGTTCAGCTGCAACGCTGTCTCTGGCAGCGTACGGTAATTTACTGTTCTGTGGGTTTGGTTTTTCTCCTGCCGCAACACTGACGTCTTCCTGTGTTTTTAACAGAGTATTCCTGAAATACCTCCTAAGCCTGGAGAACTGAAAACAGAACTGCTGGGTCTAAAAGCAAGCTCAAGTGAAGTTCCGACTTCACAGCAGTGACCAGACTTTACTTACGTCGTGAAAACTGGAACGGATGAAGTATTTGTGTCTGTGTATGAAATACTGTACTCCCTTAACGCTTGTTTTTGTTTCCTTCCAGCAGAGTTAGGGCAGCATTAAAAATAAATGTACGATGAATACTGATCGGTTATGCGCCAAAATTCTTATTTCTTCATCTTGATTGCAGTGTCGGTATCCTCCAGAATAAGAGAGGTGAACTCCCATTGCCAACTCTGATGGAATCTGAAACTTTTAAGCTGATTAACAAGTGTGGGCAGTTTAGCATATTGAAAAGTGAAGCTTTTATGGCCCCTCCTTAGCCTCAGTAAGCGTACCTGTTCACCTGTAGTAGAACCCCACTTACCTGTTGACATTTCCCCCCTTCTCAAACATTAACTGGGTTTTACTGGATGCAACCTAGAACCCAGCACAGCAGGTGACGGCGTGTCCGAGCAAGAAAGGTCCCTTCCTGCAGCACGTCCCGCACTGGCCTCCCAGTGCCGCTGGCTGCCGTCAGCGCGGTTACGCTGCCTTTGCCTGCGATGTGAGGACTGGCAGGAAATCCGCTTTAGCCCGCTGTAAGGCTGCGGAGGGTTCTGCAGCTTGGCTGTAGGAGTTTAAACAGGGCACGCACGTACGGGTTACACGGACATCACGTACCTTTGTGCTCCGTTTGGGCACCTTGTGTGTGCTGCTGATTTTGATAGCTAAAAATACACAAAACTCAATAACAAGTGCAGGTTTACCTTTCAGTCCTGAAACAGGATTGCCACAAAACTCTCGTACCAGAACTCAACATCCCGCAAAGATGGTACAACCACCCATTTTTGAATGGTGGGCAGCAGAGCTTGTGAAGGTTGGGGATTGCTTTCCCTTGAGAAGGGCACCCAGGTGAGGCACAGGCTTCAGCCTCAGTTCTCACTCGAGAAAGAAAACTACAGCCTGACAGATGACCCAAGCAAACAAAAAAGCTCCGTAATTCCCACTGGCAAAGTACCTGGAGCTCTTGTAATAGCAGAGGGACCCAGATATGATCACTGCAAGTGCTACTTCCACATCTGTTCCAGCTGCGAACGAAGCTGAAAGTGACAACCTTCCACTTCAGCATAGGACAAAGTTTACTGAAGAGACAAGATGGGGCAGTTCAGCAGGATTTTGTTCCTGCTCTGCGTAGGGCAGAACAGCAGCTTTTCAAGCTCGCCCTTTGAAGAGCTGGGATTCACCAACCTTCGCCCTGTTTCTCACACGTTGTCAGCGGATGACCTCTGTCGCCGTGCTGTTCGCTTCTGACATGGAAGATGCATTTCTGCCTATTTTCTGAAGGCTTTTCAAATCTAAAGGCTGCAGAGGGAAGTTACTACTCCTTTGGCTTAGATTTTCTGAACGTATCCTGCTGTGGCTGGAAACGGAGCAACAGGGAGCATCTGTTTTAGCCCAGCCACTTCTAGCACTGAGGGAACCACTCTCATCTAGGAGCAGCAGAGCTGGCGATACACCCGGTCTTAACAGCAGAGGTGACACCCCCAGAATGGGCGTGACTGCAGCACTGGGAGAAATGGCCTCAGTAGGACTGGGAAACACTTCTTCCAGCATTGACACGATTTTACTTCACAGAGCTGACAAAAAGGGCAAGCAATCTTACATTTTGTTCTGATTAATAGCAAACACTTGTTGCTCCGGGGTAGAGAAAGCAGCTGGACCACAGCTTATGTTGCACCTGACACCCTCACCTGAGAAAGAGGAAGAAGCACATGGCATGACTCTCAAGTGTGCTCTTTATTATTTCTGAGATTGAATCAGGCACATCAATCCTAAAACCAGTCAAGGCATTGAGAACTTCAGCTATGTAACAGAGCAAAGGGTGCTTAATTCTACACGTAATTAACAGAGTAACAACACTGTAGCAAGCAACCCTAGGCTTCCAATACTCTTCAGTTTGTTAGCTGCAGAAGCACTCAACCACACAGCAGGCCTGAGCCAGATTTGCTCCTCGGGCTGGTCAGAGAGCAGGGGTGCAATACTGATGGTACTCAGAAGTCTATCACTGTAAGTGGTATTTTAGGAACTGTTATATCAAAATCTCAGCAGCAGTCGATTGCTACAGGGCACAGAAACTGCACTGCCCCAGTAAGAAGACCCTGTCTTACGAAGAAATGGTGCACCGGCCCTGTTCAAAAAACCAACCTCAAACTCCCTCAAAAAAACCAAAACTCAGCTCCCCTTCCCTGAAGCCTCACACAGCATACTTCCCTAAAGCTAACACCTCCGTATAAACCCTAACTCAGTAACCACACTGATACACACCATTTCTGTTTATTGCGTGAAAACACTATTTGGGCAACATAAAAAAAGCCCAGTAAGAGTAAATGGAAATCAAGTTTTTCAGGTCAATGTTTAGTGCTCTTGCCTAACTGGAAACAGTTTCTCTCACTTCAGATTGTAACACTCAAACTTCACAAAAGTTCTCTTAACAAAGGAGCGGTTCTTAAGCAGAGTCACTGGATAGAAGTACTCCTCCCATGTACTTCTTCCGCAGAAGGCAGCAAAACCAACCTTCAGTATAAACACTTCCTACCAAGCCCAGGAAGATGTTTCAAAGTACAGACACCAGTGAGAAAATATGGTGCTCCATCCAGCCACCACATAGAGCTAATGTACTGAACAGAAGCGGTGCCTCCAGTTCAACCTGTCCACATTACAACTTGGTGTCAGATGGAGCTGGAGTTAGGTTAAGTATTTACAATGCTTTGCCACACTAAAAAGACACAGAACAAGACCGAAAAAGTCTAGAACAGCAGCATTAAGGAGTAACTGTAACAGACAAGAGCTTCCACCTTTAAAAAACTGTGGAAAGCAGGACTGCTGTAGCTGTTGGGAAAACTATGCAAGTTAAAGGCAAGGGTACCAGATACCATGGAGGATGGTATAAACTCACAAGCAGTAAGCCACTTCTGGTGGTTGTTCACACCTTTAGCCAATTTTTTTTTCCTTGTCTCAGCTGTAAAAGCAGCCACTGCCTATTCTGTACAGTGGAGTCAAGTCAGTCTAGTGCAGGCTGGCAGACTTCAGTTCCAATGCTGCTTCTAAATGTCCTCTCTCATCCTCAAGACAATACTCCTTTTAACTAGCAAGTTGAGTACAGCTCTTGGGTACCAGGTATATTTTGGCTAAAGAGCACATCAGGATGTTAACACAAAACCCAACCATAGGGATACACACTACAGAGTTAAGGGTGGCTGTGCCAGTGTGGAAAGGCAGGAGGACTGCAAACTAACCACCTGTTGTACAAAGGACAAGACAATCCCTTCATTTCTTTGTGACAGCCCACAAGATGAGCTTACCATGTAAAATTTAGAGTTAGTGGTGTTTGGGAACATTTTATTTTGTACATGACAAGATTTTACACCAAGTCAGTTAAATAATACAAATTTACATTCATGAGGAATGTTTTTAGAAAAGTCAACTTAAAAAAAAATCCTCCTTTACCCTTAAACCCCATACCATCCCTCAACATTTTACAGCGGAAAAAAGCAAAACAATCTAATTCACATTCCCTCCTAACTCCCCAATGCAGGACGGTAGCTGGGTGCAGCTTACAGCTCATCTTTCACATCTGTGGATTCCTGTGGAGATATCAAACAATCAGAACATTGCTTTCTGAAATCGGAAAAGGTCACAAGAACTATCCCAGAAGAACTGAACTACCCATCAAGACATCATTAAAACTGCAGACATTAGTAAGTGAAGGCTGACTTCACATAACAGTTGAACTCTTTAGAGGTAGTGCTATTGCAAGTCTGTACTGGCTTTTTTATACACTTGCCAATTTGTTGATGTTATTGCTCACAAGCTGTAGAAATCCAACAGATCACATTAAAGTTCACTGTAGAGGATGTGCTGCTCCTTTCTTGCCATAGGGCACTGTTGCAATTTCTTAAGCTTAATTTAGCTCCAACTTTGAACATATCTAAGTGTTCTTGCTATATAGTTTGATAAGGAATGAGATGCCATTCATGCCGCAGTTTTCTTTCTCTCAAAGAAAAGCTTGGAAGACCTCACAACTAAAAATTAGTGTAATGAAAGGCAAAATGAAGAAGTTTGCTGCCAGGAAGCACTACAGACCAATATGCACATATATATTGTTACAAAGAGTCAAACTTGAGACCTTACCTTCTGTGTTTCACTGTCTTCAGCTTCAGCATCAGCATCCACCTCCTCCTCCTCATCTTGCTCTGCCTCCTCAGCTGCATCTTCAGGCTCTTCAGGTTCTTCCTCTACCTGCAGGAAGGTCACAAGCCATTTACTGTATTTGCTTAGGACGTTTACTAGTTGTGGGCTAGCTAAATACAGACTACGGAAGTATTCACTGTCAGTTCCCACTGTTTGCCCCAAGCTACCTGAAGGAGAAAGCCATTTTTGTTTGGCATTGACACACTATCATGCCTCCTCCGGCAAGATGCCCAGCATAATTTCTTGCACAGCATTATGAGAACCTGTATTACCCACTTATGAATTTCTCCATTAATGAGATGGGCACATGTGTTTTTGGCCCCTAATTGACTCCCACAGAACCACCACTTAAGTACAGGGCAGTACCTGAGAAGCATAATGAAAGACCAGAATCCCAAGCAAATGGAAAGAAGAGCAGAAGGGAGGACATAGGCATGAAGTACAGACTCAGTTTCCCACCCAGGTACCTGAACTGGGCTCCTGGTGGCCCACCTAAACGTAGGAAGCTGGATACACGTCATTTTATACATTTCATTTTATGCAAGTCTATCAAGTATCTGCTTTTTAAGATGTAGCAGCAGTAAGTCAATTATCAACCCCAAGTTGAAGGCAAACTAACCTTTGCATCCAGGTCAATGTTTAAACTTAAGCGAAGCATCCTTTCTATTCTGTCTCCATATTCCTTAGTGTCTGGTAACATATATCCTGATCTCAAAGTTGCAGTTTCAAACAATACCACTGCAAGATCTGAAACTGTTTTGTCATCTTCATTTTCCTAATGTGGAAGACCACAGAAAAAACCAAACAAGCAGAACTGTTAACTGACTGATATGCAGTTAAGTAGTCAATATTTCACTACTGTTATTTGTTTACCTTGACTCGCCTCAGCATGTCCTTGATCAGTGGATGCCTGGGGTTGATTTCAAATGTCTTCTTTTGGCTAGCATAGTAACTGAAAGAGCAGACATTACATCATTAAGTTCTGAAGTACAGAACCCAGCTGCATCTTTAAACCAATGAATACTGATTACAGCCACAGTAACAAGTGCATTCCTTCCCCTGCCCCATTTTAGTACTAGCTTAACTCTAAAAAGCATTGAGGCTACCAAGACAGCTCATCTTCTCTTGTCACAAAATGACAGACAGCAAATGCCACCAATGAGTTTTGCTCACCAGGCAGTTTTACATACTGGGCTTTGAAATGACAATGTAAGACTACGATGGAGACTGCAACTTGGTTACAAGTGACCTAAAAATATGAAGGATCGTCTGAACCAGATGGAAAGGCCATCAACTACATTTGACATCTGCTGCTGTACAACTGAGCATACTTTGTAGATATATCCTTCCCAGTTTGGTAAGCTTGAGCCTTCATGATTCTTTCCATGTTACCAGACCATCCATACTGACTAGCCACGAGCGCACATGGGGACTGGGTTAAACGTTGAGATAGCACAGCTTTTTCAATCTGTAGGAAAAATAAAAAGCCTTAGTGTTAGTTCACAGAGCTAACAGGTTATACGGGGAATAAAATACACAGCTCTGAAATTTCCTGTCATATCAGTGTTTTCTGAAAGCTCTAAGACGACATTCTAAATCATTAGCTTTCTGAAATAAAGGTACTAAACATCTTTGTTTACCCATATAAAGAGAGAGAAGCTACTGTTAAGTCTAGGCTCGATCTGCCAGCTGTGTTGTACCAAGTACAACAGCATTTACAGATAAGCATTACATATGGCATAACATTTTACCTTGTCTTTTAGAGCTTTGTCTTTCATCCAATTTAAGAGTGGTTCAAATTCCTTTTCCAAGGCTTCCCGACTCTCCTTAGATTTTTCACTTTCTTCAAACTTAACTCCTTCTTTCGCTACATTCTGAAACCTCTTCCCATCAAACTCTGGCAGAGCCTGAATACAGTATTCATCTACAGGTTCAGTCAGATAGATCACTTCATAGCCCTTTTTCAGAAGGCGTTCAACAAATGGTGAGGACTCAGCCTAAGATGACAAAACAGATCACAGGCCAGTTTAATTGCATTGGTACCAGCAGCTACTGAAACCTGTACAACTATTTGACAGGTGTTGGTACAAGGAAAACTGAACTGCAGTAGTAACCTAAGCATGAAGTCTCCACATTTACAACAAATACGCAGTTCACAATGTTTACAGTACTATACCTAGGAGTCATAGTATTTTTTTCCACTTCCCTCTTTCTTCCACGCTCACATACCTCCTTTCTGCTAGCACCTGCCATGAAATAAATCTTGTCTTGCTTCTCTTTCATTCTTTCCACATACTGGTCAAGACTTGTGAGGTTACTTTCATGATGAGAAGACTGAAAGCGAAGAAGTTTAGCCAGTCGTGTACGATTGGAGTGATCCTCAATAACTCCAAGCTTCACATTAGTACCAAACTCTTTCCAGAAGGTGTCATTGTATTTTTCTTCTGCAATTTTCTTGATCATATCAAGAGTTTTGCGAACAAGTTTCTTTCTGATCACCTAAAAAAGCAGCAATACCAAGTTGTAGCAATTAGCACACAGAAGACTCCTCAATTCAACCCCACTGCAAAGGACGGATTCAAGACACTTAGCGTGCCTGATCTGAAGTGAACAGCAGTGTTTACAACGAAGGAATTTAAGATCAATTAGCTTACCTTCAACAATTTATGCTGCTGAAGTGTTTCACGAGATACATTCAAAGGAAGATCATCAGAATCCACCTAAATGAGGAAGAAACTTCGTAAGTATCACTAACAGTATTTGAAGATTTAAAAAATATCAAATGCAAGCAAGACTTATAATACTTACAACACCCTTAACAAAGTTAAGATATTTGGGCATCATGTCATGGAAGTCATCAGTGATGAACACTCTTCGAACATAGAGCTGAATTACGAGAGAAAACAGCAGCCAGGTTATGTTGTGCGAGGTTTACCTGGCTTTTTTTTAGACATGAAACCATAACCACACATTTGCTTGTCCTACCTTAATGAAATCACTTTTTTTGGATCCATATTCATCAAACAGACCACGTGGAGCAGAATTAGGAACAAACAAGATAGACTTGAAAGTTACTTCCCCTTCAGCGGTGAAGTGGATGTAAGCCATTGGGTCATCATGTTCCTGTGAAGACAGAATACTTCTAATTGACATGGGGAAAAATATCAGTGAGCTAATACATTTCCAGGTAAAACCCGAGTTGGCCAAGTAAGTGCAGTTATTTTACAACTGAACTCCCTAATCACGCTTTGTTAGAATCTATTACAGAGTCTAAAGTTCCAGATTCTGCTCAGTTACTCACACAGAAGTAACCTTCGAGACCTACTATATCAGGGTTCTTTTAAATTATATTTTTCTATTTTTACAAGCCAACCACCAAAAATTTACCAATAACACACTAAGAAATACAGTTATCATGACAGCACAGTAAGAGAGACTCCCCTCCCAAGGAACACATTACACTGAATTTACACAAAGACAATGTTGTTTCTAGAACACTATCTTCCTCTTTCTTCCCCCACGTGCAAACGCAAGCACCACCACTCTCAGACTAAATAGAAATTCCCCTGTCAACATTTAAACACATCAGTAAGCTCCATATGAGCTGGAACATAGTACTCCTGAAACTAAGGCCACTCGGCACTTGGGTGAGAGTACCTTCTCTCTGGAAAAAAGATTTAAGTCCTGACTGAGATGCTGTACCTCCTAGGCCCTCTGCAATTCACTCTATCTACTGACAGCAATTATTTATTTCTTCAGAAATAGCCCATCCTATAAGCACTCAGTTTTGTTTGCACAGCAAGAGATACTATAGCAAATGTCTTGCTTTGGAAAAGTTTTGAGGCTCAGAGCCTACCTTGGAAAAGGTTTTGTAAAAAGCTTTGTATTCATCTTCTTCAACTTCTTTAGACGGTCTCTGCCAGATTGGTTTTATGTCATTCATGAGCTCCCAATCCCAGACAGTCTTTTCAACCTATGTATGTAAACACCATATTATAATGAAGACTCATTCTTTACTTTATGTTAAGTCAGTTAAAGACACTCCACTGAAGTCAAAATAGCATGTCAAAAACACACACTCTTTCTAATTTACAAAATAAATTATGCAGTGGCCTGGATATGCTCATTCAAGTATACACATTAGTTTAACACATTGGAACAAAACTGAAGTCTACACTACAGCATGCCCTATGTACATTTAACACACTCACTGTATTCCTGTTCCACTGCCGCTCTGAAAAAAGCTTTCCAGGAAAGCATACTCTATTTAAATTAGTCAGTGTCAGACTGCTGAAGTCTACTACCACGTCAAGCAGTTCACTCAAGTATTTATAATTAGTTCTGGGACTACTGCCTCACAAGGCTGCTGTCAGTCATTCGCCTGATTTCAACCATGTCTGTTTTGATGGCAATCTTATTTCCTGAGAAGATGTCTAACTGCACTTACACAGGATTGCAGTTTGAAAGCACACACACATGCACACTACTGCAGTGCACTTCTGGAAGACAACCTATGAAAAATGCAGAACTATCTGACATGACTTACAAAACCTCAAGTCTGACGAAGTTTACCTTCTTAGTTTTTGGTTTCTTTTCTTCCTCCTCTTCTTCAACTGCAGCTTCATCATCATCAGTTTCTTCTTTCTCCTTTGCTTCCTCCTCTTCAATGGGTTCTTCAACAGTCTCTGTCTAAAGAGACAACTGAAAGTGGGGACTTGGACTGCTTGGCTTCCTACTAGGTATGTTCTAGTATTCTCTCAAATGGCTTAATCTTCCAGAGCACTAGTTTAACTTATTTGCCTATTGAAAACATTACTTTGTCAGTAGCTATGTCTTTTTAGTAGCATTTTTCACGAACACATGCTTTCCTTCAATATACTGGTAGGTCACTGTACTCAAAATTGAAGTTTTTCATAGCTTTATGTTTAGCTTTACACATAATGCTAATCAGAGACTTGGGTGGTTTTAAGTTAGCACTACACCAAGAAAACATCAGAACAGGCCAAAAAGACACTGCCGTATTTTCAGAAGGACACCTAACCATGGCCCTGGCTTGAGAGCTTACCAAAGCTTCCAGCTACCAAAGCCAGTGAAAGAAAAATCTTCCTTAATACTTAGCACAGACTTTCTCCCTTGGTAAAGTTCTTTGAAGCAGAATAAAACCAAGGTCCTTGAAAGTTTGTGGTTTTAGTAACAGACTAACTTTTGGAGAGCAAGTAATTAGTAAAAGACTAGCCAGAAGAGCTGGGAACAGAAGAATTTTAGAAATTAGACAAGCAGAAGTTCCACAGTACACCCTCATTCTTCCTAAAACACCTGGACAAACAATTTTAACAACCAAAGCACATACTGTGCAATGCTCAGTTGAATATACTTACCTTGCTGCTCCACACATATATGGGGAAGTTTATGAACTGTGAGTATTTCTTTACTAGATTTTTAACAGTATCCAGCTCAAGATAATCAGATGCTTCCTCCTTCAAGACCAGGCTAAAGAAAATAAAAAGAACCTTCAGAGTGCTGAACAGCTATTTTAAAATAGTTTTACAGAAGATGTATCTTCCTACTGTTGCAGCTATAGCAATTCACGCTTATGCAAATGAGCTTTTATTAGTTCGGCTGCAAGTATCTCTTGAAAATTGCAATCCCTACTAAACTGCTCCAACAAGCAGGGGTAACTGTTTTGAACAACTGGGACAGAACACAATATCCAGAAGTCTAAATTAAAACCTCAAATTATATTGACACTTACTAGGACCTCGATACATTCCCACTGGCTTTACTTGGAACTACAGCACCGAGATGAACTTATTCATACTAAGTGCCTTCTTCAGGAGGAATCAAGTAAATTTGTCTGCTCACGAAAGCAGTGAAAACAGGACTGCTGAACTACCTCTAGTTTGAGACTTGCATCAGACCAGTCTCACTGGTACAGGCTTTGACAGGCCACAATTGTGCTGAGGAACTGAGCCAGTCTGCAGGCAGCTGCACTGTGTGGAACTACATGCTGGCAGTTAGTTGTCAAGATGCTCATGGTTTTCTTAGTATATCTAACAGTGTGAAGCGAACTACATTATCACTCCATATTTATTTTGGATGCAATTCATAGTTTGCATGTTTCTATGAAACTGAAAGAAGCTGTATTACAAGAACCAAACAATCTACAACTCACAATGCTGAAGTCATCAACATATGCCAATGAGCAAAGTGTACCCACACAACTTTTTTCTTTGAAACACAAAGTAACTTAATACTTACGTTATGGTTGTGCCACGTCCTAAAGTGTTTCCTCTTGGGTCATCAATCACGGAGAACTCATTTGAATCTGACTCCCAAATATGTTGAGTATCATTGTTGTGTTTTGATGTGACAATAACCCTGTCTGCTACTAAGAATGCAGAATAAAAGCCAACACCAAACTGGCCAATTAACTCAGACGTTGACTGGCTATCATCCTGCATTTCAGTCATTCTTTGTTTAAGTAATTCTACTTGTACCAGACTTTGCAATGGTACCCAGGTTTTTAATCAACTCCTCTTTCGTCATGCCAATACCCGTATCTGTAACATGAAGCATGTTCTTCTCTTTATCACACTGAAAAAAAAAAGAGAAAGATGCAGTCTGACTTCACTTTTAATCTTAAAACATAAGACTGCCATGGAAAAGCAGGAAGTAGCAGCTTTTCAAATTCAAACATGCCTGGCTACAATAAATCAAATTTGCAGTAACTACAGAAATGATGAAGGCCTACTTTTTAAGTATTTCACTACTTCAGTTACTCTTCATAAAAACAGAAATACATTTTCAGCATTAAAAGAAGAGCAGTCTTTGATAAAGTTAACCGCAATGGTCCTGAAGGGGTCCTAGTATGTATATGCATCAATATTAAGCCAAAAATTTAGATTTAATAAGGGACATTCTTTTTACATTCCTTCCCGCACTCCTCTGTAGAAGATGATTGTACCTAATGCTTCTTACCTTGATTTTGACTGTAAGTTCCTCGTTACCAGCAAGAGCATTTTCATCAGTTAAAGATATTAACCGTATCTTATCTAGAGCATCCGAAGCATTTGAAATAAGTTCCCTCAGGAAAATCTGAAATAGAAACCAGTAGTCAAGAATTCCAAAACACACACAAGCAGTTCTAACGTGTTCTGCTGATAAAGGCACTAACCTCTTTATTTTTATATAAAGAATTGATAATAAGTTTCATCATTCTGTTCACTTCTGCTTGAAATGCAAACTTCTCAGATTTTTCTCTGATTTCTTTGATCTGGGACGCATTTAGGCCATCTAGTTGGATAGCTTCTTCCTCTCTGTTAGGACAATGCAAACCTATCAAGTAGTCTCGTCCATAAACAGTATCGTTAATTTTATCATCTAGCAACAGCAATTATAATCTGGTTAGAACAATACTAAGACCCTTAATCACGGACACAGCCCCAAAGTTACATGATCAAACGAGGTAAATGCAGGAGTAGCTATCTTCAACTGCTTAACCTTAATCTAAAACTTGACTGAAAGACCTATGCTTGCAACTAAGGCTTTTTTCTCTAAAAAGAAACTCAGGGAAGAATACAGGTACATTAAAAGCACTGTATATCCTCAGCACGTGGTATATCTCACAGGAAGTTAATGGGCATGGAGCTACTTCACCAGTGGGCACTGAACTGACACCATTTACCACACGCTAGTCATCCCCTACTAACATACTGGCTTTTATATAGCTATGGGTATCAGACAAAAACAAGTCGACTATTTCTGAATCCAAGTTCTTTTATTTCGCAGGAAACAGTCTTTCTCCCAGCTGACTAGATCTCTCTTTGGAATGGTTTTCCCCCCATTTCTGAGGTTTTAGGCGTTACTGATGCCCTAACCGAGCCTCCAGAAGCAAGGGAAAGCCTCGGCGTTTGAGCAGGAACCTACCACCCTCCGGGCACTGACCTCTGAACAACTTCGTCGTCCGTTCGAGATGCTTCTCTGCTTTTGCCCAAGTCCTCTTCCACGGTCCCCTCCACGTCCACCTCGTCAGCTCTGACCGACACTGGGAAAACAAGGAACCCGTCGGGCTAAGCGCGGCCCCCGCTCCGCACACCCCTCCCCCCACCGCTTCAGGCTCGGTTCTGCCCCCCCCTAACGAAGTTCAGCCCGACCGGCGGCAGTGGCCATGGGGGAGAGGGACCGACCTCCCCCCCAGTGACGGCGCAGCGGCCGCGCCCCACTCCCCGGAGAGCGATCGGCGCCGGCAGC
>Ga0065711_1044974_pt1 | contig 13763 bp, 9 predicted proteins | sample Hoacrofraction12_FD_59098 | JGI IMG/M metagenome (GOLD analysis project Ga0065711, IMG submission 59098) | Hoatzin crop microbial communities from Cojedes, Venezuela - Epithelial fraction 12 v2 (version 2) | ecosystem: Host-associated > Birds > Digestive system > Esophagus > Crop | place... | reverse complement strand
TGCCAAGAAATGCCTTTTTTTTTTTTTTTTGTAAGAGATTTTTCACTCGGTTTTCCTCTCAGTGTTCTGCTGATTGTAATGGAGTTACTCCTGAATTGTTCAATATCAATGAAAGGAGAACTAGGTGCACTCTGTTTCCAAAACTGTGCCCTAACAAGTGCCAACGTGTTGTCCTCCATCCATCTCCCATCCATGCTGGGCATTTACAGCTACCCTCTTTATCTTTCTAGCACTATATTCACAGAGTAAAAAAAAAAAAAATAATCCTGCTCCATACTTTTGCTTAAGGTATATTTGAAACAAGTGCACAGCAAAGTTGCAGTCAGAGATGCACGCTTCATAGCAATCTTCCTCCAAATAAAGTGAAGGACTCAGGGGACTAAATTACATCTGAGGTGTCAGTTTGGAGCAACCTTGGGCACTTTCACTAGATTTTCCCTATCTACCGGCTTTGAGAAGATAGTTTGTCAAAGAGCCAAATCTGTATTTCAACTCCTTTACCATAGACTTGTGATGAAACACTTCTAAGGCTTGGAAACATCTTCTCCTCCACCCACATGGAGCTCACAGCCCCTTGGATTTGCTGATGACAGTCAAAACTCATTCCACATTCCTGGTCAAAGCATCAGTTGTATTTCTGGGGAAAATCAATCTGGGACCCCAAGGAGCAAGCCACAGGCTTTGCCCAGCTGGCAGTGGTCTGACTCGCCATTGTTCTGCCCTTCACATCGTTTTCCTGTTGGGGGGTGGTCGCAACCATCAAATTACAAAGTAAAAACCAATGTGGCTGATTATGCTCCACAAATAATAAATAATCTTAGAAGACAGTACACACGGGATGTGGAAGCTGTGCTTTTCCAGTCTTTCAAGGCTTGTTTGTCGCTCACATATCCTTTGTGCTTTTGAATATCTCCCTTTGTACAGGAACACTTCATGTGCTGTCAATTATTTGCTTGAATCATACACATTTCCAAATAACTACATGGCCCAGAACCTAATGGTAAGCTCAGAAACCAGAAGCAGTTTGTAAATAATTTACAGATCAACCAGAGAACAGAGCCTTGGAAAGTACTATTTGAACAGCTATAATATACTTAATATTGCAACAAAATGTTGATACTTGGAAATCAATAGGGTCTGACAGGGTAAGTATAACTCTTGCGGTCACAAACAGGAGCTTAACTAACTTCAGAAATATTACCCAGGCTGGATGAAGATGAAAATTGGCCTTTTCCTTTACTGAGGGAAGAAAACAACAATTTCCTGCACCGTGGTTGTGTAGAGATTTCACCTCCCTACTGCCATGCTGCTCTCCTGATAAGAAACTGTTTAATCTCCCTGACCCAGGGAACACTGATTCTGCTGATTCTCTGAAGAAAGTCAAGATGTGCAACATGCCTTCATCTCAGACGTGTCCAGAGCCCTGAACGAAGCTGCGTGACAGGACGTGCACCAGAGCTGCAGCGAGGCATGAGTCAGCCTCCTCCGGCCATAAATCTAAGTCATTGCAAAACTCCCATTTATTCCATCTGATCCTCTCCCTTGATTAATTTTGCAATGGTGTAATTTTAAAAGCACAGTTACGCTCTCTGAAGGAGGTACAGGATCTCTTGGGGAGTCTCGGAACAGTGTTGCCAACTCACACGATTTTTATCTCGAGTCTTATGATTTCTGAGCGCTCTTCAGCTTTGGCTGCCAGAAGCGTACAATGACATGAGAAATTCAGCTAGCTCCTCTCTTAATTTTTATTAATAGTAATTTTCTAGACTTTATGATTGTACCCTAAAGACCCAGAAATCAGAAAGCAAAGGAAAAAGGGGTCAATTTAGTCATTTTAACTGTGATTTTGAAGATTACTGTGTAATTCAAGAAAGCCTGACTCAAGATATTTTTCTATTGAAGTTGGCAGCACTGTTTGATTTCCATCTTCACTAAACTGCCCCTTAATATTATTCTAATTTAACTGGTTATTAAAGAAACGGGGAATACAAACTCCCTGTATCTGGAGGCAGAACAGCAACCTGAGTCATTTTTTTCAGGTACTTGCAAAGGGCTTGCCAGTACTGGATGAGGAACGGGGTCATCAGGATGGTGGGGAGGAGAAGGAAGGGAGATAGGTCCTATTTGGAAAGGCAGAGAAGAAAAAAAGATGAGCTCGCCCTTCCTGAAGGAAGTGCCCCACCACAGAGCCTCCCAGAAGCACAACAACCTCTTTGGCTGCTTCCTCCAGGATGAGACGAGATGGGATGGCAAGAAGCAAAGGTACCTTCTGCAAAGCAGGTCCCCATACACATGGCTGAGTCTGCTTTTCCTCCGATTTCCACAGGACTGCAACTAGACCCAGCTCAGAGTCAAGGAAATACTGTTCTTGGGACAAAGAGGAGTCTTTATTTAACAAGCTTTGAACCCAGAGGAGGAAATTGTACTTATTCTTGCAGTTACCCTGCTTCCAAGCTGGGTTTCTGCTTTGCCCTTCCGGGTGCCAGGGGCTGTGGACACAGTGGGTGCATCCACGGTGTCACTGCTCTTCAAAACACAAAGGCTTGCAAATAAATGGGGAGGTTGATTTCTCAGGCATTCAGAAAGGGTTTTGCTGAAGTCTGTTGTGGCCAAACCATGCTGCTGACAGGGCCAAAATCTCTATGTTATTCATATAGCAGCCAAGCTCCCATAAAGGGGAGGTTTGTTAGGTACCGCCAGTTTTGACCCTGAAGAGACATACGACCATCAGAGCCGCTGTTGCTTTTAAGGGGTAGGCAGGAGGCTGTACACAAGTCACCTTTTCCTCTCTAAGAAGAGCTGCTTTGACAGCAGTTAGGCAATGGGGACCATTGCTCATAAAGGAAGCGCCTTTGCCCAAAAACATCATGGCAGAATAATCTGTGGGTGTATATTCGCTTGCTGAGCTGTAGCACAGTCACTAGCTAGTGGCCACAACATCAGTCCTGTTGTATTTGACATCTTTCTGGAAGTGTTACTTACTGGAAGTATTTAATTAACTGACAGTTTTCACCTTCAGAACAAGCGAAACAAGAAGCAACTGTTTAGCTCTGATGACTTTGGAGAAAACCTCAAAAACATAACCCCGGGCATCCCCTGTAGGCACCAGAGGAAAGTGGAAAGGTTGCTAGACTTTGTATTTTGCTTTCAGATACTGTGGTCATAAAGTCAACCTCCTACTTTTAGAGGACCTGACATTATTTTTGCATAGGAGGTGGCATTAACAGCTTATCTGGGCATTATCTTTGAGTGAAAAATCATTTAGCAGATATTAGCTATCTCTGGGTAGTAATGGGCCAGCGAAGAAAAATGTGTTTTTCTTAAGTGTTCATTACCATTGCGAGTTTCACTTGCTTTAAAACAACTTGCATATTAAGTAGCAATAATGTAAGCCTCATTAGGGGCTGCCCATATGTCTGGCTGTGAAAGGATACACAGCTCTGGTACTGTGAAAAAAACAAAGACTTGTAACTGTAAGCTGTTCCCAATTTTTTCCACTGGTAATCCCACCCTGCCAAGCTCTTCTTCCAGGTGGATGCTCATGCTTTTGCCACTGGGCTGACCTGCAGTCATTACTCCTCTCCTTTATGAATAACTATTCACATATCTTTCCATCTGTCAAGTGGTATATTACTCTGTAAGTACAAAATAGATTACTAGTATGTCCATTACTAGATTGGACTACTAGCGAAATAAAGTGATATTCAAGGAAGATGAGTAAATGTATCAAAATGCAGCACTAAAGCAGCATTCATCCCAGTACAAATGGAGAATTATGCTCAGCTGTACTGAGCTTTGCCCCAGAGAGGAGGAGAGAGAGACCCTGAGAGCTAAGCCTTACAGCTTGATATTACATATAATATTATTGGGAGAAGGGTTATGACAAATTGAACATGTAAATATGCAAATTTGCATTTTTAAATTTGCAAATGTAAATTTACACACAAGGATGTAGATTTCTAAGTGTACTGAATATTCTGGGAATACGGATATTTGGTTCATTCTGAGTGCAAAAATCAAGATTTGGTGTATTAATAGCCCGACTCAAACAAATGATCGAAGAATTTCACCCAAAACTGTAAGAGGTTGTATTTTTCATGCCTCTAAGAAATGAATATTGGTATTTCCTGCAATCTATAATACAAAATAACTTTAATTTCTTCCAAGCATGCATTTTTATGAAGTTAGAGGAATAAAAATTCTGACCTTGAAGCACAAACAGTAATAAACTACAGAATATGTACGACCCAGTTTATCATTATGCCTCAGTTAGATGAGATTAGCTAAACATGCAGCTTATTTTCCAAACAACTCTATGCTGCTATTGTTTGTTTGTTTGTTTATAGTTCTGGCAGACAAGCCTCAAAAGCACGAAAAACATGATTAGAGGATTTATTTACATTTTCTTTAAATATCAGCAGCATTACATTATGAACGATGTTTTTAATCACCTACCCAATTCTGTGTTTATAATGTTGCCCATAAATTCTGAGCACTGATTTATTTTTTGACAAAGCATTGCTAGTTTTATGAGCAAATGTATGGAGTCTGATCTAACCCTCATTAGAGTCAAGAATCCATGGCTCTTATAGACCTCTGGGCATTCAACCAGGTCCCATCGGTATTTTTTCAACTACTAGCAATCACACAAGAGCAACCGAGAACTTGCAGCTTCACCTCAAAATCATAAGTCATGTTAAAATTATAGTTTTAAAGCCAGTCCTTGGAGAGGCAGAAGTGAATGCACTTCCTTTTACAAAGAGCAGATCTACTCCTGAAGGATGATTTTTTGTAATAGCTCTGAAATCAGTGTACAGAGGAAGGAAGCATCTTGATCCCTAAATTTCAGATAGGCAAACTAGGTGTGAAGTTGCATGGCACACCTGAGCAGATCCATCAGTTTAGCGGTGCTAAATGTGAGAATCCTGCTCCCTTTGCCAACACTGCTCCTTCCCGTCCTCGGCCCCTGCTCCTGCCTGCTTCTCGCGGGAGACACCCCGCTGAGCCAGTTCAACCCAGGGATCCAGTAGAAAACTAACCACTTTCTCTAACCAGTTAGCAAGTTTGCAGCAGGTACCTTAAACCCACACTTCTGCAACTCCAAAGCCAACACATTGCAGGGGACTGCCACGATATTACCACAACATTATGTAAAATTATCAGCATCAAAAGCCCTGAGCCTGATTTTACCCCCACTCACACAAACCAAGAGGAACCACACTAGCACAGAAAAAAGGCCATAAGTGAGGGGACATTTAAGGCCTCAAAATCACTGGGTACCTCAAATCGCTCCTGCTTTGTGGGCTGCACACAGGCCACCCGTTCAGCACCCTCTGCAAGGGAAGGGAAAAATCAAAGGCTGAGAACAAAGAAGGTCATTCAGCAGCTGTTCCAGGTCTATCTTTATTTCAACCGTAGTCCCCAAGAACTAAGAGCTGGAAAGACTTCTTAGGTCATCCTAGTCAATTGCCTGCCAAAGCAGGAATATGCTCTGTAGTATTTTCTTGAGGGCTTTTATCCAGCTTACATTTAAATGATTCAAGTAATGGGGATTCCACAATCGACCAGACTGCTGTTTGGAAAATCACGCCAACAGCGAGGTTCTATTTCCTTCTGCTCAATTTCATGCCATTCCTACTGGCTGTGCCTCCTTCCACCTACCAACACCACTTCTCCTGTGCTTTTGGAGCAGCTTCCCTGTCCCTGCCGTGCTGCACTCGGGATGGGATGGAGTAAGGAGAAAGGTTGACTCATGTGAAATGCAGCTTTAAGCCCAAATTTATCTCCAAGATCTTGAGAATATTTGCTCCTTGGCTGCTGGCATAAAAACACAGCAGTCTTGGGAATGTCCTGAGAGATTTAAAGCACAAACTGGTGATCTTAACAAACTAGGTACCCTGCCCTGCTGGGTGTCTCCGATGTCACTATGGACAGCTGAATTATACCCCTCCGCTGAGCTTCCATTTCAGCTAGTCACGCTTCGTTTAAGCATCCCTCCATTTACAGCCCTCCCGCCCCAACTGACATCTTTGCAAACTGTCCAAGGGAGCCTTTGTTCCCCCCGACCACTCCAGAGAAACAAGGCCCTTTGCAAATTGCAGACCATCTTTTCAATTATATTTCTATAGTAATGCTGGCACATTAGTTCCACTTATCCCTGGTTAACAGTTCAGCTTATATTCAAACAGCCATTAACATAAAATCAACACAGCAATTTTGTATGAATTCTCATATCATTAATCCATTTAAAGCGGATACAGAGTTCACACTCTAAATTCACTTAATTATTGACTTAATAACGTTTAAAGAGGGCATGGTCTTTGGCTCCAATGGAATGCAGTCTTTTTTTCTTTTTTTCCTCCCTCTTCCTACTTTTATAGGTTTTCTGCAGAAGTTACTTTTGCAAGGTTTTGGTAATGCTTGGAGGTGTGTTGCCTCTGTGAGAAACCCCGACCTAATTGTAGGTTCAGTCTCATGAGGAATAACCCTACAGAGCCCGCTGGATAGTTGGTTGTCTCGGGTGAAAGAGGGGAAATGTCCGTGATGGGCTGCATAAAATAGACCCCATTTGCCCAAACCCCTCAGTGGGATGCAGCCCTGAGCATCCCAGCCTGGAGCATCCTGGGGAGGGGCTTCTTTTGGCTGCACAAAGGCCCCATGTTGTCCTGCTCTGGTGGTAGCCACAAGCCCTGCTGAAGCAGGGGAGATAATTACATGTTCCTCTGTATCTGATATAATTACCTCTCTAGCTCTGGCATGGACAGTGGATATATCATGATAATTCCTAGGCACTACACACAAAATTAATAGTTGCATCAAAATTTTCTATGAAGAATCTTGTTTTCCTCCATAATTTGATACAATACTTCTTTTTTCTCACTCCTTCCCCACCCCTCTCTTTTCTCTCCTTGTCACCATCCATGGCGAATGAAGCTGGCTGCACTTTGGTTGCTGTCACAGGGCAAAAGCAATTGGCAAGCAGCAGGTCTTGCATTTCACTTTGACAAATGTCAGGTTAGGACTTGTCTGAATCCTCACATAATTTGTGCCGCTGTTGGGGCCCTTTCCCGGAGACTGATCTTCCTCCAGTGGCTCTCGTGTGATCCAGGGGTATGGGTGAAGATGTGGGGAGGATTAGCTAAACATCTGAGAGTTGTGGGGAAATGTGCACACAGCTGACACAGACCATTGTCCCTTCCAGCCTCACCATGTGGTCTGACCACACATGTGAGCCTCTGGTGACAGCAGAGGAGGGTGCCCAGCACCACACAGTGCCACGGGCTGGATTCCACCATGTTGTCATACAAAGCAGCAATAGCAGACTCAAGGAACAGGTAAGTCCATGCTGGACATGCTGTTTGGTAAAGACCTTGAAAATTAAATTGAGCCATCCCTGTGATTGCGGTAGCCCACTGAGCTACCTTAAAGTCACTTCTGTTTGCCCTGGCTATCTTACAAGCCACATCTCGCAGTGTAGATGTATCCTAAACACTATTTCTCCTCTCCAAGCTACCAGGGCAAGCCAGCCATGCCCATTGGCCACAGTACATTCATAGCACTATATTGGCACGAAGACTTCACTGTAATAGACACCAGAGGAGACTAATTGCATTAGGCTTTCTGCTGGAGAAGGGTCACTGGAGCCTGCGAGGCTGTTCTGCTTTTTCCTGCCTTTCACAGAGAAGTGAATGCTTGGAGGATCATATTAATGGACAGGAGCCAAATTTTATTAATGCACTCTTGCCACAGACATCAGCAAAAGCAGAGTCAGACGCACAGTGCTGCAGGTTATAAGTAAATGCTTTCATTCAGATTTGTAGTAAAGAGCAGAATATCCCAGGACAGAAGATAAGCATGGTGTGTGGTTTCTTCTTCTCAATTGGGCCTTAGGGTGTTTCCCACATCTTTACCACACTTAACACCCTTCCCTCTTAATTTAGGCAAGTGGGAATTTCCAGGTAATGTTTGCTGGAGACTGCCTTTAAATGAATGGGCAGGTACTTGATAAAACTAGGTGCAACTTTGCACCCATTTTATTGCTTGCTTGGTTATTGCTCTGAAAACAAATGTTGCTTCCTAGCTGAGATTCAAGACTTATTTGCATGACCGAAAGTGGTCCTTTTTTGTTTAATATTTACCAATGCATCTACTTATTTTATAAGGTGACACTATAATCGTACTTTTACTATAAAATGCAATAAAAACAATATTGAAAGAATTCGTAGAACTGCCCCTGAAACTGTCGCCGACTTTTCACAAATAAAGGCAAACATCTCCGTGTTCTTCCTAAATCTGCCACAAATTTTCAAAACAGTATGTTTGGAAAACACAGTCCTCATAAACAACAGCTTCTCTAAACAAGGTCCAGAGGCTGGTTTCAGGCAGTACACGCATCAGCACTCTCACTACAGGCATTTACATGTCTTTGGGACCGTGGTCCTCCTGCAATTGCTGGAGAGATGAAGCAATTGAGCACCTACCCATCCCTACCCGCACATGCAGCAGCAATCACGACTCTTGGCAATTTGAAGACTACGACAGGACAGGAGAAAGTCTACTGAAAAACACAAAACCTACTAAAAAACAGACTGCTCCTAAACAGCCAGATTCACATCAGGACATTCATTCTCTCACCTAGGCAGTGCACGATGTGCAGCACCCAGGGCAGTGCAACTATGGCAAGGGCTGGACCTTGCGGTGGCCTTACGGCTCAGCCCTGCAGCTGAGCTCACTGCCTCATGGCACAGGCATCATATGGGAGACTGGAGAAAGCAACATACTTTATAAGCAAAAAAGGCTATATTTCTACCCACCGTTTTTAAGAGAAAAAAGTCCCCAAACTCAAACTGTTTGGGTACAGCACATGAAAAGGTCAGCATGCAGAGCACACTCGTCTGCCCAACAAATGTGCCTCAGACAAATCCCCCGTGCGGTGACTCAGACAGCTTGTCCCCTGAGCTGCGGGTCGGTGCACGCGCTGCCGGCACGGGCAAGCTTCCCAGGCAGGCAGCCCTGCCAGCGCTAATGGTCTCACTGCGTTGCTGCTCATCCTCGAACGCCCAACCAGGGACATGTCTGGACAAACAGGGCTGCTGAGCTCCAGCCTCGAGCCAGAACGGACTCAGCAGCAGGAGTGGAAAAATACCTCTTTCCCACATGTATCCATTCACTCCTACCGGCTGCTGCTCCCACCTCCCCGTTCCTCTCCATGCTATACATGAGTTAATATAAACTAGCTTGGAGGACTGCCCTGCTTTGGAGGTTCACATCATGCTTCCTGTTCGGCTCCACACCATCCTCATAAATATGTACTAAAATGACGGTGTTGTTCCCGGAATAGATCACGTCATAATCAAATCTGGAACAATGCGGTTAAATATTTTCTCCATCTTACTGGGTCCAGCTATTTGCTGTGGAGAAACACCACTGGAGGGGGCAGTTTAAGGTTAAGAGATCCCAACTTTAACACACACACCCCTTTTCACAAAGACACTTCAGAGAAAAAAAGGAATTGAGTCACTGCTGGGCTCCTCTGGAGCATCTGCCAGTGATACTCAGCTGGAGGGATGTACCTACTGGCGCCCCAACTATAGCCAACTCCTGTATGCAGCTTCCCCCTTCCAAGGTGCCTCCCGAGAGGAGCACTGAGATGCTCAGAAATACCAGCCTCTGCAATAAAGGTCATTTCCAGCAAGCCAGCTCTCTACATTCCCATCGACTGTGGTGGGACGAAGATTCAGAGTCTAGTTGTAAGCCTGGAGACCACAAGAAGGTCCAGTGCTGCATAGCTGTAAATCAGAGAACAAACGCCCACAATCGTCTTTATTTCTAGAAGGTGAAAGTTGTGCAGCCACATTCCTACATCCCCAACAGTGTCTGCACATAGCAGGAGTTACAAGGAGGACACTACAGCACAATCTGCATTGTCTGTCTTGCAGAAATGGAACAAAGAAGAGCAGTACCTTGTTTAATTTGTACATAAACAACATAATCCTGATTGCTGTATATGCTTCTTGAAAGGTAGAAGGACACATCTATGCTTACATCTTTTTTTAATACACATGAAAGCGGAAAATGAGAAAACATATTCATACCAATCAACAAAACATATTACGATTTTACCCAATGTATGTTTTAGACAGATGGGCCTTTCTTAATGCCTTGGATTTTCCCTCTCCCCACTTTTCGCAGTTAAGATAAAGACACTCAGCCAACTATTGAGTCTTTTTCTATCTGTGCTGAACCTTGCCCACACCCCTGAAAAAAAAAGCACCCAAACCTCCATTTCCAGCCTTTCTTGCCAGAACTGAGAATTCACCTTAATTTTCACAGGATTATGTCTCTGTAGTAATTCTGCTCTACCTGAAATCTTTAGATCCTCTCATGATTTTCGTCTAGAGCTCTATGATCTACATAGTCTTGATCATTTCCGCACAGATAAATGAGGTGCGGAAAGACTGAATTACTTGAACATAACATAAGAAAGTCTGTGTTAATGAAAGAACTTCAAGCCATATCCACCAAATACTCAATGGTGCTCACACCACTGGAATTTTATCTGTAAGAGCATTTTATGGCAGCCCTGGGTCACAACTGGACATCTTGTTTCACGGATGATACATTCAGATGATTTTATCTTCCACATCAGAACAAAACACCACCATTTCAAAATTCCTTGCAATAAAAATTTAGGAGAAAATAGTTGCTTTGGATTTATCAAAATATTTGGTTTCTGCATGAATTACTTATTTTTATTTTTGACAGTTTCTGTGACAATAGAAAAAACATAATTTGAAGTTTCCCAAGGGGGAACTGAAGTTTCTTGTTTTACTACTGCAGACATGGACCATCCTGGTGCTGCCGTAATTTTCCTGTCTTTTTTCTTCTCTACAACAACAAAAAATAACTAAACAGCATGATTTCACAAACGGTTTTGATTCTGGTGGAATTCAGTCCCTGACAGAAAGTTACTCAATGACCATCCCTATGAACAGCTCTGCCTTGTTGTCAGAGGTACCAACCAACAGAACGTCTGCAGCTGAACAGACAGATTCTTCTCTGCCTTTTTTGCTCGCAGATGTGCACGTACTGCCCAAGCACAGGGCTGCTGTAGTACCACTGGCTCTCTCCTGCACTTCTTTTCCCCTCCTTTGCTCCATCAACACAACTTTTCTGCAGCAGAGTGGGACGTAAGCCTTGAGTCAGTCAAGCTGCTGCTCACAGCAGGATCCTAGAAGCACTGGACTTCTCAGATTGTGAACAAGGATTTCAAACAAGAGATATTTGCTGTAACATGAAGCAGATACAGTATAAATTGACTTATTGGAGATGAGCAGGAATCTCAGCTGCTCTTGAGAAAGAAAGACCCATCTAAATTGTTACATCAGTTCTGCAATGAGGTTTCACAGCACTCACGAACTACCTTGGGGGTTTGGGTGGAATTTTTTTAGGTGTGCATCAAGTATGCACTGCTGTCCATGTGGGGTTTTGCTGCAGGCTGCCACATATTTTGCTATTGTCTCTTCCTTTCCCAAAAGCCATCAAAAATTCCTCCGCTTCATGTTTTATTTACAAGTTTTTGTGGTTTTGTGTTTTATCAGTTTGGGTGGGTGGGGGAAACTCAGTTTTATGGATTTTTTTTCAGAAAAGTGGAGAACAGCTTCTCTCAAAATCTCACAGCAACGGTTTGCAATTTGTCAGGGACTACCCTGCTCTATGGCAGGCAGAATATATGTTCCTCTACTTTGGGTCCTGAACTGAAGCAAACTTTCCTCTGAGCAGGCTGCGATACCAAGTGCTCAAGCCTGAACACCAGACAAAAAAAAAAGCGCCAGCTCTGCAGTTCTGGTCATGCAGTAATCTGTGGCTGCCAGCTTGTTTTCCACAGTTGTTTTTGCTGTACTTACTGGATCAGGGTAAAGCTCCTCCTGCGTCGCTCAGGAGTCAAAGCTGGGAGGCAGATTTCAACCCTCAGAGCATCAGGATCCAGGGAAACAGCAAATGGAAAAAAGACAACACCCAAGTAAAAATTAAAAACTGTATACGAAGAGCTTAGAGATAATATGGTGGTGTGCAGCACTGTTTTTCTCTTCTTGGGTAAAGTTTATAAAATGATCATTTCCTTTCCTGGTCCAATCTGTTTCACCAGAGACCACAGCTCCACCTCAACACGTGGCACGTCAGGCTGTACCAACCCATCTTCAAGTGATTCTTCCAAGATCCACGCATTGACCAGTCCTCCCCAGCCAACACGTAAGAAAAACCAGCTGTTTGACCCTTCAGGGGCTAGGAAGAAACAACGCTTAGGACACAAACCATTTGCCTTTTGGAGCTAGCAAGGGGAAGAGGTCTGCATGGAATGTTCTGTTTGTGCAGGTGAAAAAAACCCTTTCTCTAGCTGAGAAGCCACTCATATTTTTTCAGCTGCATTCAGTACAATGTTATATTTGCCTTTAAATCAGCACCCTTGGAACAGGGTGGGGTCCGGGTTTGAAAGCCAAGAGTCATTTGAAAACATCTTTCTCTGTGAGCCAAACTTTTCTTATTTGATATAGCCAGAAAGATGGGAAATGAATTTAATGGGCCCTTTGTGAGATGCTCACCAGGAAGCATCCTTTGAGCCTGCATTCCCACAAGAGCTACGCACTGCTCAACAGCTGCTTCTTGGTGTGGGTGCCCTCAAACCAGCAGAAGAGTGCCTGTCCCAGTGCAGCTTATTCCTCCAAGCCTAGGACTGGCTTGCATTAGGAAGGATGTGCTGGTACAACTTGACCACACACACACAAGGGAAACACAGCTCACACCCATAAAAGAATTCATCAGGATAGCTTCAGTTGGTTCTCTGAGTAAACAAGCCATTACAGTAGTAGGATGTTGTTGCTGTATAAATGTGTCCCCATTAAGGCTTTTCTCCAAAAGTAAAAAATTGAAGAAAAATCATACTTCTGCAGAGAAGTAAAGCGAGGGTCAGCATTTGAGAAAAGAATTTTTTTTTTTTAAGGAAGTACGTGTAATCCTGATATTTTTTTACTTCACTGAAAGAAATAGTAGGTGGATACTGTTATGAAACAATTTCAAAGAGAAGTCACAAAAAGGTGGTGGAAATCAGCTATTTAGAATTAGAGAGAAAAACTCATGTTAAGTACAGCACAATTTTACTCAAGCAGCTACAGAAGATGGGTGATAAATATTAAATAACTCATAATACTATTATTTTATTATTTATAATGCTTACTACAAACAAGGGACACAGATTTGAAGTAGGAAACTGAGCCAATTTTTTAATTACTAATGATAAAATACTTTAAACTCTGCATTAGCTACAACCAGTACAGTGTCTTTGATTCCACTAATCAAACTTAATTGATTAAATGAATGCACTTCATCTTTGGAAGTTTTATTGCCAGCATATTCTGTCACTTTCTATTACAATCCATCTTGGAAGATACCTGATGATCATACCTGAATACCCTTTCATTTCATTCTCACTTTTCGTTGTCCAATTAATTATCTGGTTTCAGCAAAATCTGGAGTGCATGTGTCCCATTTCTCATGAAAAGATGGCCCCACTGGCTGCCAGCCAGATGCTGACAACCCAGCTTTCTTGCAGCGAGGGACTCCAGCACACAGACACATCTAAAACATATCACACAGAATCACAGAATAGTAGGGGTTGGAAGGGACCTCTGTGGGTCATCTAGTCCAACCCCCCTGCCGAAGCAGGGTCACCTACAGCAAGTTGCACAGGACCTTGTCCAGGCGGG
>Ga0065711_1012373_pt1 | contig 13763 bp, 8 predicted proteins | sample Hoacrofraction12_FD_59098 | JGI IMG/M metagenome (GOLD analysis project Ga0065711, IMG submission 59098) | Hoatzin crop microbial communities from Cojedes, Venezuela - Epithelial fraction 12 v2 (version 2) | ecosystem: Host-associated > Birds > Digestive system > Esophagus > Crop | place... | reverse complement strand
AAAAAAAACCCAAATAAAAAAAAAAAAAAAAAAAAATCAGTAAAACTTTACCCTTTACAAGCAACAGAAGAGCACTACCTGTCTTCAGTGTGTTTTACAACTAGTACAAACTCACCAGCAAGATTTATGAAAATTCAAGAGTGACAACAAATCCTAGGTCTGCAGAAAACTAGGTGTTACGCAAACTGCGGCTGGCGCAGCTCCCTGCAGGTAAATTCCAATTATGAAGATCACAAGCAGTTTCCTGGGAGTTGCAGCACTTTCCACCTACCGAGTAAAGTTAGTCTGGTCTCTAGCCTGATGGCAGATTCAAGCAGCAGCTCCTCCCTATTGTCAATACTGGTTTCCGCTAAAAAATGATGATTTAACCACTCTGCGTATTCTGCATCACTCAACACCTACAGAGGGAGAGAAAACATACGGTATGTATCTATATTGTGTTTTCAAAGGCACATCAAAAGTGTCCTCACCATTACTTCTGCCGTGCCCACAGTGACCGGGGAAGCACAGCCCCTGGCAGTGCCTTACTCACACGCACCAACACGTCCACGGGCTCAGCGCGATGTTCACAGCGTTACGTCGCTTTGCCAGGCTTCACAAGCCAGGTCACTCTCCGGCACCCCGCAGGCTGCTGGAGCTGCCTGACAGATGCCGGTTCTGACGGAAGGCAGGCAGGCTAACGAGCACAGCGTCCTCTCCCTGCTGCTCTTTAATTGCAGCACTGACATGGCCACAGAATCATGGCACAGCTGTGTCCAGCTTGAGACTGTACAGCTACGCAGCCCGTACTTTCACTTTGCATACGGCTTTCTGCAGAGGTCTGTTGCCTGTTTCAATCCCTACGGAATTTTACTTCCGAGCAGCTTTGAATTTAAAACGGAATCTCAAAACACCACTGAAGTTTTGCATCTAGAGCTTGTAATACTGCAAACTCTTTGTGAAAGCAAGCAAAACAGGTCTGACTTCACTTGTTTTCTGTGTCTGGAATTCCAGCCAGGGTCAGTTTCACACAAGGAGACCTTCTCAGGACACTTGAGGAAAATCAGGCTGTTTGACAACCCCTGTTTTAGAATTATGCTATTAAGCTGCTTGGCATCTTAAACTGGCCACAACAATGGCAGTCTAATGGAAGTCAGGAATTGATCTGGGCCAACTCACAAATTCCTCCTGAAAGAACATAAGGATGAACAAACCATGGCAATGGAAGCATCTCGTTTAGCAGCGGTGATGCCTGCTCCTTTGGTGATACTACTCCAGCTGGTCACAGACTGTAAACGTTCTTAAAAATACGTATTAAAGGGCATACCTTCTTAGCAATACACAGAGTGCGCAGTCCTCTCCTGGCATAGTCATCCAAATGCTTCTGAGTTCTCTCTTTAATCTTCTTTTGTTCCATTTCTGAATTATTAGTACCTCCTATCACACAAAAAGCAAAGCAAGCAAATTAAATATGCATTCCTAGGCTAAATTTAGTGGAAAATTTCGAAGGTCTAAATAAGTTTTAAAAACACCAAAACGTTAACAGGTTTTATTTTAACTGCGAATGTATCGCCATGTTTGCACAACGTACCACGGCTGTATCTGTAGCGAGCACGCAGCGTGCCAGTCTGCACAAGCAGTGAGAGGAACCCGTCTGGTACCGATACCTCTTTGGATGCCATCAGTGTATTAAAATGTTTTTCTAAAATCAAATGATTTTCTAACATGAACTGGGCCACAGACACCCAAGCAGCTTTACTGTCACTGGTCTAGCGGGAGGTAGCTAAAAGGGCAATCGCAGAAAAGGTTTTCAAAAATAACTATTAAGGGGTGGACTGTTTGGACAGGCAAAAAACCCAAACCTTGGAACATATTCTGAACTTCAATATATTTAGGTATTTATTGCTAACATACACAAGATAACAACTTCCTCTTTACTGCCTTCAGTTAGAAGACAGTGAGTGCCCGCTACCGTGTATGAATAAATCAGTTCGTGCTTAAACAACATGGTGCATTCCTCCTGTGGCAGATTCAAAAAACATTTATCCCACAACAACAGGGCCCAGCAGAAGGCACCACACAACTCTACAGATATTATTACTACACGTAGAAACACAGAAATAGTCAGTAGTCACGGGAAAAAACCTCAAAAAGCACCAATAGGTGGCATCTGCTACCCATACCTCCCCCAGCAGCTCAGAAACACTAACGCAGGTAAAGGCTAGAAAGAATCTCAGTTCTAACAAACACCTCTGGCTGTGTAGCAGCAGCCAGCTATTCAAGCAGATGACCTTACAACTGGAAATACTTCTGCCGGCTCCAAAGGGCCTGCTTAGACACCACTCAGTCCTTTGAATAACAGCTGCTGCTCTCAGTTTCCACAGCAGCGCAGACATATCTCGGTGACAAGCAATACTACCTTTCTGGGTTCCCTGTAAGGAACTATTCACAGATAACAGCTCTGCTTGGTTATTTGTCTCTTCTCGTGAATCAGGCCATCTGTTCAACTGTACTGAAGAATGACAAAGGCAAGCAGAGAATCAGAAGTTCTACAGAGAATCAGAAGTTCTACAGATACCTTCAGACGCAGCTGTCAGCAAATCCATCACGGCTGAGTCTGCACCTTTTGTGTACACCACCACCTTGTTGGAGACTGGATGCCGAACCACCACCGACATCCTTTTCCGCACTGAATCGAAAGGCAGGATATGCAAAAGCTGAAACGTTAAAGATCCCAGGCCTGCAAAGTCCACAGTTACTTGTTCTGGAGTCCTGGACTGCAAAATACATTTATAAGCCCTAGCAGCGTGGACCAAGGCAGCTTCATCTGGACTCTCCGCTTCGTAACAGAGTTTCGGTAAGGGGGACAATCCAGCAGATGACGCGGCACTGCTGTGTTCACAGCCAGCAGCTACATTCACCGTATCTCGTTCTTGAGGCACTTTGGGATCTTCTGGGCTGTCAGTCTCGTGAGGCTCAGCGGCCCTTTGACCAGTTCCATCCAAAGCAGGTGAAGCCAGCTTCATTCTGAAAATAGACAGTTTGCGCACAAAACTGTTGGGGCTTTCAGACGATGACTCTTTGACACTTGGAAGTGGGGAGGAACTCAGTCTCCGCACTGACAGCCTCTGGAACATCTGCCTGATTTCCTCCAGCGATTTAATAGGCATCCGACCCAGTGAAGAGAGTCTCATCTGCAACAGAACAGTCAGGGAAAGAGCTTTTGTTAAATTCTTCATATTTTATACATTAAAGAAGCACAGCTTACAAACCATGTATGTTTCTTAATGAATGTATTATTTTTAAATTTACCATGAGTTTGATTTCTAGTATTAAAGGTGGCCAGCTCAATCAAACGTATAACCATATGAGTACATTAAACAGCTTCTGTGAGAGCTTCATTATTCAAACCGAAAGAATTGCAAAAATACTTCAGATCTGAAAACTGTATGCTTTCCAAGTTTGATTCATGACTCCATGTAATAATTCTCTCTAGAACTGTTTCAGTAATTAAACAGTACGACATTATAACTTTTAAAAGGTGTGGTAAATGGAACTAAACACTTTAATTCTTGTTCTGAATTAGCAAGACACTTTTGAAGAATAAACTAACTCCATACCCCTCACAGCAACTAGCTACAAGTGCTGTTAAAAATACAGCACCTCATCAATAATTGTTAATGTCCGAATTTAAAACAAAAGACAGTTCTTCTCTCATCAGTGTTACAAAATAACTGGCTTCCTGTTCTTGGGAACAGTTAGGCAGCTAATAGCTTACAAACAAAGAAGAAGGCGTGCAAGGCTGACATTCGCTTCTCATCATCACTGAAGAGTTAAAAATGAGTTATCACCAGGAAGCACATTGTCCTTTGCCACTGAAAAGCATAACGTAAGGACAGACTCTAGCTCCAGTTCCACCGCTGTGGCACACAAGCTGCACGGTGTCTCCACTCAGCATCACAGAGACTAGGAACATCCTTTCATCGTCTCTCTCTAAGGCAACACCAAAGCCTTCCATTGCCTTGAGCTCTTTCATGTCAGTCCCTCATCGTGAACACAGAAACCTCATGCCTGTGACCTGGAGATCTTCTTCCCTGCTAGCAAGTCATCCAGAAATACTATTCTCAAATAACTGAGAACCTTGCCTGTACATTTTTCTAGATCACCCCTGATTAATCATCATGAACACAGCTGCCCCACCAACATAGGGACCCGCTGGTTGCCTACTACATTTTCTGAAAAGGCCTGGCAGCACACTAAAATACCAGGCTTATTTATACACAAGAGGTACTTTATCCTCCACAGAATACCTTCTGGGAACGTCTCCAGCCATGGCTGTAGGTTCACTGCCTAGGTGGACACCAAAATCTAGTCCTGCACATGTCAAACATTTTTTTTTCAAAAGACAAAGTCAACAAATGGGAATCCCCAGGGGCTGGGGGAAGGAAATCAAAGCTGAACTTCGGAATTATCCTGCCACAAAGTCAAAACTGGTAAAAGATGGGGTTATGAAAATCCCATCCTGAAAAAAAAAAAAAAAAGATTTAGAAAAGACAGTAGTATCTTTAAATAAATGTTAGGTTGTGTGCTCTGAAAATAAGTGGTCTCAGGAAGACTTCAACACACTCCAGACCCTTAACCCAGGACAGTCTAGCAAATGCACTGTATGTTCAAGGTGAGACCACTTCATGTCATATTGCAATGTATTTTTTCTTCAGATTATTACACATATGAAACTTGATCTTCCATACTGTTGCTGAAACTCTATGTGAATAGTCAGGGAATAGGTAAGAGCATTCTCACTTCCAATATTCTGGGAGTCTTCTGAGACTATTCTTCTCTCTCAGCCAACAACAACCTGTTTATAAAGGTAACCTGACTGTTAGGGTAATCTTAAAGGCAGCTATACACAAATCTGGAAAAAGATAACTACAATATAGAAAAAAAACCACAATGGTAATTTAATCTCAAAATTTGTCTTGTAAAAGTTATGCACAGTCTATACACAGAAGCAAAAATATTGAAGCCAAGTTTTTATGCACTGGAAAAACATTACCAGCATTGTATTACACATTGACTCACTGCAGTCCGTGGGTTTAGAGCAACTCCCTTCTTTGTAACAGGACAAGTCAATAGAGGAGTAAAAGATAATTTTTTAAATGTCAGATAAGTGTTTTTTCCTTTTGTAATCAGACCAAAGGGAGCCCATTTATTTATGAATACAGCCAAACAGCCAAAAATAAGGCCTTCTTACCTTCTGACGTGGCTGATTGGGGACTGAAACTACAACAGTATTACAGATTGCCAGAGCAAGAAAGAAGTCAGTGATGTACATTGTCTCCAAAGATAACCTGCTGCTAGCTTCTTCTGACTGTTGATAGGAAAGAGAAGAAATTTGATGGAACTTCTCCAGCAGTTGTGCATCCGGTACGACATCCGTTTCCTGTTGATGAGATGAACAAAATTTTCCATCAGGACAGAAGCTTAATCTCCGTCTCTGGGGGTTAAATCAGTTACAGCTGAATGAAGTGTAGAAGCTCATACAACTTCCCTCCCATCAGATGCTGAGTTGGTTTTACTTGGAAATAGAGGAACACCCTGGCGTCTTCCCCACCTTGTGCTAGCCCGTTGAAAATGGCAAACTTCATGCCCAGACAGCTAAACAGTAGAGTCTTAGTGCATAGACACTTCAACAGAGATTAAATATGACAAATGCCATTTAGACATCTTCAGGCACAGGAGCAGAGTTTTTACCTCTCATAACCTCCAATAAATAGCGGTCACCTAGATACCTCCCATTAAAAAACAAAATAAAATGCTAGAAAACTCTTAAAACAAAAGAACAAACCGCAATTAAGATGAAGCTGGTCATTTTAGCTGGGGTGATCACAGACTTACAGCACCAAGAACCAAAGCACACACCTTTGTGACCAAGCTGCAACGTCAGCTGCAAATAGGATGCAGCCAAGCAGTCCTGGCAGACTCTTGTTTTGACGGAAGAGAGAAAGATTTCTTAAATGACAAGCACTCTGATCAAATGGGGGGTAAAAGGTATTCCTTCATAAGTTACTTCAGAAATTTAGCATCAAAACCAACAGCTTTTACTTACAATGGGGCTGCTGAAGGCAACATGTCCTGAGCGAGGAACATCACCTGCTCCATCTTCCCTTCCTAATGCAGGGTAACTACCAGAAAACTCCTGCGAGGGCTTTCTACCCAAAGGCTCATCCACAGCTCTGCAGTTGTGCCCCCGCCATTTTGACATAGGAGTCGAAGAGCCACACTGATGATCAGTTGCATCCTCATCCTCTGAGTCCATCTCTTGATAAGATTCCAACCTCTTTGCTACAGAAAGGGAAGCAAAATTATTGTTTCATGAGCAAAAAAAGAAACTTGTCTAAAACACTGCCTGGGGGTTCAGGAAACAAAATTTTAAAGTAAGGAACTTAGTATATAATTAAGAATAATTCACCATTTATGAAAAAAAAAAGAAAAGCCATAAGAAGCCATCAAACTGACTTCCATCCACTGCTCTTCAAGAGCAACACTCCACTGGAGTGAATCCAGCAGTGGGAGCAAGAACGAACAGGGGTCCAGACAACATGAGCTGCATGGAAACAGCACAGTGAGCTGGAGTTACGCAGCCTCCAGAAGGGAGCACTGATGGGAGCCAAGTAGCAGTCTTCAAGTACACGCAGGGCAATAGCACAGAGAAAGGAAACAGCCTGTTTTCTATGCATGCTGTGGGTAACAGAAGACACAACCGTCCTGTATTGTGGCCTAGGTATCAGCAAAACTCTGTCAGAGGAGACATGACGTACTAGAACAGAATACCTGAGAAAGCACTGAATTGGAGGCTCTGAAGAAGCAAAAAAAAAAAAACATTCCTAAAGAATGATAGCAACAGCTCTGCCTTAGGCCAGAGATATGGGACCTGATTACCTCCTGGTATGTTTTNTAGCCTAATTGTTTCGTGATGGATCAGGATTGTACGCCACTGGTTTGACAAGTGCAGCTTCTAGTAGGAACTCACTGAAACGGTGATTCTAATTTCTGTACTGGACACCTCCCTCCCCATACACATTTTCTGAGCATTTAACTGAAAAGCAGGTTTCAATAATAAAACTTTGTACTGACAGTCTAACAGCTTGGCACCAAAGATATAAACACAGTTCTGTGCCCCACAAATCCAGCTAGGAACTCTGTAGCAAATGGAAACATGCCTATGCTATCACGTGCTTGCTAAGAACACACCCAAGGGTCTGCACTGGAGTTCTGGGACAGTGCCCACACGCAACNGGCTGCAACCTCAATCCAGACAGCACTGGATCGCTGCACACTGCTCAGCTTTCAAGTTTTCATCTGTCGCTGTGAAAACAGCACGCAATGAGCAGTTCAACGTCTGCATCCACAGACAGCATGGAAAAATTGTTCCGAGAGCTGGGTATTGCCTAGTTATTTCATTAAAGTGTGAATACAGTGGCATCCTAGGAAAAAAAACAATACTAACATACGGACATCTCCTGCCACACCACTAATTCCCTATCTTTTTTCTTATTTAAAGTTGCAGCTACTGTACAGGGAAGAAGTGAATAGTGGGACATGATTCTGTTCTATGCAAAAGGGACACCTATCCACAGCTCACAGNCCCCAGCTCTGGGGCTAAAAATGAGAATGAAATAGGTTACTTCTGTCACTCGTGAGTCCTGTTCCTCCTAGCCAAAGCACAGGAGCTTAGCTATGTTCAGGCTACCGGATTTGCTAGCCAGTTAAGTTCTCCTTGTTTCCTGTTGTCTTCTCTTTCTGGAACATAAATGAAAGCCTCCTGTCCCTCGTCCTGCCATTCTGATGAGTCCATGGAAAGCAGGGAGACCAGAGCTTACACCTTCCTTGGCAGGCCATCTCTTCCAAAAAAAAGATAGGAGGGAACTTAACAAACCATGGCTCTCCAAATACAATATCCCACACGTGGTACTGACACCTTTTATCAGAAAGCAGCCACAGTGACTTAGTCCGTGTTTGTAGAGGCAGGTCTGGACAACACACGCCCACGCCACTGTGCTTCCAGGCTGCTGAGAATCTGCCCGCTCTGTCTGAAGTACCATCTGCGGGCACCTCTTCCAGCACCACACCGCTGTGCTGCCATGAGGCGCCCGTTGCTTCAGGCAGAACACTGCACGGGGAGTCTACTGGATCACAGCCACTGCTGTTGTGTGCTTCCCTCGTGTGCATCCCTTCACCCTGGGCAATACAGATATAAATACAGAAATACATGCGCAGAGTAAGGGGCTTGCATGCAAAAGACTGCACTGTGTTGCACTGCAACTCCTGTTCTCTGTAGTAAGAGCCTTGCAAATAGCAGGTCTATGCAACTGAACCAATGTAAAACAGGCCTAAACCACAGGATCTCCAACATTTTTCAAACTGATTTTCAGGGCTCACATAACTAGATTTGTTAGGAAGAAGCACATGATTACACTCCAGGTAAAAGACATGGCACAACAGGAGAGAATTATGAACATAATTAACACACTAATATTTTTGGAAAATAACTCAAAGTGAACTGCTAGCAGAAGTACGTGGCAGACATACTTTCCCTGGCACAATGTGATCCACATCGGCCACAGCGACACTATTTGCACTACTCTTTGGTTTTTCTCTTCTGAAATACTTTTGCTTCCTTTAGGAAATGCTCTGAAAATATATCCCACTTTTTATTTAAGTTGTTCATTCACCAAGTTCAAAACTTTTAAGTATTTCTTCTCACTTTGCTGTTGTCGTTCTCGCCAGTATAATTATGCAAAGCCAAAGAAGTACCTGGACCTGCATACTGTAAAATTCTCCATATATGTGCAGAAATTACCACAACAATCATTTATAACCACCTGCTCCTACAACACCACAAAAGAACGGCTGTGCTGACTCGTGGCCGTGGCCAGCAGGGTGTGCCTTCTGCTCGCAGCTGTCAGCAGTTCCATCCGGCAGCAAATCCCACCAAACCACAAAGAGTGGTTTCAAAACCACAAAGAGTGATGTCATTCACAGCTGTGCTTCACATATCCGCCTGTCATCATCCCACCTTCGATCTCACATGGAATACTTGCACTGCCCACCAGCAAAACAGCAAATGTCTGCAGCTGCTAGTAATTACACGCAGTAACGGTCATAAAAACTTTGTGGTTTTAGCTCAGTAATAAAATAGCTAATTAAATCAAAGACTTCATGTCACGCTGCCCAGTTTTTTCTTGTGTCCGGAGTTGTATCTTTTCCTGGCTCCCAGAAGGTTTCAAAAGTGGGCTCTCACGAAAGGTATATTGAAAGATGCTACACTATTAGACAGTGAGGCAGCAACTGTCCAGTAACACCGCCTGTTGACCTTCTGACTAACAATAAGTAGGTGTGTAAGGTAAGTGAGAATGCAACAGTCATTACTTCTGACGAAGGTACTGATCTTTGCTGCCTTAACACACACACGTACACACATCTGCCTGACTTGTACCTTAACACTACTGTTGTTAAGGTTGGACTAGATGACCCACAGAGGTCCCTTCCAACCCCTACTATTCTGTGATTCTGTGATTCTGTGTTAAAGCTCCAACTTGAGCATGTATTTTACTTGGGTTACTGTATCCTCGAGGGCAGCAGTACATTGAATCGGAGCCTTAAGATGCACTACATCGCGGTGGTACACCACTACGGCAGGCAACAGGATGTTTGAGCATGCCAGGTAAGCTCTGGCACTCTAGTTGGGGAAAAAAAAAGAAAGACTAGATGGGCAATTTTCCAGTGTTCTGGGTTTTGATATTACAAAGAGAGAATGCTTATGCTGGGACTTAACTAGCTGCAAAGCAGCACCCTGCACACAGCCTTCAAGTCTCTTCACACACTACATATGAGAGGATCCAAATAAGGGGGAAAGATGCACAGCTATTGGTGGGCTCAGTCTGAATTCATACCTTCCATGAGTGTGTATTGCCACATAAACCTCGTGAAGTCCATCAGTCCCCTATCAAAACTTTCAGCTTCTCTGAGAAGAGAAGAATGACCCAGTGTGAACACAGGTTTAGTGTCTTACCATTTTCCTCATGGCAATACTCCTGTCCTGCAATGCTGCATCTCCGAAAAACCATCTTATTTTCAGTGAGGGTTCCAGTCTTGTCAGAGAAGATATACTGAATCTGGCCAAGGTCTTCAGCAATATTCAGTGCTCGACACTGAATTGTTGAGTCTGTTTTCTCATGGTAAAAATCAACGTCATTCTGTATTAAATAAATTTGTCCCAATTTGACAATTTCAATTGAAACATAGAGAGAAATTGGGATCAAGACCTACCAAAATAAAACATGGGTATTAAATAAAACCACACTCTTTGGCCAGTTACAAACATGAAGTAGCTCTACTGAAGCCAAAGAGTTACTTCAAGGATATAAATGAGATCAGAATATGACCCATGTTCAAAGCAGACCAAACTTACCTGTAGTAAAATGATCATCGTCCAGAACATATTGAACCCTGCTAACGCTGGAGGAATTGATTTCCCAGCCGGCTCAGGGATGTTAAAAAAAGGTATTTCTGAATACCTACTCAACCAAATTCCATGGCCTTGAAAACAAGAACAAGACAAAGCAAGTCAGTTGTATGCGAACTCAGGGTCATGGTGTTAGCTGTTATACTCTGCAGTTCTTCCTAAGCTTTTAAACTACCATTTTCTCTCTTGAGTTTTTCCTCACCAGGAACCCCATTAAAATGAATTAAGTATTAATGCACACACAAGTAAATACCTTACGTGCATTTCCATCAACAGCACATCTACACGGCATAGCTCAGCACTAAGAGAATACTAACTACATTTGATCAGCACGTCTTTTTCCCCCAGAAAAACCTCTGGTAATTAACTGCATTACCCTTGCTTGTCCAGGTTTTAGTTAACCTGGGAACACCATGTCATCACTATTAAGTGTAGTCTGAAGAAGGTTTTTTAAACATGTTTTAAACACCCTTTTGATTTGTCGTAAGTCTATTTAGATTTACTCTAGCTCACTATTTAATCAACCCCTAAAATATCAAGCCCTTACAACACCAGTCACACTAGGCCTCTCCCCACAATGCTGTACACGCATCTCATGCTACCTGAAAAATCCTAAGAGACAGTAGGAGTTTTGCAGAGCAATTAGTGAGAGAAAAGAGAAATGAATCGGAGAAACCGGTTCCAGACCTAAGAACTTGCACCAGGAATATACTTCTGACCACACTCCAGTTTAAACACGACAACATGAACTAAAACCTGGCAGTACCCCCAGCTGCTAGGGAACTGCACATGGATAAAGGCAGTTTCAGAGATGGGCTGTTGAAATGAAATCAGCCCCAAAATAAAACACTAAGCATTGTAGGCCAAGAGAGGAAAATAGCAGGAGTCTGCCAATTCACACTTACCTATTGCACCAGTTAAACACATCACAATCAGAAGCAGCACACACCAAAGAATATCAGTGTTGACTTTCCTTTCCAATTTACTGCGCTTGTAATGAGGACCGCTGTTATTCAGCATGGCTTTGGTTTCATGACCTGTAACCACAACACAGGCTGAAGTTCTCTAATAGCAGGTATCAGAACAAGTGCTTTGTATTTGTAAAGCTCTGAAAAGCGGGACATTTCTGTTAACTAATATTTGAACATATCATATTGATTAGTTTAAAAACCTCTGCCCTTTGATACAGAACACTGAAGAACAGCACTGGCTTCAGTTTTGGACCAGGAAAAAATCCTAAGCCACGCATCTCCATGTCCATTTCAAAACCTGAGTTTACCATCACAGCTAACAGTTGGGGACAAGGACCTGTTCACACAGAACAGAGCTGCCCTCCCATGAATAATCAGATGCATCAGTTCTTCACATCGTTGAAACAGAAACAGACTTAATCCAGATATGCACTGTTGACATTTCTAGCTACGGCTGCCTTGTGCTGGATTCAAGCATTTACTCTCCTAATGCCCCTTTGTGATGCTGTTTCTTAGGACACATAACCCTACCTCGCTTGCAAGGCAATCTGTGAGAGCCAGGGTGGTTCACTAACCTGCATAAACCACGATGCCCACAACAGCTTCTGTGTTTCTCACCGTGCACCCTCGGAGCAGTAAGTTTTCCTTGCTGAGGCCCACTCGCTCCTTGTTTGAATGCTCACTGTAAAAAAAAGCACATTGCTTCAGCTGTAGGACTCCAGCAATTACCAGTCAGGCTTTGCAAAACCATTAGAGAGCAGATTTCCCACAGAAGCTGCTAGTCACTGGCTGCCATTCTGACATCTCCGATCAGACTTTCCAAAAAAACGGGGTAACATGCATGCAGATCACCTTTGAAAAATCCAGGTATGTAGGCACCGTATGAAAATTTCCATGTGTTTACAATCCTAACATTTGCCAGCTGGCACATGAGAATTAGGCGACACTACTGAAAAGAGGTCAAGACAAACACTCGATGCCTAAAAGCCTACGAATTCTACTTGGATGACCAACATCAGAAAAAATCTGAACAAAATATAAAATCCCATTTTAAATATACTGTGAGCATCATTGCTCCTGTGGCATATTTTCAGTGCTGGCAGGCCCACTGTTGTGTCAATATGTTTCCTCAGAGCTTAAGATTTATACATAATTTATATTTCTTTTCATATTTCTAAAGTGTCAGTGCCCACAGGGAAGAATATAGACATTATAATTCTCAAATTGTGAAAATCAGTCACCCCATGAAATAGCATTTTGTTTTCCTACTGTCTGTAGAAAATCATAAATCCATAAGAAGACAAGACACAGACAGGCATGTTGGTCAAAAGGACTTTGATCAAGCCACTGACGGTTACACAAACCAAATCAGAGTAGGAGAGGAAGCCAGTCCTTCCCTTTTCCAGTTCTGAGCAATGCAGCTTGTCCAACCAGGCCATGGTGCAGACCAAATACTGTAGATAACACATTATTAAAAGCAGATTTGAAACAGCTATTTCAAATATGGAATACATAATTGCAAACCAACCTGAACTAAGATGCGGAAAATATTCAAAACAAAATAAAAAGCACTAGCAGGCTTTCCCAGTTCACAGTCAGCTGCCCAGAAAGCCCTTCTGGACCTCTGTCTGTTAGGCTGCGCTCAGAAATGTAGTGGTGCAAACTGACTTCTATATGTTAGAATATGTTTATATGTTATTATGTTTTAAAGCAAACATTACGAGCTCTCTTCAAATTAGTAAGAGCACCAGAGCAAATGACAAAAGTTTAAAGAGCGCCCAAGCCTACTTACACGAAGCCTCGGAAGCGACTGAGGTCGTTGTTTGGGCTTTCACACTCTATTCTACTGGAAAATTTTTCTGGATCAATTTCAGATGCCTAAAGCCATAGGGAAAAAAAAAAACAACTTAGACAAAACGTGATGGAACTTGAAAACATCATCAGTTCATATGTTCAGATATTACTATCTAACAATTTAGGTTCAAAACCCTAAGTTGCTGGTGTTGATGATCTGCTACCCAACATAAACCAGACTTACACAGCATGGAAGGACTTCCTAGTAAGTATCAAACCCTGGTAAGTATCAGTTGAATTGCTGATATTTTGAGAACACTGGAGAGGAGAAAACGGGTGGAAGAGTGAGGAAGAAGAAGAAAAAAAATGCAATAAGAACACCTGAAAAGCAGCGATTTCCCAAAGGTTTTTGTCATGATAAGCAACAAAAAAAAGAGGCACTGTCTTCTCTGCAAGCAGAAATTTTAATGATGCTTGAGCCTTACCAGTAC
>Ga0065711_1044973_pt1 | contig 13764 bp, 11 predicted proteins | sample Hoacrofraction12_FD_59098 | JGI IMG/M metagenome (GOLD analysis project Ga0065711, IMG submission 59098) | Hoatzin crop microbial communities from Cojedes, Venezuela - Epithelial fraction 12 v2 (version 2) | ecosystem: Host-associated > Birds > Digestive system > Esophagus > Crop | place... | reverse complement strand
GGGGGGGGAGGCTAATACGGGGCAACACCTATTTTAATACAAACGATCACATTTGGTGGGTGAGGGGATGGGGGGAGCCTTCTTCCAACTAAGCCCTTCAGCCCGCTTCCCCAGCGCTCACAAAAATCCATGCAGCATACTACAGATATTTTCAGATTTTTTTGTTTTCCGGGAGAAGATGTAAAGGGCCTGACACGGAAAGGACAGCGAACATCTTTGCATTCCCAGCAAGACCCGCACAGTGTACATAATCACATGAAAAACATGGCTGGCTGGTGCATCGACAGATGCAAACGAGAAATACCAGACTTAGCCTTATTTAGATCACAGCAAAATTAAACGGGCAGGAGAGGGGGAGGAAGGGAAATAATTGTGGCTGTGTAACATGGCTGCACGATTTTCAAAGCCTTACAACTGCCAGCTTGCAGGGAGCAGGGAAAATGTGTGTCTGCTCTAAAGGGAGCTGTTCCTGCCACCCCTGCAGCAGAGCCCGTCCATTCAGCTATCTATCCAGCAGGCAGGCACGCCGGCCGGCAAGCACGAAAGGCAGGGAAGAACTAAAATAGTTTACCTGATCAATGGAACTTCACGGGAGCCAGAGGTAGAGATTCCAGAAGAAATGCAGCAAGGAAGAAGAAAAATCTGCTTGGATCCTTCTGGCAGTCCACAGTCTCATCTACATGCATCTGAGCAAGCCCTTACCAGCAGCTGCTTCTTTTATCAAGCCCACAGGCACAGCAAATTAGTCCGGTTAGACAGTTCAGTCAATGTGGGCTATTCACAGTGTGGCTGTTGTGTGAGCCCGGCTTCTCCTGTCCCCCTGTCCCTGGGCAGGCACCCGCCCACCTCCACATGGCCCTGGATAAACACGGCTCGCGCAGCACCCACGGAGCCAACCACATGATCCTGACGACCAACAGCGCGGGCAATCGCCGAGCCGACCTCTCGCTTCGCCAGAGCAAAGCGTCGGGATCTGGCTAAAAGGGAAAAGCCTAGGAATGGGTTTACTTTAAAGGGAAAAGCCTTATTTTTCTTTTCCTTTTTTTCCTTTCCTTTTTAATCTTTTTTCTCCCCTAAGGAGGAAAAAAAAACCCACCAAACCCAAAGATCTGAAGATGCATAATATCTTCCAAATCAGCTTAGTTCTGAAAATGAAGTGTCACTCTGAAATGAAGTGTCATTCAGGCTTCTGATAAGCACAAAGTATCAGACAGAGACCCTGGATGAAGCCTGATACGGTCCTGGAGAGAGCTGCTGACCACAGCCAGTGCATCCTTGGTCTGTACAAAGCCACGGATTTTCAACGTTGTTGTTTTAAAAAAGAAACTGTGACAAGCCCTTTTCTTCTCCTCCTTTCCCCACCACAAACCATCTTAAAATATGCTTATAGAAATAAACATACACACACACTGAGAAATAAACCTCTAATGAGGGGGCAGACGGCACGCACTGTCTGCCATCCTTGGGAGTGGAGAGCAAGCCTGGTGGACACAGCACCCAAGAGGCACAGGACTCTGAAATACATTCATGAGTGGGATCCACAGGGTCAAACATGAAGAAGAAACATTTATAAAAGTCATTTGATTTTTCTATCATTGCACAATGGAGAGAAGACTAAGCCCTTCTCTGTGCTCCCCAGTGTATCCTTAGGACTAACAGTGTCCTTCTTCATCCCCTTCAACACAGGAAGAAACATGTATATGGAGGGGTGCTATAAATACACACACATATAAATATCCTATAAACACAGTTTCTCTCTTGGTTATCTAAACTCTCCCTTCACAAAGTAGCACAGTTAATTGGAAGAGTTTTCCAAACAGTCTGGCTGATCGCTGACAGCTGCCTACTTCACGTCAGCATTTGCACTTAACTAGGAGTTAGTGTAAGCCGTCCACATAAACCAAAGGTAAACACTGATAAGGTATGTGATGCTTTAAAAAAAGTCAGGTTTATCCAAAAATGGGTTAACAGAAACACATCATGGCATAGCATCACCTGGTTGTGTAGTTGGCTTAAAATCCTGGCTCCTGGAGCCATCGCACACAAACCACACAAACAAAAAACTCCATAAAACCTTCTTCTTTTTCTAAAAAGGGAAAGGAGCTCAGTGTTTTTATGGCTCTGAAAAAAAAGTTTGAACTTACTCCCGAAATTCCTCAGAGGATTAAAAGAGAACAGAATAAAAGGTTGGGGAGGGGGTGGGGGGGGCAGGGGGGAATAATAAAGAAAACAAACAAACCTCATGCTTCTTCCTATGCCATTTCCAGCTTCACAAGGCTGGTGATACCCAAAAGCAAATGAAGCTTTAATCATGGCCACTGTCCAAATGTGACTGCAGGCAGTAAGAAACATCTCAACAAAGATAAGACTGAAGTGTGGAAAGCTCTTGGAATGGGTTATAAATTAATTTCAGACTTGGGGGAAGAAATGAAACACAAAAAAATGAACTGAAGGGGCAGGGAGGGAGCAGGGCCTTCGGCAGTCTTGAAGGGTAAAGTTGTTCCTCTGCCTGTTGGCAATTTCCAGTGTCAGCAATAAGCTGTTATCTTTAATTCGCTCCTGTCTGAGTGGGGAGGTTTGGTACTAGCCCCCTTCGCTCATCCCTGCTCACTCATTACCTCTCTTGCCTGAAAGGTGAGAGGAAGCAGGAGGCAGGATTGAGGTCACTTCAGGATTGCATTAGAGTATTTCATAAACTCGGCACATCGCCATCCCTCACCCCATATGGAAGTATGATCCATGATCCAGGGTAAGGGCAGTCTATACTGCCATCAAACCTACCGCTGCTGCTCACATAAACACGCAAGCAGCTGGGGCAACACGCTGTGGGCAGTACGTGGCCTGGGTAGGGTCAAGCGCACCCACCCGAGAGCCATGGGGAGCAGCTTCAGTCCCGAGGAGAAGGACACGAAGCACTTGCCTTCTGTTTTGTTTGGCAAATATGAATCCAATCGACATGGCTGCAGGAGAGGTGAAGGATACTGCACCCCCAGTGCCCCTCCTGGTTATCAGCTGGCACCTCCCAGGAGTCAGCATCCTCATCCTCCCTCGCCTTTTCAGCAAGACCCACTGCTCCGTACCTCAGAGCGACTCCAGGTGCCCAGAGCACAGAGGCAGAGCTGGGGAAAACTCAAGCAGCAGCAAAAGATCGGGTATGCACAACGCAAAGATACGCGGGCCAGGTGTGATACCCGCAGTGCAAAGCACAGTGAGCCCAAGACCTATTTTTCAGGCTTAATTAGAATTTAGCCTTGATAAAAGGCCAAACCGTTCTCCTGTTTTTGTCAATAGGATTTTGTCATTGTCCTTGATGGCAGCAGGATGTGGGACATTAGGAAAAAAAAAGGGTCCAATTCATCACCTTTGACAGGTGAAAATGAAAGTCCATTCTTTACTGTTCTATTGGATTCCTGAAAGACAGCTTAGAGCATTGCTAGGATTTAACTTAACACTTCTTTAAAATAATTTGAAGCGGGATAAAGTGATTCATAAGTCATTTTCCCTCTGCATATTTGATCACTTGTGAACGGAACGCAATCTAGTTCTCCAAAATCCCTTGAGCTCTTTCTCTCGTGGGATCTCTGAAGCCCTGTTGCTCAGCATCCCTGAAGCACCCCCCGGGCAGCGACGGCTGCGGTGCCGCCCTGGCGCAGCCAACACAGGGCTCTCCGCATCCACAGTCTCCAGCCGAAACGCTACCGCTCGCCACGTCGTCCTGGCATTGGCCAAGACTCTGTAGAAAGGAACGAAGAAAGGAGAAAAACACAGAGGCAACCTTAAAGCAGCCTGAAAATGTGACTTCAGAGAAAAACAGTCGGAGCCTATATCCACAAGGTTCTGTGTTGCAGAAGGAGAAATCCAACCTCACTCTTTGAAGCTGGCTGGCAGCACAACCGGTTGGTTCCCAACTTCTCTGAGACTCTAATTTGATGCTTATTTCACTATACTTATTTATTTCAGGTATAACACGAGAGGAAGGAAGAAGGTAAAAGCCTGATCAATGCAGTACAAGCAAACATCTCAACAAGAGGAAGTTCTCAGTTCATTGCTTCATTTCTAAGCTGGTGCTTCCCACCTTTACTCATCCTAAACAAGGAATACGTGTGTCTGTCCTTGGAGAGCAAGGCTGGCTTTTTTCAGGATACTACACGAAGGTACATGATTGAGGCACAATCCTGAAAGCAATAATCACTGTCATCTGGAAACTGTAATCAACTACTTGCATTGGTATGCACGACTTTTTTCTTCATATTCATTGATTTAGGAACAGATAATTTAATCTGCATTGTATAAACCAGGCCTAAAATTTCAATGAGTTCCTCTGGTACTGTGCCCAGGCAGGTAAGATGGCAGAACTATTATCAGCTTAAAAAAAACCAAACCAAAACAACAAAAAACCAACCCACAATGTTTTGATATTCCTTCTTGCTTTTACATAGAATGTCTGGAAGCATGTATTCCAGTGACTTCCTCTGAACAGCAGTATTTTTACTGATAAATGGAAATGTACTGAATACAGATCTTGAAAATGTCTGGTTTTGAAAAAGTTCAATATGAAACTTGGACTCCTGGTACACTTTTACATTTCAATGTGAATCTTCTGTTTGTTTTGCAAGAGGAAAGCAGGAAAATTCTTCGAGTGTTACAAAATTAAAACTTCCTATCTTTAAACTTCTGCATGGATTTGTATAATAAAAATAATCTTTAAAAGATATCCCCCATACCATAAAGGATCAGTTAAGCAGATTCTAGTTGATTTATAGTAAACAATACTTCTAAGCATCACAAAACAGCAAGACGACAACTTTCCTACCAAACAAAACTTTCTATCAAAAGAAATAGCGCTTGCTGTACTGAATCAGAGCAGCGTTTCACCCAAGTGGTCAATGACTAATATTTTACCAGTATACAAACCACAAGCAAATTATGAGATGCTGTATTTACCCACACCCAAAAATCCCTTTCTCACCCTTACGAGACATACAGCCCCCTGAAGAGAAGAGCATTCCCTTGGAGCACCACACAGACAGCATTAAGTTTTGATGTTTATAGATGTAGATGCTAAAAGGATCTTTTACAGCTTCATCACGGGGTTTATTGCTGTACCCCAGCCTCACTCAGACTGCAGAGGAGCTCTGCAAAGTTTCATTTCAGGTCTGTTTCTCTGCCATGGAGTGTCTCTTCTCGCATTATGAATGAGCAAAAAAAGGACCGATCAGTGTTCCAAGTGCTTAATAGATTCTGGCACAACCTGGCCTCGGCTATAAACAAATAGCCTCAGCACATGAAACCCCTGAAGACTGATTAAAAGTAAGCCTGATCGCATCTGCACTGGTTGCATGCAGCCATTAATACTGTTAACACACAACCTTTTGTTCTGCGTAGCTGGAGGGCAGCTCACATTGCACTCAGCTGAGGCACCTCTGAAGGTATGTTTGCTGCCAGTGACATGGAGGATTATGTTCATGGTGCCTTACATTTCTTTAACATAAAGAAGTCTGACATCAGTAATATAGAAATTGATACTTGGATGTAAAGTGATGCCATTAAGTTGAGGGGTAGAAGTGGCCTTGCTGTCAATGCAGCCACGCAGATTTATACGAGTGCGAGGGAAGAAAGCACCTGGGCTGAGATGGCCACAGGTGATGGACCATCGGCAACATGGGTTTTCCTTTGAAAGACCTGAGTCCGAAGCAGGGCAGTGCTGGTTTTGGACAGAAGAAAATGGAAACATTGGAAATGTTCAGGAGCGCATGGGAGCAAAGGGCCACTGAGCCAAGAGACCATTCCCTGGAGTCCTCGAGGCCCCAGGGAATGCTGTGCTGGGAGGGAGGTCTGGACTTTTCCGTGCCTTATGTCACTTTCTTAGCACTGATTCAGTGTTCTAGGACAGGCAAACCACAGCTGGCTTTATGGTCTGGCAGGACACGGGTACTTGGGCACCATCCACACTAACAACCCAGCGCCTGGCTGCTCCCTGCCGAGGGAGCTGTACAGATTTACCGCAGCCATAATTCTAGCCTTCGCTATCTCTTTACTGGCCTAAGAAAAGGCTAATTTTAAATCAAAATTAGGTGATGCAAACTCTAGGGAAACCCTGCAGACAAAGTGATTAGAATACAATTTTTCCTGCAATACTGAAACATTAAAATTTAAGTCTGACATTTTTAGAAAGGCATGAGCTGACAAACATAGGAGGAATACAAAGCTGTCATCACTCCTTCCCATCTTCATGTCATCTTTAAAAATAAACAAACAGAAGAATAAAACATTTTAGAAAGCCACAGCCACAACTCACTTCATTACACACTAGTAGCTCCTCTGCCCACGGACCCGTGGGAACATCTGCTCCTCCTGACACGAGCTGTTATCGTGAGCCAGGCTCAGACATGCAGCCGGTTGACATCAAAGGATCCACTTGCTGCAATTTATTACATTTTCAACTATTTCTTTTCAATGATCACTGCGAAGTTGTGCTGCAGGAGGCTAAACTTAAACCGAAACCAGTGCAATTCAGATCACAGCTTCCAGTCTGCCAGGATGAGCTGTCCATTGAGACCAGCTCTAAAATATCATTATTTTTAGACTAGCATTATGCTTCCATAAGTAAAGGACACCTGGCAGCAATCTACTCGTCTGCACAGGGCTCAATCATCAACAACAACAAAAATAATAATAAATAGCTTGCAATCCTGGTGATTCAGCGGCAGCACGCTCTGCCCTTTTGGACCTGTGTGATCACAGACACTGGGAGCTTAGCTCGCTCCTGCAAGGTGAGAGTCAGCTCTCTCTCCACAAACACTGCGGCCTCGCAAGCTGCGCTGCTGGAAGGCACCTGAGTTTCCCCAGTCAGGGAGAACATCAGGATGCAACATCAGGAACAACAGTCAGGGAGCAGGATTTTGAGATCCTTCACAGATGAGCAAGGACACTTCCCCGAGCACAGACAAATTGAGGAGCTAGTTTGCTTTCCCATTTTCCTCACTGTCCCCCTCCTCAGCTCCTTGTTTCCAGCTGATGCCTACAACTTTACATCTTGCTCCCGAGGTCCACGTAAAGGCAATGGTTTCCAATGCAGGTTTATGCATCGCCTTGGTACACTGCAACTAGATTTTTTACATGCCACTGCCAACACCTCAGCTTTGCAGACCTGTGAAGTCTGTACCGAACGACACATGCCCTGAGACACGTCCCGTCAGCAGTTCAAAGGCATGATGTGTCCTACTGCTCCGTTGTGCCACACAGCCAGCCCGAACCCGCTTGCGGCCCTCGGCAGCCCTGCCAGCCACAGCACGCAGACCCCTGCTAACGGCCCTCTCCTCGCCGGGGATCTGGCTAACTCCCAGCACCCATGCCCACCCAGCCTGACTGGCCGCTGTACACTGCAAACTGCGCAGAAAACACAGGCTGGTCACCCACCCTGTGTTACCACAGACTGACCAATCACCCACCTGCAACTGGTTCTTGGAGTTCTGTCTTAAAATAATGTCCTGTGATAGAAGTTATTCGTATTAATTCAAACACAGAGGAGATCAGGCTGAGGATTAGAAACCGTATCTCTATTTTTCATGAGTCAGGAACATGCAATACACACTCTTTTTTTTTTTTATTGTTTCAAACTAAAGGCAATTTTCTTTAATCCTGCTACCAAACATCAAGCACTAAATAGCTTGTTCTTTTTGTTTACACTTTGGTGAAATAACAAGGAACACAAGCCCTTAAACAGAGCCCTAGGTCTATGGAATTCAATACACTTCATATGAGAACTAAGCAGCATTCATACTTCTTAAAAAAGGCAAGCACAAAGGGACACAGAGGAAGGGAGGTTATTTTCCTAAAATCAAGCAGCCAAGTAAGGGCAGGACTGGGATTTGGACCCACGGCTCCCGAATGCTCAAGTGTGCTGTCAGCCAAGACCGCGTCTCTGCCGGGAAGCTTTGGCCACGGTCTCCAGGCCGGGACCCCAGGAGCCGAGGAGAATGCACAAGCGAGATGCAGAGGGGAGGCATGCACGCATGGCCCGCTGCTTATAATGCACGTTGAATCAGCCTGAAATCTCCCCCTGCACCTAGAAATTCTCTGCCTGAATACAAATGCATCCCAGCTTCACCGCAGAAAACTGACGATTAATGGCACAGAGCAGCCTATTACAGGCCTCCCATTAAACCACATCCAAAGACAGAAATGGATTAATTTTGAATTTTATTTAAAAGTTAACCAACTAGCTGTGTACTTTTCAAGAAAATCATATCCTACCAGACACTAAAAGAAACCCCCCACCAAAAAAAGCAACAAACCACAGTACCTTCTATTAGCAGCTATGCCCAAAACGGTTATTAGAAGCGAGAGCAAGAGAAGAGAAGGCTGGTAGCTGCTACGCGTGTCCAGCCAGATTAGATCAGCAGCAAGTGTCCCAAGAAAGGCAGGGGACAATGCCGTTGGCCATTTGTAAAGTGGAACACGTGGTCGATTCAAATAAATGTAAAGTTTCAAGAGATGCAAAAGAGGACGATTTCTGGCACCAAAGCCAGACTCTCCATCGTCTCATTTTCCAAACGAAAGCCTGCCTGTGCCTTTGTCCCCCCTCCGGTGCAGTTACAGCTCTGCAGCCAGTTGCATTTAACAGTAAAGGAAGCAGGTACAGAGCTGTAAGAGCCTGCAGCAGGACTTGTTTTATAGCCAAACTACAGACCAGGTCTGCTTTCTGGAAGATGCTGTACTAACAAAGAATAATGAGACTGATTCCAGCTCCAAGGCACCTACAGCTAAGTAACAACGATCCTTCACCCATGACCCATTCTGATACGCTGCTGACAGTCATTGGAGTCGGGGAAACGCGTATTTGATGCATGCAATAACTCACTCAGCCATCGTGAATTACAAGGCAAGCTCTGTCTCACTGAGAACGGACCAGCAGAGCACCGAGGGCTTCTCACCAGCGGGAAAAGAGCTCACACTTCTGCAACAGGGGCAAAACAAACCTCCTGCTGCTTTTCCAATGTGATTAAATTAGGCCAGATCTGTGCCCACTGTATAGAATTTTGCGTCAGATTTAGAAACAGTTACATAGCGTTTACATTTAAAAACAAAAATCCAACGAGCCTTGACTAACAGTCTGAACACCAGAGATCCAGCAATGAACCCAGAGGAGTTCACACAATGTTTTAAATCCAAATACTGTGGTCTTTTAATGCATGATAACTGGGAAGTAAAATACATTTCAAAGCATGAAACTGGTAAGCCTTGCATCTGAACTGAGAAAAAGCAACACAGCAACATAAAGTACAGTCACGAATCCCCTCCAAACACAGAAAATACAGTATTTAGAATTGTAAGTGTTATCAGTGCAAATCAAGGTAAATTATTTATCTCAGCATGATTTTTAAGCTGACTCAACATCCTTCTGTAACTATGTGCCTGCTTAAAATTGAAATGTCTTTATGCTTGAGAGGAAAGCCAGATGAAACACAGCGTGAGCAGCTCCGTGTGTGATGACTCTGGCATGGCAGCTCTGTCCCCAGTCTGCTGGGGATTTGGGGGATTGTGCAGCACCTTTCCGTGCCTCTGTCTCCTTTTCAGACAACCACCACCTTACAGACTTCACTTGGTATTGACCTCATTTGGAAAGCCTCAATCTACTGCTGGAAAGCACCAACTCAGTTTATTATTCATGTCTTCCCTCTTCCTCCAAGTATCCCATAGGTAATCAAAAGGCAAAAAGATATTTTCTCACCTGTAAAAGTAGCTATCTCACAGCGCTTCTCTTATCAGAGCGAAGATGAAACCACAGACAACAAACACAAAGAAGAGAACTTGCAAGGAGGATGGGTGGGAAAACGATTGCCCCATTCCTGTCCCCGTGGCCACCCCAAGGGACAGGTGGCCCAACCAGTCCTCACTGCAAAACAACCATTTTCAGAGGCCTCAGGGGTGCTGGTACCCAGCTATTAGTACATGAACCCTCATTCCCAAAGGCTTTACTGACAATCTCAGACTTAGTTAACTGCATCTTTTTGAAATACGGAAGTGTGTGGGAAGAGGCAGTGAGAACTTTTAAAAATTGCAGTACTTTGATCCTAATTAACAGAGTTGACTGAAAGCAAAATATGTAGAGCTAATTTTCACAATATTTTCCCACCAACCCTAGACAGAACCTTTTTCCTGGCACCGTTTAAAATTAATGAAGCAAATATGTTTGCATATTTATCTTTTCATTACATGGAAACAACAACAAGGAAAACAGATTGAACTGATAGCAGAACTCTTCCATTCCAAAGCAGTCTGGATGTGGTTTTTGTTTCAGTTCATACAATGCAACCTAAATCAAACAAGCAATCCAAGTTCACTGGCCATGTAAGTAATCAGCTTTATCCAACAGAGCTACTACAAAATAACGGCAGTAGGAACTGACCCCTTCCTTTTATTTTTGTCTCAGTGGAGAGATATTGAAATTTTTTTGAAGGAAGATAACATCCTTCCTGAAGTCTAAAAAACAAATCACTTGCCAGTTGCCCCATGCCAGTAAATACTAATATACAGCAAGTCAAATGCTACCATGTGGCCAACAGACTCAGGCAATGGAAAAATGAGAAAGGACGTACAGATACAGGTTCATTGGGACTCTTGTGTTAACTCCCAAAGAGATCTTTTCATTTTTTGGAACCTGTAGCCCAGAATCAGCAAACAGAATTGCCCGAGGGATCAGTGGTCCCTATGTCATGTTGCAAACCACGGTCTGGTCAGGATTTTTACACATGTGGGATGGGAGGAGCAGAGGAACCAGCAGGTTCTGCAGGACTGAGCTGCAGCTTCAGAAAACTCCATGCAGAGAAGACAGCTAGCTTGCACAAGTCCTGCTCAAAGCTGCAGGCAGGTGCCAGTTACAGATGGGTCCCAGAACTGAGGGGAGTGGGATGGATGTGATTAATACATGTGCAGACAAAGTAAGAGCAGGAGCTTGGCCTTGCAAGGATGATAAGCGGAGGTAGAAGGGACCTTCCTTTGAGTTTGAAAACTGCCAGCTTGCCCCAAGTCTGATGGGCTCAACGTTCCCCTGGCCAGGAAGATCCTGCTTATTCCCATGGGACTGCACATGGAGGGAGGAAACCTCATAACGTCCCTTCAATTTAAATGTACCCCATGAAAATACGCATTACATTGCTGGCTAGGCATCCTCTGGCCTGGGAGACAGCATGAGAGAAGACTGCATCTGGCATCAGAAGTCATCCCTTCTCATCCGGTTTTACCTTATCATGCATACAATAATTCAGTAAAAGACAGATTTTTTTCCCCCAAGGGTCAAAAGGCTAAGTAAATGTGATGGATTTTGCTCTACTCAACGATTCCTAGTTTTGCCTTGATTATTGTATCGATTGCCATTACCAATGCTGAGTACCCATGATTGAAGCGATAATTAAAAAGGCAAGTCGCATTCAGCAGTTGTTGCTCTATTATTGCAGAGCCGTAGGTCTTGGACTAGGCTGTTTGCAGCATCAATTACAGGTGCACATACACAAAGCCCTATGGAAACTCAGATTTCAGAAACTCCATCACCACATATTAGAGAATTAACCAGCACCCAGAGTTACTAGCTTTTCGTCTACCTGGAAGAAGAGAACAGAGGACACTTTCAACCCTGATGATGGCATTTCAACCATGAAATTTTGTTCTGCTTTCCAAGTCTGTGATGCTCTAGAAGAGATCTTGCTTTTCTGAAACTTCATCTGCTGTACAGCTTTCATTACAGCTTTGGCACTTGGAGATAAAACTACAGACACACCACTTCTGATTTCCCTTCTAAATGGTGACATGCAGATGTCAGCTACGCTATCATGCACAGAAGGAAAAAAAACCACCAAAACCCAAACTTCCATGCTTCTCAGTTTGTTTCTGGTCCCTTGATTAGGAAGTTTTGGCTTTTTTAACACCACAGTTTTCTCTTCTTTTTCAGAGTGTGAATGAGCAAGATTGTCTAAGTGACACTGTGGTAAATGGCATGGTAACTACAAAACCCTGGTCATTTTTTGCCACAAAAATCTAGGAAATAGCAATGGATCTCAAATGTAGATGTTGTCTATGTGCATAAAAGGGTTTGCTCTTTGAACTTCACTGAGACGACACAGTCATCACTGTGTGAAAGTGTGAGCATTTTCTTACATTTTGCAACAATTGTCAAGCAAGTGAAAGCTTTATTTGATTTTCATTCGCATGTGAAGACAAGATTTAGTACTGTAGTAGAATAGACAGTGTCAGAAGGATTTTAAATTGTAATGCTATCACTTTAACATCTCTAAGACACTTTTTAGAAGATAAACTCATCTGCCTATAATGACTAAATGACACAGTAATGGAGAAGAGCTGAAGATTTTCTTATGGTAATAAAAGGGAATACTTCACCCAGAGAAAGAAAAGTGGAGAGCTACGCACTTTCTAGAAACACATTCAAGAATCTTTCAAAATAATGGAAAAATAAATACATATATTATATTTACACATACACACGCTTAGGCTGAACCATGACTGATGTAGGTCTAGATTTCTGACAGTAACTATCACTTCTGAGAGGCAAGATGAAAAAAACAATTTACTCAGCAAAGCATTTGATGCCGGAACACCGTTCCAGGCAGGAATTGGAAGGTGATGGTGCTAAGATTGTTGAGGGATGTTAGCCAACCCTAGCACTCCATCAACATCCAAAAAATACTTAAGTAATATAGCATAAGTATTGCATATATGATACATAGAGAAAGCTGCCTCAGCTGAAAGCTCTCAAAGAGTAACATGGAAAAGAACCCCACTGTTTCCACTAATCCTCTGCAAAGCACCCTGACTGTACCATCTAGTTAGCCTGCATATTTTATTCTCTCCTATATATCCATAAAGGAAAATATTGAACAATGTCACTCCGCTCCTTCACAAACACGAATGGCGTAACTCTAAACAAAAGATTTTGTGGGAGCATAACCACAGTGATCTGCATGTTTCCCTGGCTGCTGAATTTGTGAAACTATTGTCATTAGAAAAATTGCTCATTATAGTCCTATGTGGTACAACAAACAGAATAAAATGTACTTCAAGGCATGATTTGCAACTGAAAGCCAATCAAAAAGCAATGAATACATTCCAACAAAGCTGAATGAAATAGCATGGCTCGCTCAGCCAGCACATGAACGAAACGATCACACTTGACATCTAGCGGTAGGTAAAAACGTGCTTGGTGAGCTACAGCTCCCAAAGTACTCTGCAGAATACTGATACCAGGTAAGTCAGACAGTAACTACAGCTGGACTATCAGGAGAACACAGAAGAAAAAGAAAATGTGTTCTTTTAGATGAGACAGGATAGCACTCCCAATATGGACTGTATAAAATGTACTTTGTCCTTAAATCAGATTCTTCATTTGTTTGCGTGACTCTATTCAAATTCATTGCAAGAGCTGATCACTTAGTCAATACTTTCCAAAAGTGGAACTTGGTTTTGCATGTGCACTGATGCCAAACAAATTTCTCCATTATAAAATAACAGTTGCAATCTTTCCTTCCCAACTGAGTGCTAGAACATAAATATGCCCGTTTAATGAGAATGCAGGACTGTGAATGTTTATTAAAAGCACACAAGACATCTAATCAACAGCAGAAGCCAAAAGATACCTTATGATTTTGGTCTTGTCAATACTTACAGAATCACAGAATGGTAGGGGTTGGAAGGGACCTCTGTGGGTCATCTAGTCCAACCCCCCTGCCAAAGAAGGGTCACCTACAGTAG